>Ga0137396_10000431_pt1 | contig 19941 bp, 15 predicted proteins | sample czc16metaG_FD_108284 | JGI IMG/M metagenome (GOLD analysis project Ga0137396, IMG submission 108284) | Vadose zone soil microbial communities from Angelo Coast Range Reserve, California, USA - czcobulk3.16 metaG | ecosystem: Environmental > Terrestrial > Soil > Vadose zone | place: USA...
CGCAGTTCGATCTCGCGGCCGGTCATCAGTTGCAGAGCGGGCAGGCCGTGCCGCTCGCGTCGTTCCCGGAAGGGCAGTATCGGCTGGAGATCAAGGTCACGGATAAGATCGCGAACAAGACGCTGGTTCGCGAGGTGCCCTTCACGGTGAGTACGTCGTAACGCGTGGGCTCCCGACCCGGAGTTAAAAGGCCGCGGGGCAGGGGCCCCCGGAGTGAACATGACAGGTAGTTCCAGAGTGATCGCGTTTTCGGCGGTCGGCATTCTGGTACTTCTGTGTGTCTCCTCGGCGGTCGCACGCGCGCAAAGCGCTCCTCAGGTTCAGGCGGTGACGCATCTTGCGTCGCTCGCACCAGGCGCCATTCAAGGCATCGTTCAAGACGAAAAGGGCGCGCCTGTCGTCGGCGCCATGGTGTCGGCGCTCGGCACATCGAGCGCATTCGCGGTCACCGATCGCGGCGGGCGGTTCGAGCTGCGGACGTTGTCGCCAGGACCGTACCTGCTGCGCGCGCATCTGGCCGGCTTCATCGCTTCGCGCGGTCAGCTCGTGGATGTGCGTCCGAGCACGCGCGTCGCGTCGTCGATCGCGCTCCGCCGCGTCGGCAGCGTCGCGACGTCATCGCCGTCTTACCCGGTGCTTGCTGCAGGCGTAGGCGGCGGGTCGTCCGATCCGGCTGCGCAGCCAACCGACGCGGGCACGGGCACCACGGCGATCGACGACGACCACGGCGAGGTGGCATGGCGGCTGCGCCACGCGAGGCGCGGCATTCTGAAAGACGTGACGGTGCCGGACGAGATCATCGCCGGCGACACGCCGCCGGACACGAACATCTTCGGCGAGCCGGGCTTTCTCGGGCGCGGCGCTTCGGCGGCGCGATCGACCGTGGCGAATCTCTTCGGCGCGGCGCCCGTCTCCGGTCAACTGAATCTCCTGACGACAGGATCGTTCGACACGCCACAGCAGCTGTTCACGACGAACAACTTCGAGCGGAGCGTGGCGTATCTGGCGCTGAGCGCGCCGGTCGGCGAACACGCAGACTGGACCGCCCGCGCGGCACTCACGCAGGGCGACATCGCCTCATGGATCGTCGCCGGCGAGTACACCACGCGCGCGCCAGCGCGGCACCGCTACGATCTCGGTCTGTCGTACAGCACGCAGCGTTACGACGGCGGCAACTTTGCCGCGCGCCGCGGCGTCACCGACGGCAGCCGGAATGCGGGGGCGATCTACGGATTCGACACCTTCTCTATCACCCCGGGCCTGACGCTCACCTACGGTGGACGGTACGCTCGTTACGACTACCTCGAGGATCGCAGCCTGATCAGCCCGCGCGTGGCGCTGACGCTGCAGCCGGCCGAACACTTCCGCGTCAGCACCATGATCTCGCACCGTGAGGTCGCGCCTGGCGCCGAGGAATTCATGCCGCGCATCGACAGCATCTGGCTGCCGCCGCAGCGGACGTTCTCGTCGCTGCTGAACGGTCAGCCACTCAAAGCGGAACGCAACGACCACATCGAAGTGGAAATGGAGCGCGATGTGGCGTCGGCGACGGTGTCAATTCGCGCATTCCGCCAGCACGTCAGCGATCAGCTCACCACGCTGTTTGGCGTCGACATGCCGGGTGCGCCCGCCGCACACCTCGGTCATTACTTCGTGCACGCCAGCGGCGACGTCGAGGCGTCCGGCCTCAGCGCCGGGTTGCGCACTGCCATCGCGAGGCGCGTCCATGGCGCGGTCGAGTACTCGGTGACGCGCGCGCATTGGGAGCCGGCCGCAGACGTGGCGTACATGGTGTTCTTCGCGCCGTCGGCCGTCCGCGCCGGCTCAGAACGCATTCACGACCTGTCCGCGTCGATTGAAACCGCCGTCCCGGAAACGTCGACGCACGTGCTGGTGCTCTATCGCATCAGCAACGGGTTCGCGCATCCAGGCAGCGCAGCACGCGCCGGCGGCGTGTTCGTGCCCTCGCTCGATCGTCCCGAGCTCGACGCCCGGTTCGACGTGCAGGTGCGTCAGTCGTTGCCGTTCATGGACTTCAGTTCGGCCAAGTGGGAGATGCTGCTCGCCGTCCGCAATTTCTTTCGCGACACCGCCACCGATCAATCGGTGTACGACGAGCTGCTCGTCGTCCGGCCGCCGAAGCGTATCGTGGGCGGGCTCACGCTCAAGTTCTGAGGATCCGCTAGTCCTCTAGCCTTTAGTCCCAGCTCTGAAGCGATCCATAATCTTGAAAGCGCTCTTCGTTTGCTTGGAGCGCCGTCGTTTTCGTCGATCGGCGATCTTCTAAAACATTAGGTTTTTCAACAAGTTAGTCATGGATTCGACGCCGATTTCAGGGTATGAGGTTTGCTACCTCGACGGCCGGCAAAGTGTGACCGGTGGGCTACCGGTCCACGACTCCATGTCCGAATCCTTGGTTCCTCCCACGGCGTCGACCGAGAGCCCCTGGCTCGTATGGGGTCGATCGGTCTTTGCGCTGACCATCGTCGCGATCCTGCTCGGCCTTGGCGTGGCGAATATCGGAACGCGTGCGCGCTGGCACGAGGTCGAGGACGGCGTGCTGTGGGCCGGGCGTGCCGAAGGTGTGACGGCACTCGAAGTCGCGCGCGCGTCGGCAGGCGACGCCGCTGGGATCCAGCGCGGCGACGTGTTGCTCGCCGTGAACGGGTCGCCGGTCCAGACGCCGGCCGACGTCGTTGAGTACCACCATCGCGGCCACGAAGGGACGCGCCTCGCGTACACGCTCCTGCGGTTGGGCACGCAGCAGGCGCTCGAGGTTTCGCTCGCGCCTGCGTCGCGCGCGAGCTCGATGTATTTCGTGCTCGCGGCGGTCGGGCTCTTCACGCTCGTCGTCGGCGCATCGGTGCGACTGCGGCGGCCGCGCGATCAGGCGACGCTGCATTTCTTCTGGCTCTGCGTGGCGTTCTTCGGTGCGTTCACCTTCTCGTTCAACGGCCCGCTCGATCGCCTCGACTGGATCTTCTACTGGGGCGACGTCGTCGCGATGGCGCTGCTGCCGCCGCTGCTACTGCATTTCACAATCGTGTTTCCGGAGCGGCCGGGCCTGAGGCTCACGAACGCCAGGCCGCGCACCGAGTGGCTCGTCCCGCTGATCTACGTGCCGGCCCTGGTGCTCGGCGCGGCGCGCGTGTTCGCCATTGCGCGCGGCTCGTCACACGGCCAGCTGCTCTCGAGCGCCATCAACGTTCTCGATCGCGCCGAACAGCTCTATCTGTTTGCGTGCGCCGTTGCCGCGCTTGGCGTGATCGTCCGCGCGTTCCGGGACATCACGGCGGTGACGGCCCGCCGGCAGCTTCGCTGGCTCGCGTGGGGGACCGCGCTCGGCGCCGGACCCTTCGCGTTCTTCTATGCCCTGCCGTGGGCGCTCGGCGTCGATCCGCCGCTCGCGCTGCAGTTGACCGCCATTCCGCTCGGGGTGGTGCCGCTGACCTTCGCGTCCGCCATCGTGCGCTACCGCCTGCGCGATGTCGAAGTGATCGTGAAGCGCGGCCTCGCGTACACGGCCTTTCTCGCGGCCAGCGTCGCGCTCTATTTCGCGATGCTGAAGCTGACGGGTTTTCTGCTCGGCAACGATGGCGACCAGCACAACTGGATCATCGCGCTCCTCGCGACCATGGTCGTCGTGCTGCTGGCGCAGCCGGTGAAGGACGCGGTGCAGAACGCTCTCGATCGGGTGTTCTACCGCGACCGCTACGACTATCGCCGGGCGCTGGTCGCGTTCGCGCGTGATTTGAACAGCGACCTCGACGTCGTCCGTCTGAGCCAGCGCCTGGTCGCGCGCATCGTCGAAACGCTCGTGGTCGATCGCATGGCGCTGATGCTTTCAGACGATCGATCGGGCGACTTCACGTCCATCGGCGACTACGGGTTCGCCGAACGCGTGCCTCGGCTGTCGCGCACGTCGTCGTTGATGCCGCGCCTCGACGCCGGCTACACCGTCGCGCTCGACGATCCGATTGCTGCGGCTCGCTTCGTCGCCGAGGAAGTCGAGTTCTGGCGTGACGCCGGCACCCACTATTTCGTGCCGTGCGTGTTCGAAGGACGCGCGATTGCCGTGCTCGCGCTCGGCCGGAAAGAGACCGACGAGCCGTTCAACAGCGAGGATCTCGCGCTGCTGACCGCCGTCGCCGGGCAGGTCGCGACCGCGATCGAAAACGGACGCCTCTATCGCGAGCTTCGCCTGAAAGCCGAGGAGCTCGGCCGGATGCGCGAGTTCAACGAGAACATTCTCGAGTCGCTCGACGACGGGCTCGTCGTGTTCGACGTGGAAGAGCGCATCGTGCGGTGGAACCGCGCGCTCGAGAGCTTCTACGGCCTGAGTCAAGACGCCGCGATCGGTCAAAAGCTCGCCGAGGTGTTCGACGTGCCGTTCATCGACGCGCTGCGTGCGGCGCGCCAGGATCATCCGTACGGCGCCACGCTCTACCGCGTCCCGCTCACGTCGCGGCAGCACCAGGGGGCAGGGCGCGTCGTGAGCAACGACGGCACGAAACTGCTGGTCAACGCCACCGAAGTGCCGCTCCAGAACCCGGCTGGCGACTCGTCAATCGTCGTCGGACACATTCTGCTCCTCGAGGACATCACCGATCGCGTTCGGCTCGAAGAGCAGCTGCAGATTTCAGAAAAGATGGCGTCGATCGGTCTGCTCGCCGCCGGCGTGGCACACGAGGTCAACACGCCGCTGACGGGCATCTCCAGCTTCACGCAGATGCTGCTCGACGGCGCGGATCCGAACGATCCCCGTACGGTGCTGCTGGAAAAGATCGAGCGGCAGACGTTCCGCGCCGCGAAGATCGTCAACGGCCTGCTCAACCTCTCGCGGCCCGGCACCTCGTCGAACGAGCGCATCGAGGTCGATCTGAACGCGGTCATCACCGATGTGTTCTCGCTGCTCGAGCATCAGTTCGAGGTGGGCAGGATCAAGGTCCGTCGCGAGCTCGCCTCCACACCGGTTCGCGTGCTGGGCATCGAGCATCAGCTGCAGCAAGTGTTCCTCAATCTCTTCTTGAACGCGCGCGATGCCATGCCGCGCGGCGGATGGCTCTCCGTGACGACGCGTGTCGACGGCGATCGCGTGGTGGCCGAGATCGCGGACACGGGTTCGGGCATTCCCGCCGAGCAGTTGGCGCGCATCTACGATCCGTTCTTCACGACCAAGGCGATAGGCCGCGGCACCGGGCTGGGCCTTTCCATCACCTACGGCATCGTGCGCGAGCACGACGGCACCATCAACTGCGACAGCGCGGTCGGACAGGGAACACGCTTCACGCTCGCGCTGCCGCTCGCGGTGGCCGGCGTGCGCTCCGCAACAAGGTAGCGTCCGGCTCGACCCGGACCTGACAACTGATATGGCTACATCACGCAACGGCACGATCCTCGTCGTCGACGACGAGGAGATCATGCGCGAGATCCTCGAGACGCTGCTGACCCGCGAGGGGTACGACGTCCGGCTCGCATCGTCCGGCGCGGAAGGGCTGGAGCTGGCCCGCGCGCTGCCGTTCGACGCCGCGATCGTCGACATCATGATGCCCGGCATCAACGGCATCGAGACGCTCGACGAGCTGAAGCGGATCGACGAGGACCTGGCGGTCATCATCCTCACTGCGTACGCGTCGGTCGAGAGCGCGATCTCGGCCATGAAGTCCGGCGCGTTCGATTACGTCACCAAGCCGTTCAAGAACGACGAGGTGATGGTCGTCGTTCGCAATGCGATGGAACGGCGGCGGCTCGTTCACGAGAACCGCAACCTGCGGCAGAACATCCAGGAGCGGTATCACAAGTTCGCGAACATCATCGGCAAGAGTCCGCGGATGCGGCAGGTGTTCGACCTGATCATCCAGGCGGCGCCGAGCCGGTCGACGATCCTCATTCAGGGCGAAAGCGGCACCGGCAAGGAGCTCGTTGCGCGCGCGATTCACGCGAACTCATCACGTTCCGAGCGTTCGTTCGTCACCGTGAACTCGGGCAACCTGCCGCCCGATCTTCTCGAGTCCACGCTCTTCGGCCACGTGAAGGGCGCGTTCACGGGCGCCGTGTACCCGAAAAAGGGGATGTTCGATCTCGCCGACAAAGGCAGCATCTTCTTCGACGAAATCGGGAACGTCCCGCTCGAGACGCAGGCCAAGCTGCTGCGCGTCATCCAGGAGCGCGACTTCATGCGGCTCGGCGGCATGGAGACCATCAAGGTCGACGTCCGTATCATCGCCGCGACCAACGTCGATCTCCGGCAGATGATGGAAGAAGGGAAGTTTCGCGAGGATCTGTTCTACCGCCTTCACGTCATCTCGATTCAGCTGCCGCCGCTGCGCGATCGGAAGGACGACATCACGCTGCTCGTCCATCACTTCCTCGAGAAGTACGGCGAGGAGAATCGCAAGCGCGATCTCGAGCTGACACCCGACGCGCTCGACCTGCTGACCGAGTACGACTGGCCGGGCAACGTGCGCGAGCTCGAGAACGTCATCGAGCGTGCGGTCGTCCTCAGCGCCGGACCGCGCATCGGCGTCGAGCTGATTCCGGATCACGTCCGCAAGACGCCCAACTTCCAGATGCCGCAGTTCGTCGTGCCGCCCGAGGGGATCTCGTTCAAGGAAGTCATCACCGACTTCGAGAAGAAGCTGATCGAGTCGACGCTCGAAGCCGCCGGCGGCGTGCAGAAACGGGCCGCCGAGCTCCTGCACATCAAGCCGACGACGCTCAACGAGATGATCAAGAGGTACGAGATCCGCCCGCGCCGCAAGCGCACCATGAACGGCAACGGAAACGGCATCGAGCCTGCGGCGCCGCAGCGAGAGCGGGCGCCGGCGCAGCCCCCCGTCGCCGGGCCGCTGACGCCCGCCGGCGTCCTCGACGAAAAATAACGGTGCTTCGGCGGCTTCTTTCGGGACTCGCTCGACTCGCCGGCCGCTCCCCTTCTCCCGACTCACCCTGGGAGCGCGTGATGATGCGCGTGCCGACCGACGCCTTCGGCCCAGGATCCCGTCAGGATTTCGCCCTGTACTTCGAGGGCGAGAGCTGTGTCCGCGTGCAGTCGATCGACGACATCGTCGCGTGGCTGCTGGACTGCGAGTACGTCACCGACACCGACCTGTTCGATCGGCGAGACTTCTGGCAGCATCCGAGCGTCTTCGAGCAGCTGCGGCGCGGCGACTGCGAGGATTTTGCGTTGTGGGCGTGGCGCAAGATCGCCGAGCTCGGGATGGACGCCGAGTTCTACGTCGGGCGCGTCGTCTGCCGCGATGAGCCCGACATCGATCGGCAGCACGCGTGGGTGGTATATCGCGTCCATCGCACCGACTTCCTCTTCGAGCCGGCCGCGCGCAACAGGCAGCAGATGATTCGGCTGCTGGCCGACGCGAAGGATGACTACGTGCCGCACTTCGCGGTGAACCGCCGGTTTGGCACGTCGGCGTTCGTGGGGTGCATCCTCGACTCGTATCGCGACCGACAAGGTCGCCTGCGATTCACCGGGCGTTCCTGATCTTTGCGAACATGCGCTCGTACTTGCCGAGCACGACGTCCCAGCGGTAGTTGCGCCGGACGTAGTCGCGGCCGTTGCGGCCGAGCGCGGCGCGCAGCCGTTCGTCGCCGACGAGCAGCTTCAACGCTTCGACGAACTCGTCGCGATCCGCATAGTACAGACCCCCATTGCTGCGCACGCAGTGCTCGACGAGCACCGCGCTGCGCGCGTTGGCGAGAATCGGCGTGCCGACCGCGAGCGATTCGAGCGCGAGGAGAGAAAGGCTTTCGTAGGGTGACGGGCACACGACGACGGTCGCGGCTTCGAGCGCTTGCAGGCGCTCGCGATCCGAGAGCAATCCCGCGAAGCGGATGAACGGTTCCTCCGGCAGCGACATCAGCTTGACGCCCATCAACGCCAGCGTCGCATCGCCGCCTTCCTTGACGTACTCGCTGAAGTACTGAATGAGCTCCTCGCAGCCTTTTCCAGGATCGATACGCCCGCCGTAGAGCACCATCGGACCGTATAACCGGTGACGACGACGGAAGACCGAGCCGCGCGCGAGGAGATGTGACGGATACGCTCGAGCGGTCGCGTCTTCGTCTCCACTCGCGCCCCTTTCGGGGCGTGAGGCGTCATCGGATCGCGAGGCGTCGTCGGCGCGCGACGCGTCAGGCGAGCGACCGCCCTCCGCCGTCAAGTCCTCCTCCAGCGCCGCCGGCATCCGCGGATACGGCTGCGATGGTGGAATCTCGATGCCGACGCCCGTCACATCCTCGAGCAGCGGACGTTCGGGAAACCGCTGGTGAACGAACTCGCGCTCGCTTTCCGTCAGGTAGCAGAGCGCCGCCGGCTTGCGGAAGACGTCCTTGAAGATCTCCAGACGGATCGCCGGCTCGTCGTGGGCGGTGGACACGAGCACGCTGCGCGACGGCGCAACCTCGAGCCCGAGAACGGTGGGCGCGTACAAATACGTGAAGAAGATCAGCACATCGTATTGCTGCTGATGCTTCCTGAGGTACTCGATGAGCGCAGGACACCACGGTCCCTGCTGCGTCAGCCACTCCATCTCGTCGTTGCGGCTGTGCGGATTGTCGTAAATCCACTCGGAGTATTTGTTGAACGCGTCGATGTCGCGCGTACACGCGTTTGCGAAGCGGCGCACGGTGACGCCGCGGACACGGTCGGCGCCTTCCTGATAGTCGTTCCTCCACGTGACGTAGTCCTGCGCGCAGGTCGTCAGCACTTCGACATCGTGGGTCGACGAAAGTCGTTCCGCGACGAGCCGGCACAAGTGCTCGGATCCGCCGAGGACCTCCGTCCCATATCGCTGAATGATGAAGGCGAGTCTCATTGTTATCCCGGGGGCCCCTATCCCCCGGACGCGCTACGCGGGGACCCCGACGCCCCGCTCCGCACGGTGTCGATCAACGTCGTGAGCTCGCGTGTGATGCGCGCGTCGCCGAAGTCGGCGAGCCGGCGCCGCTGACCGGCGATGACGCGGGCGCGCAGATCGTCGTCGAACGCGAGCGCGCCGAGCAGCTCCGCTGCGTACTCGAGATCCTTTGGTGCGAATTGGACGCCGGCGCCGCCGAGCGTATCGGGTACCGCGGCCGCCGAGTACGCCAGCACCGGAACATCGGCCGCCATCGCCTCGACGAGCGGCACGCAGAAGCCTTCGTGCTCGCTCAACGAGAGGTACACCGCCGCGTGGCGGTAGTAGACGGCAAGCTCTTCGTCGGGAACGGGACCGGTGAACACGAAGCGATCGTCGAGCAGCCGGTACTCGGCCATCAGCGCGCGAATCATCGAATAATAGCGCGGCACCACGTCATAGCGGCCGACGAAGATGAACCGGTAGTACGCGTCGATGTACCGCTTGTACACCTCGGCCAGCTTGATGATGTCCTCGATTTTCTTGTTCGGCGCGATCCGGCCCACGAACAGAAAGTTGACGAGGCCGTCATCGAGCATCTGCTCGAGCGACGGACGCGCCGCCGCCTGCGTGACGCGCGTCGTGTCGACCGCGATCGGAAAGACGCTGGTGCGCTCGAACCCGAGCGATTCGAGCTCCCGGCGGTTGTACTCCGAATCGCCGAACGCGAGGTCGGTACGGCCCGCCAGCGTCGCGAGCTCCTGACGGCCGAGCGTCGCCAGACGGAACAGCGCCGGATCGAACGGCGCGAAGTACGCAGCAGGAGTGACGTTGTGGTACTGCAGCACGCGGCCCGAGTCGAGCGACGCGAACGCGGCGGTCATCGGCGACGGCAGCGCGTAGTGGAAAATCGTCAGGTCGCCGCGCCGAGACGCCGGACTGGCAAACGGACGCACGTCGCGCTTCAGCGCGTCGTCGATGGTCACCGCGTACAGCTCCGAGTCGTGTCCCATCGTGCGAAGCAGATCGCGAACCCGGCGTGCGCTGTCGCCAATCGCATCGCCCTTGTGCGCCGACGGAACCCACTGGTTGATGATCATGGTGGAATTCAGAATTTGGAATGTGGAATGCATTCCTCATTCAAAATTCCTAATTCCGAATTCTCCGGCTCCGCTGGCAGCGCCTTGTAGATCGCCGGGCGATACAACCGGAGCTCCTCCAGCTTCTGTGCCGCGTCGAACTGGTTCCAGAAGTCGAACGTAACGCGCGGCTCTGGCGCGCGCGGGCACGAGAGAATCTGATCGACGAATCGGAGCAGCGTGCCCGCAAAATCCTTCGCGCGCAAACGGTCGACCGCCGCGAGCTGATCCTCGACGATCGCGTCCTGCAGCGCCGCGTTCGAAATAATGGCGTCCATCAGCGCCGCGACGTGTATCGGATCTTTCTCGTCGTACAGGACACCCGCGCCGTCCATCGTCGAGGGCACTGCCGTCGCCGCGTACGCCAGCACCGGCACCTGCTTGTAGAATGCCTCGACGATGGGGACGCAGAAGCCCTCGTGCTCGCTCGCGCACAGAAAGAGATCGGCGACATCGTAGAACGCGACGAGCTCCTCGTCCGAGACATGCCCGACGAAATGGACCTGTTTCGCGCCGAGCGAGGCGGTCAGCTGCGTCAGCGAGGCCAGATATCGCTCGAAGCCGCTCTGTGCGCCGACGATCAGGAGCCGGGATCGCGGGTTGAAGAAGGTCTGATACGTCTGGAAGAAGCGGATCACGTCCTCGATCTTCTTGTTCGCGATGACCCGTCCCACGAACATCACGTTGGTCCAGTCATCGTCGAAGTCGCGCGCGACCATCCAGTTCGGGCAACGTTCCAGGTGCGAGAAATCGGGAACGACCGGCAGTACCGCGGTCCGCGAAAAACCAAGCGCCTCGAGATCCTGCCGATTGAACTCCGAATCGCCCATCGCCAGATCGCATCGTTGCGCGTACGCCTGCAGCTCGCGCCGGCCGCGAAAGCATTGGCGCGCGAGCGTCCGGTGCACGCCGACGAAATATTCCGGCGGCGTGATGTTGTGGTAGATGAGCGCCAAGCGATCGGGCAGCGCGAATGCGGTCCGAGACGCTTTCGATCCCAGCGAAAAATGATGCAGAAGCAGGTTGTCGCGATGGCTGAAGTCGACGAGCTCGCGATAATCGCGCGTCAGCGGTTCCAGCCGATAGTCAGCCGTTTCGACGAAGACCTCGGATTGGTACCCGGCCGCTCTCAAGACTCGCTGAATCCCGAGCACCTCATGTCCGATGGCGTCGCCATATCCCAGCGTGGCGAGGACCTGGTGGACCTTGATCAAGCACGCCTCCGCCCCTGCCCTGAGCCGGTCGAAGGGGCGCCCGGCGCCGCATCGGCGGCCTTCGGCATGGCAGGCCCGGTCGGAAGCTTCGCGAGCACCTCCTCAGCGGCAGGCAGATCCTGCCGGCGGCGATCGAACCAGCCGGGCAGCGGATCGAGAACCTTCGTCGGCGCCTCCTTCTTCAGTCGCTCGAACATATCGAGGTACTTGCGCTCGATGACCGGCCAGTCGTACTGCTCGCGGAAAAAGTGACGGCCGTTTCGGCCGAGCGCGCCGCTCAGCCACCGGTTCTGCTCGATGGCCCCGAGCGTTTCAGAGAACTCCGAGTAGCTCTCGTAATACAGACCGGCGTTACTGCGGAGGCACTGGCCCTTGAGCACGTCGCATTTGCCGTTGGCGAGCACAGGCTTGCCGAGCGCCCACGCTTCGAGCGCGACCATCGACAGGCTCTCGAAGTACGAGGGCATCACCAGGAGCTCCGCCGCGGCCATCGCGTCGAACTTGTCCGCGTCGTCAACGAACCCGAGATGGCGAATCCGCGGATGCTCCGGCATCGGCAGCAGCTCCTTGCCAATCAACACCAGCGTCAGCTTGCCCGACGGATCGCGCAGATAACCCTGGAAGAACTCGAACAGCTCCTTGCAGCCTTTGTTCTGATCGATCCGGCCGACATAGACGGCGAACGGACCGCGGATGTTGTACTTCTGCCGGAAGCGTCCCGGCTGTGGATTCTGCGGCACTTCGGATCCGATGCCGACGACGACGCCCGGGACATCCCGATTGCCGGAGACGGCATGGATCATCGCTCGCTCTTCGGGCGAGTTGTACATCACCGCGCGAACGCAGCGGAACAGCGGCGGGAAGATCGACAGGCCGATCGCGGCGTCTCGCTCGGCCGTCGGAACCAGAATCGCGCGCGCGGCCGCAGCCCGCGCGCCGTAGTACGCGTGGTAGTAGCGGTAGCTGAAGAACAGGCAGAAGTCGTAATCGTCCGCGTGCTTGTTGATGTAATCGACCAGCGCCGTACTGGCCGGGCCTTCCGCGTCCAGCCAATCCAGCTCGTCACCGAGCGAGTGCCGGTGCTCGAACACGCGATCCGATCGTCGTCCGAAAAGGCGCGGGTCGCGTTCCCGCTTGACGCGGAATCGGCGGACCGGCACGCCGTTCACCGGTTCGACGCCTGGTTCGAGCTCGTTGCGCCAGGTAACGTAATCGGTCGCGCAGGTGGTGAGGACTTCAACCTGCGCGTGCTTCGCCAGGTGCTCGGCGATGTAGCGCGCGTGAAGCTCCGCGCCGCCGTTGATCGCCTGGCCGTAGCGCTGGACGACGACAGCGAGCTTCACTGCGTATCGGGGTCGGTCTTTGCAGGACCTTGTCCCGCGTCTGCGTCAGCGGGACGGGTGACCGGCTCCGACGGATGGGCGTCGGCACCCGTGAATTGTTCGACATCCTCGGTCGCGTTCTCGGTTCTGTCGGGGGTTTCATCCACAGCATCGTCACCTTCGTCCCCTGCGTGCTGACCACCGGGACCAGATGATTCGGGCGCGCCGGCCGGCGGTGCTGCGCCTTGACCGCCCATGATGCCCGCCGCGGGTCCGCCACCGCGACGGCCGCGCCGACGGCGACGGCGCCGGCTTCGCTGACCTGGACCTTCAGGTGACGGGGCGCCCCCGCCAAGGGCGGATGGCGACGGCTGCGACGTTGGTGACGTCGGTGATGGGGCCGCGATGAACTGTGGTTGCTGCGGCCGCGGAGTCGCGGCCGGCGGCGGCGCCGGAGGACGCGATGGCGGCGGCGCGACGGCGTCCGCCTCGCCCGGTTTGTAGGCGACGACGCTTTCCAGCGCCCGCGCGCGCCGTTCGTTGAACTCCAACCGGCTGCCGACCGATTCAACGCGCATTTTCAGATTCTTCACCTCGATGCCGAGCCGCGTCGTTTCCACGACCAGATTGTGAATGAGCTCGTACGTCAGCTGATCGGTCGCGCGCCGCGCCGCTTCGCGCCGCGCCTCCCGCTCCGCGAACATCGTATTGAGCTTCGATTGGATATGGAGCGCCTGAATCAGCTTGTTGGGATTGAAGAGCAGCTTCAGCAGCGGATTCAGCAGCTTGCGGATGAACCGCAGCGGCCCCCGGTGCGTTTCGTACAGCGTCGACTCCTCGAACGCGTAATTGGGGAGCTGGGGCGGCTCGTACGCCGGCTGCACCTTCCGGAACTGCTCGAGCAGATCGGAGCGCACGCCCTTCGGGTCCAGAAACTTCTCGAGCTTCACCGCAGCGAGATCGCGGATCTGCTGTTCGGTGTAGTCCACGCCGCGCTTCTCGCGGATACGGGCGCGGATCTGCTCCATGATCTGCTCGACGTTCACGGAGTCGGAGCGAACGTTGAAATCGGGCATAAACAGCCAGCAGCTTTCAGCTGTCGGCTTCGAGCGCTGACAGCGAGAGCTGACAGCGGCGAGCGACAGCGCGAAGCGTCATACAGGCCGGTAGATGATCACGGCGACGGCGATCGCCCACAGCGCCACGCACACGAGGAGCGGGCGATCCGTGAGCAGCAGCTCGGACGGACTGCCGCCGCCCTCGCGCCGGTGCACGAGATACAAGTACCGGAAGATGCCGTACAGCGGAAACGGAATCGTCAGTCCCAGCCACTGTGTTCCGAACTTTTCCTGCGTCTCCGGACTGATGGTGTAGAACACGTACGAGATCAGCGTCGACGCCGTGACGACTGCGATCATCTGGTCGAGCAGATATTCGCTGTATTCGCCGAGAATCGGCCGGTGAGTTGCGGCGTCGTCGGCCAGCAGCGTGATTTCATGCCGGCGCTTGTTCAGCGCGATGAACAGCGCCAGCAGGATGGTGCACACCAGAAGCCAGTGGCTGAACTCGACGCCGACGGCGACGGCGCCCGCGACCGCACGCAGCACGAAGCCGATCGACAACGTCAGCACGTCGATGATCACGACGTGCTTGAGCGAGCTCGAATAGAGGGCTTGCAGTCCCAGATAGGCGACCGCCACGAGCGCGAAAGTCCAGCCCAGCATCACCGAGCCCGCGAGCGCGAGCGCGCCCATCGCGATCGCCGAGACGGTTGCCGCTTGGACGCTGAGCGCCCCCGACGCGATGGGGCGTTTGGACTTGAGCGGATGCCGGCGATCGCTGTCGCGATCGAGGATGTCATTGAGGAGATACACGACGCCGGACAGTCCGCAGAAGATGACGAAGGCCGCCAGCGCGCGCAGCACCGACGACGGCACGAACAACTGCAGGCCGAACAGCAGTCCGGCGAAGACCAGCAGATTTTTGGTCCACTGGCCCGGGCGCACCGCGTTGAGCAGGTTCAGAGCGAAGGGCCGTCCCGATACGCCGCTGACCGGTGTATCGGGAACCGCTACAGGGGAAGAAGTGCTGCGCGCCATCTAGCGCGAGGAACGGGCTAGACCTTAGCCGATGCCGCGAAACTCCGGACCGCTTCGTTCTCAGAGTCGTACGTCTCGAACACGGTCAGCAGCTTCGTGATCGACAGAAGGTCGGTGATGCGTTTGGTCAGGTTCAGCAGCTTGAGGCTGCCGCCCTGGCGGCTCACCGTCGTATACGTGCGAACAATCTCACCCAGACCGGCGCTGTCGATGTACGGCACGTCGGCGAGATTCAAGACGATTTTCTTTTGCCCCTGGTTGACGAGGCTGTTGACCTTGTCCTTGAGCAGTTCGTCCCCCTCACCCAACGTAATCTTGCCTTTCAGGTCGAGTACCACGACGTCACCGACCGACCGTTCCTCGATCTGCATGGAAACGCTCCAGATAAATGCGCCGCGTGTGAGCTTAACACACCCCGCGCACGACCGATGGGACCACGCGCGGGGTGTGATCGTTGAATCGAACGAGAGTGAGACTCGAGCTGGAGCTTAGACGCCGCCGGCCCCAGCGAACTTGCGGGACTGGAAGCATTCCTTGCAGAACACGGGGCGCCCCTGCGTCGGCTTGAACGGCACCGTCGTTTCCTTGCCGCACGCCGAGCACGTCGTCACGGTTTCGACCCGCTCACGAGCCATGCCGGCACCGGCCGGACGCGCGGCCCGTTTGCCTTTACAGGCCTTACACCGTTTCGGCTCGTTCTTGAAGTTCTTGTCGGCGAAGAATTGCTGTTCGCCCGCCGTCCAAATGAACTCCGTGCTGCAGTCTACGCACCTGAGGATTCTGTCTTGGAACTCCATCGGTCGCCACCTCGTCGGGGTCGGTCTATTCCGATTCGCGCCGGAGCTTCTTTCGATTCCGCTTCCGCGCGAGCGCTTGCTTGGCTCTTCGCTTGTCACCAGGTTTCAGATAGAAGGAATGCTTCTTCATATCTTTGATGATGTCTTCCTGCTGAACCTTCCGCTTGAACCGGCGGAGAGCGCTCTCGATCGATTCGCCCTCCTGGATCTTGACTTCAGCCACGCCCTAACACCCCCTTAACGGCGACGACAAATATGCTACGCTATCACAGCAAGCGCGGATTCTAGGCGCAATCCCTGTCAAGGTCAACGAAATAGTCCCGATCGCGCCGCATCGCTGTGCAGGCGAGTCGCACACCCTAACTCACTCAGAACATGCGAGTTCTCGTCATCGGCGGTGGAGCGCGCGAGCACGCGCTTGTCGCGCGCTTGACGACAGAGTCTGACGCGACCGAAGTGCTGTGCGCGCCTGGAAACCCGGGCATTTCGCGAATCGCTCGGACGTCGGACGTCGCCGTCGCGGATACTGGCGCGCTGCTGACACTCGCCGATCGCGAAGCGATCGATCTGACCGTCGTCGGCCCGGAGCTTCCGCTGAGCTTGGGCATCGCGGATCAGTTCGCTGCGCGGGGACGGTTGGTGTTCGGACCGAGCGCGGCTGCTGCGCGACTCGAGACGAGCAAGGCGTTTGCGAAGGCGTTCATGGCGCGCCACCAGGTGCCGACCGCGCGGTTTCGCACGTGCGAGTCTGCGGACGAAGCGCTCGCGGTCGTGCGGGCCGGCGAGTTCGGATCGCCGGTCGTTCTCAAAGCCGACGGCCTTGCCGCCGGCAAAGGCGTCGTCGTCGCGGACGATCGCGCCACGGCGGAATCCGCCGTCCTGGCGGCGATGAGCGAGAGGCGATTCGGCGCGTCGGGCGATCGCCTCGTCGTCGAAGAGTGCCTGACTGGCCCCGAAGTGTCGTTCTTCGCGATCAGCGACGGCACCCACGTGGTACCGATCGGCACCGCACAGGATCACAAGCGGATCTTTGACGAGGATCGCGGACCGAACACCGGCGGCATGGGCGCCATTGCGCCGAGCCCGCTCGTCGACGAAGCGCTCGGGGCCCGCGTCATGCAGGAGATCGTCGAGCCGGTCATTGGCGGCATGGCCGTCGAAGGCCACCCATTTCGCGGATTCCTGTATGCGGGTCTCATGCTGACGCCAGACGGTCCCAAGGTCATCGAGTTCAACGTGCGGCTGGGCGACCCCGAAGCGCAGGTCATCCTGCCGCTCGTCGATGAGCCGTTGCTGCCCATTCTCCTGGCGGCCGCGAGTGGCGCATTGAGTCACTCATCGGTGCGCGTCGGTCGCGATCGTCTCACGGCGGTGGTCATCGCGTCGCGCGGCTACCCGGAATCGTCGGAGTCTGGACAGCCGATCGAGGGTATCGAACAGGCCGAAATGATTCCTGGTGTCACCGTCTATCACGCCGGCACGGCGATGCGCGATGGACGCATCGTGACGGCAGGCGGGCGCGTGCTCACCGTCGTCGGACGCGGGACGCGTTTCGACGAGGCGATCGCGCGCGCGTATGCCGGCGCCACGAGGATTCATTTCGATGGCATGCAGTATCGTCGGGATATCGGAAGGAAAGCCCTTACGCACGAGAACTAGTGGCAACAGGATTTAACCTCTGCGTCCTCCGTGTCCACCGGGGTGGAGAGCGTTCAGCGTGAAGTACTCCGTGATCACGTTCGGATGTCGAGTCAATCAGGCCGATTCGCTCGGCTTAGAGGAGGAGTTGCGCGCGGCTGGTGCGACCGCGGCGTCGCCCGAGTCAGCCGACATCGTTGTGGTCAACACCTGTTCGGTGACCGCGTCGTCTGATCAGGGCGCGCGTCAGACAATTCGTCGCGTCGCGCGTCACAATCCATCCGCGCGAATCGTCGTCACCGGCTGTTACGCGACGCGCCGGCCCGACGAAGTCGCCGCGCTGCCCAACGTCGTCCGCGTCGTGCCGAACGACGACAAGCCCAAGCTGCTGTCGATCTCCGGTCTCCTGCCCATCGTCTCCCCCATCGTGCGTGGTGTCCGGCTTCAGCCGGACCTGGAGCCGACGACCGCGCAGCGTTTTGGTGATGGTGAGGGAAGCTGCGGCGCTGCCATCGAACCTGGAGTGGCAGGACGGACCGCGTTCACGTTGCGTGTCCAGACCGGCTGTGCAGAGCCGTGCTCGTACTGCATCATCCCGACGACTCGCGGTCGACCGCGCAGTGTGCCGGTGGATGACGTTCTACGCGAGGTCGAACGCATCGCCGCCGCGGGCTTCAAAGAGATCGCGCTGACGGGAGTCCATCTCGGCTCGTACGGGCGAGATTTGGACGGACCCGCCTCGCTTCCCGACCTTCTTCTTCGTGCGAAGGCTTTGGCCGAGCGTGACGATCTGCTGTTCCGCATCAGCTCGCTGGAGCCGATGGATTGCTCACGTGAGATCGTCGATCTCGTCGCGACCTCCGATTGTTTCGCGCCGCACTTTCATCTCCCGCTGCAGCACGCGAGCAATCGCATCCTTGGTGCGATGCGACGCCCGTACACGATCGAGTACTACGCGTCGCTCGTCGACGAGATCCGCGCCCGGATACCGAGCGCGTCGATCGGCAGCGACATCATCGTCGGCTTCCCGGGCGAAACCGACGAGGACTTCGAGGCGCTCGCCTCGTACCTCGAACGTTCCCCGCTCACGCATGTTCACGTCTTCCCGTACTCCGATCGCCCGGGCACCGCGGCCTCGACGATGAACGGGAAAGTGGCGGGTCCGGTGGTGCGCGAACGGGGGCGCCGCGTGCGCGAAATCGGTCAGCGATTGACCTTGCGCTTCCGCCAATCGCAGATCGGCACGATCCATCGAGCGCTGACGCTCGAAGACGGATCGCTGGCTCTGACGGGGAACTATCTGAAGCTGCGGGTGCCGGCGACACATCCGCGCAACCACTGGGTGCGCGTGCGGGTGACGTCAGATCATGACGGCGAGTTGCTGGGCGGCTGATTTCTTCTGACCTTCGACAATCAGCTGGCCGCACGCCGCGCGGATGTCGCGCCCGCGACTCTTGCGGACCGACACGGTCAGATGATGATCCGCGAGAATCTGTGCGAACCGATCGATCGCTTCGTCCGACGGCCGCTCGAACGGGATGCCCGCGGCAGCGTTCAACGGAATCAGGTTCACTTTCGACTTCACGCCGGCGAGCAGTTTCGCCAACCGCCGCGCATCCTCGGGCCGATCGTTGACGCCGGCGAGCAGCACGTATTCGAAGGTGATCCGGCTGCGCCGCTTCAACGGGAAGCGCTTGCACGCGTCGATGATGTCGCTGACGCCGTATTTCCTGTTGATCGGCACGAGCTCCCCGCGCAGTCCGTCGGTCGGCGCGTGCAGCGAAATCGCGAGGTTCGGCATCACCGGTTCGTTCGCGAGCTTCTCGAGGGCGGGTAGGAGGCCGACGGTCGACAACGTGATTCGCCGGGGTGACATGGCGAATCCGTTCTCGTCAGCCAGGATGCGCAGCGCTTTCATCGTCTCGTCGTAGTTGTGCAGCGGCTCGCCCATGCCCATCAGCACGATATTGAAGCGTGTGTCGCGCATGTTCAGCGCGTCGACGAGCACGCGCACCTGGCCGACAATCTCGCCTGCGGTCACGTTGCGGACGAGACCCATCTTGCCCGTGAGGCAAAACGCGCATGCCATCGCGCAGCCGACCTGCGTCGAGATGCAGAAGGTCATCGACGGCGTGTCCGGGATGAACACCGATTCGATGGTGCGACCGTCGCCGAGACGCAGGAGGAATTTCTCGGTGCCGTCGATCGACGTCTCGCGCTGGACGACCTCAGGCGTTGACAGCGTGAAGCCGTTCGCGAGCCCTGTGCGGAGGTCGCGTGACAGGTCGGTCATCGCGGCGGGATCGGTGACGCCGCGGTGGTAGAGCCAGCGAAAAATCTGGCCGGCGTGAAAGCGCTGGTGTCCGCGCGCCTCGAGCGCCGCCTCGAGTGCGGGGCGTTCCAGTTCGGCGAGGTCGAGCCGGCCGGACTCGGTGGACACGGTATCTCTCTCGTTTCCCAGCGCTTAGCGGACCTTCAATGGTAACATGATGGTTCATCTTGTCGAACGCACCAATCGTCAGAGACGTTCTCGATAACGGTCTCCGCATTCTCACCGAGCGGATGACTCAAGTCCGCTCGATCAGCATCGGTGTGTGGCTCACACGCGGATCGCGCCACGAAACGGCCGAGCGCGGCGGCATCGCGCACTTCGTCGAGCACATGCTCTTCAAGGGGACCGCGACCCGCACCGCCGAAGACATCGCGCAGGCGATCGATTCAATCGGCGGCCAGCTCGACGCGTTCACCGCGAAGGAGTACGCGAGCTATTACATCAAGGTCCTCGACGAGCATCTGCCGCTCGCCATCGACATCCTCGCTGATATCGTCCGCAATCCGGCGTTTGGTCCAGAGGACATCGAGCGCGAGAAGAAAGTC
>Ga0137396_10000432_pt1 | contig 19939 bp, 16 predicted proteins | sample czc16metaG_FD_108284 | JGI IMG/M metagenome (GOLD analysis project Ga0137396, IMG submission 108284) | Vadose zone soil microbial communities from Angelo Coast Range Reserve, California, USA - czcobulk3.16 metaG | ecosystem: Environmental > Terrestrial > Soil > Vadose zone | place: USA...
GACTGGTCAGCGTAAGCGATGAGTTCGTCCAAGTGCCCGACGCTGAAGACAGAAACCACCGAGTGGATGCCTACCGTCAGATTCTTCAAGGACTTCCGCAAGGAAAGAAGTTGCCCCAGGCGTTCTTCGAATTTAGCGAAATTTCCCTTAATGCCCCGGATGTAGTCGTGCTTCGCGCCCACGCCATCCAGCGAGAGGTTGATGATCAACTGGCTTTTTGGACAGGACTTGGCGATCTGCTCGACGCGTTCCGGAATGTTGGGCAGGATAGCATTGGTGGGAATGTTGATGACGCCCGGGGAGCAATGTTTATAGGCCAATTGGGCCAGCTCCACAACGTGCGGATACATCAGCGGTTCTCCTCCGCTGATCGTGAACCAATACGGTGTTTTCCCAAGTGAGGCGAGAACTTTGTCCCATTCGTCGATAGTCAATTCGTTCTCGCGCTTCATCCAAATATTGCAGGTTAAGCAACGGGAGTTGCACTTGGGAGAGGGAGAGAGCGTAAGATTCAACGGCAACAACTGGGGCCAGCCAAACTTTCGGTAGAGTTTGAACAGGGGAATGCGCGCCAATATGCCCGCGGTAGAGTTCATATCTTGTGGACCCCTTTTGAATTTGCAAGCATCTTGAGTTGTTTGGTAGTGGTGGCCATCTCCCATACCCTGTGGTCACGCCGCTTCTTGTAATCGCATAACCCAAGCAAGCGACCGTAGGCTTCTAGCCCCACCACCGCCCAAGTCCAGGAGAACTCCCTGGGGCGGAAATCGAGGTTGCGGAGCAGGAGCACGAGGATCCTGAGAGCGCTCATGGTGCTTACGCTGTAACCTAAGGTATCGCGAACCGCCAAGTGGCCGGCATAGATACGGCGACGCTGACACAGGAAGTCGGTTACCGTTTCCGGGCCCTTGTTGTAGACGACCGCCGTAGGCACATACTCGACGCGATAACCCTGACCGCGGACGACCGGCTCAATGCTGGCTTCGTCCACCGCGGTGTGGTAGGGAATGCGCTCGAAGATCTTACGGAATGCAATCATTTCACCAGCCTTGAAACTGGTGAGATTGATCTTGTGATGCAGTTCCCACAGCATGTGGGCAGCAAAGCCCATAAATAGTTCAGGATCATTGACGGGCACAGGGCGCGAACTGGTCATGCCGACTTCTGGGTCGGCGAGGGGAACCACCAGTCGTTCGATGGCGTCGAGTTCGGGCAGCAGGTCGGCGCTACACAGGACCACCACTTTTTCCTTCGCCCGGGACAGGTACTCATTGATTGCAGCTGCCTTGCCCGACCGCTTCTCCTGCACCAGGAGGTGGATGCGCAGGTCGAGCTTCATCCACTCGCGCACAATAGCTTCCGTATTGTCTGTACACCCGCTGGCAACTACGACAATTTCGGTTACAGAGACATTCTTCAACCGTTGTGAAATCATGGCCTCGAGAAGCGGCCCGATATTGCCTTCCTCGTTGTAAGCCATAATCCCCACAGAACATATGATGGGCATTCAGTCTCCTCTGCGGTTAGTCAAAGATGCGGCGAAAAGGATTCGCGTTCATGATGCTGGTTGTCAGCCACACGGCAGCAACATGGAAAACAAGTGCGAGCACTCACTTCTTGGGGCCCTGGGGTCAAGTCGCCAGGCTAACGTTATCGACGGAAAATTCACTGCCAGCGAAACTGGAAAACGCTGAGCCTCGAATTCGATGACAGAGTAGGTCTCCCGAATTCGGCATCCGTCATCAATTTCTCCCGCCAACGTCGGTGCCAGGATATGATACGGGTCTTTGAATACCGTGCGCGGAAGTCCACTCTGAGGTAATCCGAGATGACCTGCCTTATCATCCGCCACGCTCTAGATAAGCTACCGCCATTAGTGTCATAACCCCGAGCAATAGGAATGTCGCAATCAGCCTACCAGACTCCTGCACGCGGAAAGACTCTCCTGTGACCAGGTGATTGTTTAGTTGTTGAAAATAAATGAGTTAACTGAAGGTGACAAGGCCCAGGGTCTAGGGGATTCAAACCGGGTCCTCGCGTAGAGCAATTAGTGGAAAAACCTTACCACCTATTGCGCACGCCTTTCCCTGCGCCAAGGAGGCACCCCCGGGGTCACGATTCAAGTGCCAGTAATTTCTGAACAGCATCGATCAATGAGGGAGCAGACAAATCTGCTCCGCCGTAGGCAACTTCGTCACTCTTGACTATCCGTACTGTTCGGCAGCCCGCGTTTCTGCCGGCTTCGACGTCGATATCTGAATCACCGATCATCCAAGACGTCTTTAGGCTAATTTCATGCTCGCGCGCCGCTCGCAACAACATGCCTGGAGCAGGTTTACGGCAGCCGCAAGGAGGGTGTGCCTCGTGTGGGCAATAGTAAACCTTAGTTATTACGGCACCCGCGGCTGCCAGCACCTGACACATTCGTTCGTGTATGGATTCCAATTCGTTTGCGGTCAACAACCCTTTCGCCACACACCTTTGGTTGGTGACCGTAAAAACGCAGAAGCCCGCTTGTGTGAGCAAGGCGATTGCTTGGGAGACGCCTGGAGGAAACTGCATTTCCTCCCAGCGGGTTACATAATGGCCTTCCGGGGGCTTGCGATTGATAACCCCGTCACGATCCAGAAATACGGCCCTCTTCATGGAATATTTCCCGCTCCACTAACTCTGAGATGATGTGGCCGACTAGGATATGGCATTCCTGAATCCGCGGGGTCTCGTCCGATGGGATGCAAATGCAATGATCCGCGTTCTTGAGGAGGCTCCCGCCGGTCCGCCCGGTCAATCCAACCGAGTGCAGCCCCATACGCTTGGCAGTGGACACGCCATGAACTACGTTTGGTGAATTACCACTCGTCGAAATGCCAAAGGCAACGTCCCCAGGGCGTGCCAAAGCTTCGAGTTGCCGCGAAAAAACCCGATCATAGCCGTAGTCGTTTCCAATGGCGGTGACACACGAACTGTTAACGGATAAGGCTAATGCAGGTAAGGCGGGCCGGTCAAAGGCAAAGCGTCCCACAAGTTCCGCGGCGATATGCTGGGCATCAGCCGCGCTGCCGCCGTTGCCAAACAAGAGAGCCTTGTTCCCGCGCTTTAGGGCATGGACAAGAATTTCGCTTACTTTCGCTACCGTTAAAACTACCTCCGTGCTTCGGAGTAGGTCCTGTTTCGCAGTGATTGATGCTTTGATTAAGTCACTTACGCGGCCTTCGAAGTCATTCATGTGGTACAACCTTCCTCTGCGGTTCGGCACCGACTGCGGACAACTCATCTCGGGTAGTCGGCCTCCGACATAACAAGCGGTCAGCGCCGTCATTCTCCTGCCCGTCTTTAAGGATCTAGCTTGGCCAAACAGACCGGGAACCGCACACAAACACAAGTCGCGTCAGTATCTTAATCTTAGTCAGAGTCACCAGAGCGCTCTTTCCGGCAGGCCGCGTCGTAGAGCTGCTTAGAGAGGCCCTGAGCCCGCGCATAGTCCTCCGGAGTTCCTATATCGATGAAGACACCATGCTGTTTCGATGCATAAACTCCGTGGTCGAGCAGCTTCGGAAAGACATCCTTCTCGAGGCTCGCCGGTCCTTCCGGAATGTGGTCGAAAATCTTGCGATTGAACACATAGATCCCTGCGTTCACGAACCCGATGAGATCGCCATCAATCTTTTCCTGGAAGCCGCTAACACGGTCTCCCCTGGTCACCTGGACCGTTCCGTACCGCATTTTATTCTTCCTCCGAAGTACAGCAATAGTGGCTATTCCGCCGGATTTGCGATGAAAATTGATTAACTTCTGGAAGTCAATTTCCATGAAGGAATCGCCGTTCATGACTAGAAAGTCAGAAACTTCACGCAACCGCGGCTCGGCAAACTTCACTGCCCCCGCCGTCCCCATGAGGTAGGGTTCCTTCGAATACTCAATGGTGACCTCCCATTCCTGGCCCTCGCCCAATTCCTTCTCAATTTCGTGCGCCAGATAACCCGTACACAGCACCAAGTGACGAATACCCTGGTAGCGCAGTTGCCGGACCAACAATTCAAGAAATGGGCGATCACCGACCGAGGCAAGAGGTTTGGGTGTAGAAGCCACGACCGAGCGCAGGCGGGTCCCCAAACCGCCAACGAGCAGAACTGCCTTCGTGACTTCGCTCGAATAACCCATCGAAGTTTGTCGTTTGCCTTGGGCCTCGAAGGTGATCAGAGCATCAAAAGCTCACAACCATCTGTGGGCGTTACACCAAAGGAACCTTGAGGCGCCGAGTTATAACCATACGGTATTTCGCGAAGATGCCGATGCACATCCTAGGCTACACTGGTTTGTCGGCCTCATGCGCCTGGGCCAGACCTTGGTTACTATTGGTTTCTCCATTCTTGCCTGCGTCAGGTAGCACACGATCCCAATACTCCAACATGGATTGCAAGGTTTGCTCGATTGAACGTATCGGTTTCCAGCCTGTGTCCTTGCGAAACTTTGCCGTGCTCCCGAAGATGATTTTCTCGTCCGAAGGACGCATCAAATGGGCAGCACGGCGTATCTCTACTTTTACGCCCGAAAGACGGATCGCCGTATTCAGTAGCTCGCCGATCTGGTACGTTTTGTTCGCGCAAAGGTTGTAGACTTTGCCGCGTTTCCCCCTAACGGAAGCGAGGTAAAATCCGCGGACTGTGTCGTCGACATCGAGAAACGCCCGCTGAGGCTTTAAGTTGCCGACTTCGATTGTGGGCGACTGCAGGCCTTTCCTAATCCTTACCAACTGACGGACGAAGTCCGAGGGGGCATCGTTCGTTTTGCCCGGGCCCGTGGTATTAAACAGACGCAGATTGACCACCGGAACTTGGTAATCGAGAAAGTACTCCCGCGCGAGTAGATCCAGGCACACTTTGCTGATGCCATAGGGGTGTAAAGGAAGAAGCGGCTGCTCTTCTGTGACTGGTATGGCGGAAGCCGGAACGCGTCCATACTCGGCACTCGAACAGGCCGAGACAACCACAGGCGGCCGTTTCATGTGGCGCACCGCTTCGAACAGGTGGAGTGAACCCATGATATTGGACTCGAAGGTCCAAACGGGATCCTCCCAAGACAAGGTGGGTAGGCTCTGCGCTCCCAAATGGAAAATGTGTGTTGGTTCGTACCTTGCCAAAACCTGTGTTACTCGTTGACCGTTTCGTAGATCACATCGAACGAATTCCAAGTTGGGCAACTTAGGCGGCGATTTGTGGCCAGGCAGGTAGTAGGTGCCAACTACATTCCATGCCTTTGCCAGTAGAAACCTTACCAGGTGAGACCCAATAAAACCTTCTGCGCCGGTGACAATTGCAGTTTTTTTCATAAGCATTCAGGCCGAGGTGTCCAGGTTCTCCTAAGCAACGAGAATAGGGAATGACGAGAAGCCGCAATTCTTAATCTGCTCCAAATCCAGTCAATCAGTGGTGCAGGATTCATCAAGAATTGTAATCGAAACGGCCCGGTGACGAATAGCCATACGCAGCCTACAGATGAAATCGTCAAGAATTGAAGTCTTCCATTCCCGATCCGAATGTGAATCTCACTTACACTAAATGCCTCCCCTCCAAAGAGCAGAACTTCCCCTACCTCACCCCGCGGCACCGTTCAGCTAGATACCTGACCTGCCCCCAAGCCGAAGTACATGTTATCTGTTGCCCATCATCTGTCCTATATACCAGTAGATTTCACTCTAAGTAGAGAGATATCTTTGAGGAAGGAAGTTAGGATGAGGTTCATCGTTTAGGCGAGGGGGCCGCACATAGTTCGCGTGGTTGGTGCAGTTGGGGCAATGATTTGAATCTCTGTTACGAGTTTCCCAAACCGCTCGGGCCGCTGCGCCGGTTCAATACCCGTCGGATGCTGAGGAGCAAATCTAATGAAGCGAAAGCAGTTGTTTTTCCTTCTTCTAATCTCAATTTGCCTCCCCACGCATTCCCACGCGCAGGCGTGGTCCGGAATCCTCGACCCGAAACGCGCCATTGATTGGTCAGGAGCGGGGGTCACTGGCGGAATTCCCAGCCGAACGACCGTCTGTGCCACTTTGAGTGCTGGCGCAACCGTCGCACAGATCAATTTGGCAATATTGAGCTGCCCTAGCGGCCAAGTCGTCAGTCTCGGCGCTGGGAGCTACAGTCTGAGAGGCACGATTTACCTGAAATCAAATGTCACGCTACGCGGTTCTGGGGCGTCTTCCACAGTTCTGACGTTTTCTTCAGTGGATTCTGTCGGAGCTTGCGCTAGTGGCGGAGATCCTACAGCCATTTGTGTTGCTGGAATCTACAGCTCAACGTGGTGGAATCAGCCCCCCTCGCCGCTGGGGGCCAATCCGGCGCAGACGCTGAGTTGGACCGGAACCAACGGTACGAGCGGCGCCTACCCCAAAGGGGCCACGGTCCTCAATTTGTCGGGTACTCCGATCGGCCTCAGCGTCAACGATCTTCTATTTCTGTTCCAGAGGGATGACGCTGCCCCGGCGAGCGGATTATTTGTCCGAGGCGCATGTGATTGCGCGCTGGACGGGTCGTACGGCGCAGCTACGTCTCAACAGCAAATCGTCAAGGTTACGGCCATCAATGGGAGCACGGTCACGGTGTCGCCGGGAATTTACATGCCCAACTGGCGTGCATCTCAGAATCCCAAAGCGTTCTGGTGGGGAGGGGCGAAGTCGGGCGCCGGGATAGAAGATTTGCATGTAGATACTGGCTCTCTGGGCGGAGTCAGCAGCACAATTGGATTCTTTCAAGCCATGGATAGTTGGGTGAGCGGAGTCGGGTCGCACCAGACAGCCGCTCGTGCACACGTCCGCGTTATTCAATCCAAGAACATAACGGTGCAGTCAAATTGGTTCGACGGCTCATCGGGACCAGGTATGGGGGCGTATGGGGTGGAACTCTATGATTCCTCTGATAGTCTGGTTGTGAACAACGTCTTCAGGGGTGTGACGTCGTCCATCATGTTCAACGCCTCCGCAACCGGCAACGTCCTCGCGTACAACTATGTGACCGGCGCGACCTACGACATCCAGCACCACGAAGCCGGAACTTCGTTTATTTTGAGCGAAGGGAATGATGTCAACACCATCGTGGCAGACACGTTTCATGGAACAAACAACTTCCTCACGCTGTTCCGCAACCACGTGAGAGCAGGGGGACACGCCGGAATAGACCTCTGGACCTACAACCGCTACCAAAACGTCATCGGAAACGCGATCGGGCCGGGACCGTCGCAATACGAGTGCGACAACGGCAACACGGCCGCACCTTGCGACATTTATTCCAATCCAGCGTCGGTATTCCGGCTGGGCTACGGCTATCAGAACAGCTCCGGCGGCCCCTGCGGCTATTCTCGATGCGGAGCCGTGGTGCCCTGCGACGCGTCGATTAAGGCCACCTTGATGCGCTGGGGGAATTATGATTCCGTCAATGCCGCAGCGCGTTTCTTGGCCGCGGAAGTGCCCACGACTGACCCGAGTTACCCAAATGCCGCGCCTGGGAGCCAAACCCTTCCAGCATCGTTCTACTTCGCCTCGAAACCGAGCTGGTGGCCGAACGCGAAACCGTGGCCGAGCGTGGGGCCGGATGTGACGGGCGGAAACATCGCGGGACTCAATGGGCATGCCTACACGAACCCCGCCAACGACTGCTACACGAGCAACGGCGGATCAGTGGGGAACTTCAATGCAGCGACGTGCTACGCATCCGGCACCCCGCCGCCCGCCCCTCCAAAGAATCTCACCTCCGTTATTCGTTGATTTCGGCTCACCGTGGAAGATGCGGGACTACGCCAACCGGGCATGGTGATGCGCATCGCTCCCGGACGAAAAGGAGCATCGCGCAGACCTATAGTCCTACTCGCGAATCGTCAGCTCTCTTGATCCCTCATGTAGTCTCGTTTTGATTGACAACACCAGATCGCGGAGAGCAGTTCGTCGTCGGCAAGGGGCCTAAAGTTGCCGGGACGTCTTTTTAGCCTCACTGCACGGCGCGGGTTGATTGAGCGGCCGCTTCACCAAGCGGTCCACCAAATCCAGATATTCGTTTTTTTTCACTTCCCAGTTGTTCTGTTCTACGAAACTCATTCCACGCGCACGGAAGGAGTTGCACTTTGCCGAATCATGCATCAACTCCAGTATCTTTGCAGCTAGGTCATCGACGTTCTCGGACTCGAAAAACTGAATCAAGCCGTCTTTGAAATAAAGCTGGTGGACACGTGTATCAGATGCCAGTACCGGCACACCCATGGCCATAAATTCTAGTATTTTAGTGCTTAGAGCTTCATTTGCGAAGGAGCGTTTGAGCTTAGGATCGACACCCAAGTCAACATTGGCCATTATCTCGGCAACCTTCTCGACAGAAACCGATGCCTGGATGGTAATTCGATTCCCAAGACCGTGCTCGCTGGCCATGGCCTCGAGTCGCTCGCGTTCCGCACCGTCGCCCAGTATGACGAACTTGAGGTTCGGTGCCTTGTTGCGGAGTTGTGCCATGGCACTGATCACGAGATCTACACCCTGGTGCGAGCTGAGCGTTCCCGGATAGCACAGGACAAACGAGTTGTCGGGAGCGACGGTTCTCGGGCGCCAATGAAAGATGGTCGGATCAGGATAGTTGAGGATGGTACTACAGCGCTCGGGGCGTCCCGACCGGCGGGCTAACCTCTCGTGCCACAGATGGTTTGCTACGATGACGTGATCAGAGTAAATAACAGACAGTCTTTCCACCAGTACCAGCAGTCGAAAGAGAACCGAACGGTGACTTACCTTGAACTTACTCGCATAGAGTTCCGGGACGATGTCGTGGATGTCAAGAATTACCCTGGCGCCCATCAGCCGTGGGATGAGTGTAGCGAAGACTTGGAAATCCGGCACCGAGTGGACGTGGATGATGTCATAACGCGCTCGCAGGTGGCGCAGTGACAACACCCAGGCCGACAGAAAAAAGAACGTCAGCAACCTCTTCAGGTACGTTAAGCGGTTCTTTTCGTTTTTTATGCGTGTCTGGATGCGATAGACGTGCACACCCCGGATGATTTCATGGGGCTTTTGTCCTGGCTTTCGCAAGACGATCGCGTCTACGTCGACCCCATCCTTAACTAACGTCTCGGCATAACGCCGGACACGATTGTCGCCCTCGTAAAACGTATACGCGACCATGCAAGCTCTCACAACATTGTCCTTCGGCCTCTTTGCAACACCCTGGCCCGGCCGTCGGGCTCTTTTAAGCGCGCCGGATTTCGAACATCACTATTCTGTACCCGATGTTGGAATCGTAAGAACTTCACCGATGAACTTATCGCCTCCTGTACTGATTCCTTCATAACTACCGTCGAGGCGGACATCTGTCTTGCTCCACACGAGCCAAAAGGAATCACGCTCTCTAATAGAGTATCGATTCCAACAAGTCCATCCAGGCAAACAAACGTCCGAACGGAATTGCTGACGCCAAACCATCGAGTTAGGAGTCCCTGTTTCAACGAGTCTCGAAATTGCTCGTTTGCGATTACCTAAGCAGCAGTTTCAGAAATTGGCGACTGGCAACACTTGCCTGCGATTTCGGACAGTTTTGCATAATGCACATCAGCGCTTCCTTCCTATTGCGTCAGGCATCCTGGGCATATACCTCGCACCGCTCGCCAGCAAGCGATTTCTCATACACCTCTTCGGGCTCATATACGATGACGCGACTACCTGCATTTGAGAAGGTAAACGGAACGTTCAAGAATTTTTTCAGCCGGATTCTTAACTCTTTCCGCCGTTCCGGTGGCACGAAGAAGAGCATAAAGCCGCCCCCTCCAGCACCCAGCAGCTTCCCTCCAAGGGCGCCGGCGTTGAGCCCGGCCTCGTAAATCTCATCGATGTTGGCATTCGAGATCTTCTGCGTCAGCGTTCTCTTTATTTGCCAGCTCTCGTGTAGCAATCGGCCAAAGTCATCCAATGAACGACTGGGGCTAGTCAGAATAGCCTCCGCTTCGTTGACTAGCTGAAGCATCATGTCCAATTCTTTCCTCTTGTGGGGCGTCATTTTCACCTGTTCGGTGGCGATTTCCGAAGCGGTTCGGGAGAACCCCGTAAAGTACATCGCCAGATTTTGCTCGAGTTCGGCAAACCTATTTTGTGAAGTCAATATCCGCTTCACTTCGATAGCGCCATCTTGCCGGAAGTTGATGCGATTGAACCCGCCATATGCGGCACTGACTTGATCCTGGGCGCCGACAGCCTCCCGGACCAGGTCCTGCTCCACGTGTATGGCGTCCATGGCCAGTGAATGCTTATCGCGCATCTGGCCTTTGAGCGCATAGAGACTGAGGAGGAGCCCCACCGTAAACGCGGAACTCGTACCCAAACCGGTGCGGGCAGGCAGGTCGGCTACGTGATGGACCTCGACTCCCTCGTTGATTTCCAGGAATTGCAGGCACGCGCGAACCGAGGGATGCTCGATTGCGTTGTTGCGATTCACATTCTCCACTTTCGAATAGGAGATGCGGCTGTGGTATTCGAAAAAGGGCGGCAATAGCCGAGTCGTGATATAGCAGCACTTGTTTATGGCGGTCGACAACACAGCGCCGCCATGTTCACGATACCAAACCGGATAATCAGTTCCGCCGCCGAAGAATGAGATCCGAAGAGGAGTACTAGTTATGATCATGAAATTTATCTTCCACCTATCGCGAGAATTCCCGCTGCGACATGCCCGGACTTCATGTCGACGGATATCTAAAAACCAAAAGGATTGGCCGAGGAGTTGCGATTTGCGATTCGAAAAAGAGCCTTGTCCCAGAACCTTACCAAGGACCACTTTAGTTGACGTAGGAAGACTTGGGCACGACTGGCGAGAGCCAGTCCCAAGATGGGTTCGATCCAGGAATATTTCCAAGATAATTTCGGGACACTCAACTTTCCTCCCAGTTCCTCAGCCCGCTGCTGCATCTGCTCGACAAGGTCGAGTCTGTCCGGATAAAAGAAAACCAGCCAGTTTTGCAGATACTTCGCGCAGACAGCCCGCACCCTCGAACTGTCCTCCAACGACCGTAAATAATCTATATGTAATTTCATGGAGAGCCACTGGGCATCGAGTTTCCTGCCTGATCGTCCGATATAGCTTAGGCTGCTGGCTCCGGACGCACGATAATACACCTTCGCTTCGGGCACGAACCGAACGCCATCGCTTTGGAGGAGCACACGGCAGAAATACTCGCCATCATCGTCGCCCAACAATTGGGTGTTCCACGGACCAGCCGCTGTAGTCAACTCTCGGCTGACCAACCAGGTAGCGGTCTGCATGTGGAGATTTTGCCCCATCTTGCGCAGCAGCCACTCGGTGGGAGACAGATCAGTCCAAAGCGCTGTCGGAATAAACTCCGCCCGATAGTATCGGTAAAAAAAGTTCCCCCATGCCGAAGAGAGTAGTGTCCGTTTGCTCTGACACTGTTCCAGTACTTCCATTTGCCTGGCGATCTTGTCAGGAGATAGGAAATCATCGGCGTCAAGCCACTGAATGTAATCTCCCTGGCTCAGCGAGAAAGCTTTGTTTCGAGCTGCCGCAGCTCCCTGGTTCTCTTGCGTAACCACGCGAAAACGGTCAGATTCAAACTGTCGCGCAATCGCTAGGGTTCGATCGGTGGAACCATCATCAACGACGATGATCTCTTTTCGATCCCAAGATTGTGCAATTGCGGAGCGAAGCGTTGCAACAATCCATTTCTCACTGTTGAATGCGGGGATCAGAATGGATACCAGCGGCTTCATGAAAAATTTATTCCAAGCAACGTTGCATACACGTTTCTAGTTTTTTGACCTACGATCTCCCATGAATGCCTTTGATTCGCGAAATCCCGTATCACCTGACGCCGGATCTGTAAGTTCTTGAACATAGCACTCTCAAAATACTTCTCTATGGCCTTAGCCAAGTCCACCGGATCGCACGGCTTACAAAGCAACCCCGTTTTGCCCTCGACGATGTCTTCCCCCAAAGAGCCGACGTCAGTTGCTATGACTGGCAGGCCGAAGCTATATCCCAAAAAGAGAACACCGCTCTGGAAGATGTGCGTATAAGGCAGTACGAATACATCCGCAGCCTTGAAGTATAACTCGGTTTCTTCGTCCGGAATGTATTCGATTTTGCTGATGACCCGTTCCTGGTTCTCGTTGCGACCGATGATCTGCCGGATTTCCTCCAAATTCTTTTCGGCTCCCTCTTTCGGTTCACCAGCGATGATCAGCCGGTAGCCGGTATTTCTCCCCGCGATGTTTTGAAACGCGGCAACGAGGAATTCTAAACCCTTGTACGGCCCGATTCTGCCAAAAAACAGTATCGTCTTTTCACCGTCGCGAATGCCCAGCTGCCGCTTTGCCTGCTCAGCGGTCAAGTCAGTAATCGGAACAGAATTGTTAATGCCAAAGGGAATGACGGTGATCGCGGCACTGCGAATGCCAAACTCCTCGCCGAGCTCACTTTTCATCTTTTCCGTATGAACGAAGATGTGATCCGCAAGTCGATATTGAACTTTCAGGGTAAGACGGTTGAGCATCGTGTCAGTCGAATCCCTCTTGCCTGCATTAATATTGTGCGCGGTCAAAACGATTTTCTTTCCCAGAAGTTTGTAGTAGAGCGTAAGAAGAGTCCGATCAAAGAACTGGAATTTGTTGTTCCATAGAATATGAAAAATCTTCGGCTTGGCAATCAAGGTGTAGCGGATAAGTCGCGCATAGTAGATCAACACCCTGGCCACTTTTTTTCGGACACTTATTTCCCGTCGCTGATCCCCTCGCAGATTCAGAAAGTTAAGCTTGGGAGGGGCATGCAGTTCAGGGCGGTCCACCGAATCGCTTCCGATCACATCGAGACACACTCCTTTTGACACAAGCGTCGTTGCCAGTCCAAATACGTATGGCCTGTCGAAACCGCCGGTGAGCAATCCGACTTCGATCTCAGGCTGCACAGATTGCTCCTTCCATGAGAGCGACAGACTTCGTTGCTTGATGGATTCTGACATTCTCGCGGGCGCGGTAGCGCTCATGGGCGGTCTCCTGCTATGAGCGCAGCACGTCGGCTAGCTGCTGACATGGACGCCATGACAATTATGAGATTTATGGTAAAGGCGCTTTCCCAGCAAGTCCAAATCTCTCGATGTTGTCCCTACCAGGTGCAGTAATACTCAACTGCCTTCCACTCGGCTCCTGCGGCTCTCGGACCGGGGCCGTGGTTCATCTTGTCGGGGCAACTCAGCGGCCTCGACCGTATTCGCGAGCCAAAAGCGACGCCTCGGGGTTCTCCTTCCCGAATCGTTGTGGCGGCGCTCCGGGACACGTCACACTTTTTCTGGTGCAGGTAAACAATCACCTTTCCATGTGACGGTGTCGCACTAAAGAATCATCGCGAAACCCCGGCCTAGGAAAAGTCCGAGGCACCGTCGTTGCTGGCAGTGAACTGGTCTTCTCAAGCGGGGGCTTGAAAACCGCGGAAATCGACAAGAGCAGAACGATCCATATCGGGCTGAACATACGAAATCCTGCCTCTGTCAAGTTGTAGACGACCGCTACGAGGAAGTAGGCCAGCCAGAGACTGTTCGTGTCCGTATCTTGACGCAGCCCGCGAACGATCCTCCGGTATCCCGACAACAAGACAACGCCTAGCAGCATCACTCCTGTCCAACCCAAATTCAAATAGACCTCGATGTAACCGTTATGGGCTTCATTGGGGCGCCATACAAAGATGTTCCAGAGATTCTTGAGCCTGGGACCAAGCCAAAAACTCTCGTAGCCGGCTCCAAACCACGAGCTAGGGCTCATCGCAATGACTGACGGCCAGAGGTCCGTTCGACCGGTTAGCGTCGGGTCCTTCCCTATCGCTGAGACAATTCCCACGTTGGGATTCAATACCTCCGCATACAGGGCCAAGAAAATTAGCGATGCCATGACGAAGTGCACAAGCGCTGGTTTTCGTGCAAGTGACCACCTGCGCATGACGATGATAAGGATGCTTCCTAGGACGAAGCATCCCATGGACGTTACAGAATTGGACGACCACAAGCACCACATCGTCAGAGCCAATAGAGAGCCGTGAGCGATTAGCGCCGCTCTGGAGCTACCCCCGCGCTCTCTGTCCCGCAATACCGTAAGAAAACGCCACGTGGCTGCAATTCCAAGGACCATGCCGATCAGCCCGTACATGTTTTTATTCACGGTGAGACCGTAGTGCCACCCCCTTCCAGAAAAACCTCGGCCCAGATCATACAGGATTGACAGGGGAACGATGGCAAATCCCACCCGGGAAAGGAAGCTCTCGACCGCGGCTAAAGGGCTGGGATCACTCAGGACGATCAAGACCATAGCAAAATCACCCACAGCTCTTATCCACCGCTTGAAAGCAACGTCGCGGAACTCGCACCAGATTATGCTTAACCCACAGTAAAGCAGAAAAAAGACGATGGGCGCGTTCGCTCTGAGCAGCGTGCCGACCTTCCCTCCTCTCATGGCAAGAACGATGATTGCGGCCAAGATCAATGCTGTGAAAATGTTCCGGTCGAAGGGGCTCCCCTCAAGATATCTATCGGTCGAATCGACCACCGATCCCATACTTAACCAGCCCGATATTGGACGCGAGCCGGCGATAAACAACCAGATTACGGGAATCCATAGCGCCTTGGACGACCGCGCCTTCTCAACGAGATTGCCAGCAGTCATCATCATCTGGGGTCAAGGAAAAGCCGGTGCAGAAGTTCCAACGTCAGCAGCTTGTGAATCTCTGTCGTGTGGTTCCTTTCTCCTTTAAGATGGCTGCGCACGATTGCTTCAACACCCTTCCGTTCAATGTAAGGTCGGGAAAGAGTTACTGGGTCAAGCAGCATTTGCCGAACGTAGTCGGAAAGCGAATCCCGGTACCAAAGGCGGAAATGTAACAACTTATGTCTGCCGAGGAAAAGGCGCTCGAAATGGAACGGCGAAAAGAGATGATCGATGCGAGCGAGCCACTGCGGCATTCCGTAGTCGTAAGCGTATTCCGCCTTAAACAAGAACTCGAGGAAAAGCCGGCGAGCCGCCGTGGTGAAGCTTCCCGAGTCGCCGCCAACGCCGCGGTCGCTGCGGATCCGCGTGAGAACCGGATTGCCGTCGCGGATCAGGCGTAGACGGACGTCGTCAACCGCCCCGTTGGACGGGGGCGCGCGGAACACGGTTCGGACGAAGTCATTGTCGAGGAACGGAGACCGCACGGTGAGCTGACTCTGTTCCAGCGCGAGAACTCCGTAGTGGTGCCAGGGAGACTGCCGGAAAGCGGCAAAAGTAACCGGGTGCTCTCTGCGGATCTGGACATAAGTGTCCTGCGCTTGGTGAACGTAAGGGATAAACTCAGGACGGAACAATCCAGGGATGGGTAGCACGGGTTTGAACATGACGGCGTGCTGGAGTATCTCGCTGCCGTAGGTTCCCACTATTTTCACTGGCGCGATCTCTCGTGCTCTTTCACTGACGTAGAGGTCGGAAGAGCGCGAAACATCGACACCTCCTTCGGTGAGGTACATGCTACGCTCGGCGTAACGAGGGAATCTTGACAGGAATTCATCTCCAACGGTAATGACTTCGTGCGATTGCTGGCACACGGTAGCCACTCGCCGTGCAATCTGGACGTCCTGGGAATCGCGGAAGGGCCCCCCAAACGTGTAAGAGGGAAGCGATGCAGGCGCAGGCTTCTGCCAGGCCATGATGACGCGGGTGTCCAGTCCACCGGTCAGTGAAATTCCAATGCGCTCCTGCCCATTGAAGTAGCGAGGGAGGTTATGCGAGAGGATATCCCTGAGTTCTAGATAGTAGGAATCCGGATCCAGCGGGGCTTGCTCTTCCCACTCCTGCGGCTGAAAGTAAGACGCTTTTTGCTCAATGGAACCACTCCGGAAGACCCAGGCCGAAGCTGGCGGTAGCACGCGTATGCCATCAAACAACGTCCGATTCTCCAGGACGCATCCGCAGGAGACGAGTTCTCCCAAACCGCGAGGATCCGCTGATCGGAGTTCGGGACGTACCGCAAGGATAGCCTTAGCTTCGGCGGCGAAGTAGAGTGCTTCCTTTGCTTCGTGATAGTAGACCCGGTGCATGCCAAACCGGTCGTTGAAGAGCTTTGCTGTTCCGCGAGTCCGGTCCGCCAGCAATCCGTGAAAGCTTCCGTTGAGGCGTGCGGGAAAAGCAGGATCCTCCTCGCTAAGATGAACGAGGTACGATGGGCCCCCTGGCTTAAAAGCATGTCCCTGCTTCTTGAGACGATCAGCGGTCCGCGGCTCAGGGAATTCCTCGCCTGAAAAGACGAGAACAACATCCCCCTGTTCATTAAACAGCGGCATGATATCGGAATACGAGTTATTCCGCGTGACCCATCCGACATAAATGCCCAAACTTTCATCGACCCACGTGCGGCTTCCATAAAAAGACTCATGGCACAGGGTGCCAAGCATCCTGGTCAATTCCGGCTCGGCCCGTTCGCGGGGCATCTTGGTGATAAGACCGACGATTCCGGGCATAATCTTTAATCTTTAGGAAATCTCCACCGAGGATTGGAGTCTGTGCTTGTACCAGGTGTTCCGAAGGTCTCGGAGTCGGGCGAGTATTGGTTCGGGAAAATGATCAATGAACCTATGATGCAGGCCTAGCTGGAACGCAGCCCAACCGATGGCCGTGAGTGGGACGTAGTACCGCGGCACGTCGATTCGCTCGAAGCCGTTGATTTCCTTGAATTTACTTAGACTATCCGATTGCTTTTTGCAGTAGGCGAAGTTTTCGTACACGAGATAGAGGATACCCCGCTCGGCGCAGGAGCGGACAGCTTGAGCGATCAGCGCATTCGTCGGAGCCTTGTCCCTGTGTCGCATCAAGGAGACTATATGCACGATGCCCGCCTGCGTTCGAGTTTCGTCACAAGTCAACTTTGCAAAGCCGATCAGCTTTTCACCGAGAAACGCCCCGATCCAGATACTGCTCTCCAGGAACGTCTGCGCCCCTCTCCGCACGGTCTCGATGTCCTTCCCGAAATGGCTGAACGGTTTTCCCTGGCGAACAGGACATTCGTTGTAGACTTCCCAGATTCCCTGGACTAGGGTTTCATCGAAGGGCACCTCCCGAACCACTACACCCCTCTTCTCGGCTTGGCGGGCCCGATTGCGAGGGAAGGAACGGATCTGATGCGTCCACCAGTGGTCGAAGGTGGAAACCGGCAAGACGGCCAGGTTGTCCCATTCCATCGGGTAACGAAATTTGGGCGAGGTTTCCGGCAGTTTCTGCATGAACGTAAACAGGTCTATCCGGACTCCAGACCTCCGCAGACCTTCTAGCACTGGCTCCGGATCGTCCACGAACTCATATTTGTCCCCATCGACGCAGGCGACTCGGATCAGTCGTCCTTCGATTTTAATATCCTTGTTGCAAACCTTCATGAATGACTTCCTTTGCCCCTTATATTTAGCACAGTCTTCGAAGTCACCATGCCCGGTGAGGCATGGCAAAACAAGTTGCAATCGGGATGTCTCCGGCCCGCTGGAAAATCTCGCCTCCCGTAAGGAACCGATATTCTTCAGGGTTCACCGGATGTGTCTCCACCTCCACGACAGACTGGCGAGCCAGGGAGAAGACTCGCTGCAGCCGATCAGGAGGGTCAAGTGGCAACAGCACGAACAGGAAGTCCGGAAGGCGGTGCCGCCGATGCAACAAGCCGTCTACCAGCCGACGGTACATGCGATTGCAAAGCCCTTTCTCTCCGGGCTGAAAGGTAAAGTTTCTCCGCACGACGGTACCGGATGGCAGCAGATTCTGCAAGACGACGTTCGCACAGAGGTGCATATGGTGATGGCCGTCAATGCGCTCCGGCCACACACCGTAAAGCTGGCGGAATTCCTCCAGCTGCGCCGCCACGACATACTCAAACGAACCAGTGAGACCGGGGTGGAACACCACCTGGGCGAGGCGATGCCGCCGCAGGTATTCAGAGAGCCGTTGCTGATGCTCGATCAGTCGCGTTGGAATGCCGCGCCCGGAAAAGGGGGTGGTGAGGTTCAGATGGAGACCGCCGTCGATTCCGCGCTCTCGCCCAACTGCCGCGGCTCGCTCCGAATCCTCCATGAACACCATGGCGCTTGTCGAGGAAACCGTCCCCCGCAGAGAGCATTCCAGGATTCGGTCAGTCGTATCGCGGTCCCTCCCCCAATCGTCCGCGTTTATGATGAGAGCACCAGTCACAGTTTGAAAGTGGCTTGGCGCAAGGCTAGGACTCCGCATATGGCTTTTTGTGAACGATGTTAAGCGCCATGCAGTCGACATCTTTCTGCGTCAGGTTCCCGTATTGCTTGTGGACCTTGATCGGGCCTATGTTGTCGAACCTGGAGAAGTCCTCCTTCAGCTCGAAACACGCCCCATCAAAGTACGCTAACCACTGAGAACGCTGAAGGCGGTTAAAGTACTGAGGGCCGTTTTCGAAGAACATCTTCCACACCCGGTCAGAATATCTCAGGTAGTTCTTGACAGACATGTCTGGGGCGTATTGTGTTGTCAGATGGTCTGTCAAGTCTATCGTGTGGATCGACAGGCCTCCCGGTTTTAATATGCGATACATGTCTTTGACATAGCCCGGTACCAGGTGACTATGAATGTGTTCGGCCACATTCACGCTGTATGCTAGATCAAAGTGGTCGGCTGGAAGGTTTTGCAGTTTCCCAGATGGCTCAATAACGTACTTCCAGTTCAGCAACCGGTACATCTCATCGAAGGAATTCACCGTTAGTATCTGATCGAGGAGGCCATGCGCGCGCACGCTCTGAGCGTGGTTCATGTCGATGTGAACATCGATGACCGCATCAAGCTGCCTGCAATACTGCTTTAGCGCCGCCAGCTGCCGATTATCCCAAACGTCTAGCAACACAATCTCAACGTCATTGAAAAGCCGGAAAATCAGAGACTCCCAGTGTACCCAGCCAGTTCCAAGTTCAAGAAGACGCTGTCCATCCTCGATCTTGTAGCGCTTGCTGATCGCAAAGACCTTCTTGGCGCGGTCCAGGTATTGCTGCCGCAACCCTACCTTGACACGACCTCTGGCGCCCACCGTGTTCCCTAGCAGACGATAGAATGAGCTGGACACAGAAAGCGTCTTGAGCGCCGCCGCGGCCGCCGCATATCTCAGCACGATGACTCCTCTCTTCAATGACGGGCCGACAAGAGTTACGGCCCTACCGATAGTTCAGGCACACTCTGGAGGATGCTGCAACACTTCCTTGCCGGGAGTCCTGTTGCCTGTAAGAAGTTTTCGCAATCGCTGCATTTGCTCCCGCCTATGAAAGGCCACCAGTTCACGGGAAATCGGACGCTCCGCGCGTCGCAACAACGCCCAGACATATCCAGAGAGATGCGCCAAGCCGCCTATTAGGAAAGGCCTTTTGGTCATATGATAGGCAGTTCGGAACAACTCCCAGGCCGGATGGTTGCCAACAGCGTAGTCCCTAGCACCACTCTTAAACCTGGTAGTCAACGCGCCATACTGGGCCGTACCACTTTCCCGGTGGTGCAGAATGACCTTCTCTGGGAATGTCCTGGTCTTCCACCCTTTCACCCTCGCCGTGAGGACCGCAATAAAGTCCACGCCGCCGCCCTTTACCGGTACATATCCGCCAATCTGTTGGAAGCACTCGCGCCGAAATAGCTGACATATGCCGGCGACGTGCTCCATGCTAACCAGGTGGTAATCGTAGACCGGACCAGAGTCGCAATCATATGCCGTTCCGACCAGCCCCAGTCTGTGATCCTCAGCCAGTTTCCCGAGCAAGAAGGAAAAGTAATCTTCGTCAAACGACGTGTCGCCATCCAGGCTGCCAATCACCTCATACGGCAGGTGTTTTATCCTGGCGTAGCCTGCATTGAAAGCATGTATCTTTCCGGCGAAGTGCCGTTCGCGACGCTCGGGCATCC
>Ga0137396_10000433_pt1 | contig 19930 bp, 20 predicted proteins | sample czc16metaG_FD_108284 | JGI IMG/M metagenome (GOLD analysis project Ga0137396, IMG submission 108284) | Vadose zone soil microbial communities from Angelo Coast Range Reserve, California, USA - czcobulk3.16 metaG | ecosystem: Environmental > Terrestrial > Soil > Vadose zone | place: USA...
AAACGGGTGCACGCCCACGAGCGCTCCGGTCGACTTCCGATTGATGTAGAGATTCCCGCAGAAAAACTCCCGCCGCGCGCGTGCAATTTTCTCCGGGTTGCGGGAGAAGACGGATCCCGTGAGCCCGTATTCCGTGCCGTTGGCGATGGTAAGCGCGTCGTCGAAATCTTTGGCCTTGATGACCGCCACGACAGGGCCGAAGATCTCTTCTTGCGCGATGCGCGCCGAGGGCGCCACATCTGTGAACACGGTCGGCTGCACGTAGTGGCCGATGCCGTCGCCGGGTTCGCCCCCGGCCGCGAGGCGGCCTTCGGTCTTGCCGATCTGCACATACTCGAGAATTTTCTTCTTGGCAGCTTCGTTGATGACAGGTCCGACTGCATAGTTTTCCGGAGCCGGTCCCTGCTCTAAGGCGCGGACTTTTTCCACGAAGGCCTCCACGACACGCCGGTACACGGGGGCCGTCGCAATCAGCCGGGAGCCGGCCGAGCACTTCTGTCCTTGGAAGCCGTATCCCGACACGACGGCCGCCGAGATCGCGTCGTCTAGGTCGGCTTCCTCATCGATGATGACCGCGTTCTTTCCTCCCATTTCTGCAATGCACCGCTTCAGCCAGATCTGTCCGGTTTGAACCTTCGCGGTCTGCTCATACAGGCGGACGCCGACATCCCTGCTGCCTGTGAACGCCACCATCCGCACGCGCGGGTGCGTCACCAGGGGATCGCCGACTGTGGAGCCCGATCCAGTCAGGATGTTGAGAACGCCCGGGGGCAGCCCTGCAGCTTCCAGCGCCTCCCAGAACAGATAGACGTTGGCGGGTGAGTCGGAACTAGGTTTCAAGACAACTGTATTACCGGTGACGATGGCAGCTGCAGCCATCCCCACGGGGATGGCCAAGGGGAAGTTCCAGGGAGGGATGACCGCGACCACGCCCAGCGGCAGATACACATACTCGCTGAACTCCTGCGGATGGGGGGCGAGGCGCTGGCCCGCCGCGTACCGGAGTGCCTCGCGCGCGAAGAATTCGAGATGATCAATCGTCTCAGCCACGTCGCCGTCGGCTTCCGCCCAATTCTTCCCGACTTCGTAGGCTTGCCACGCCTCGGCGACATACTTGCGTTTGCGCAGCCAGTCCGCTGCACGCAGCATGGTGGCCGCGCGTTCCTCCACCGGGACGCGTGACCAGGAGGCAAATGCCTTTTCGGCGGCAGCGACTGCGGCCTGCACGTCGTCGATCGAGGCCTTCTGGCAGACGGCGACGACCTGATCTTTGTGGGAGGGGTTATAGGAGTGGAATTTGTCCTTTGTCGTTACACGCTGATCTGCGATGACCAGCGGAAACTCCTTGCCGAGTTGCGTCGCCACCGTGCGCAAGGCCTGTTGCATCGCCGTGCGGTTGGTCTCGTTGCTGAACTCCGTGAATGGTTCGTTACGAAACTCAGGGAGCACCATCGGCGACCTCCGGAAATGAAACCCACGTGATGTCGGGAGATGTCCCCATTATAGCCGGGAGCTCACAGAGGTCGCATAGAGAAGGGAGCCCTCTCCCTGCCAAGGGGCGTCAGCGCTGACTGCGCGGCGCGGCAAAGTCGGCGGCTTCTAGGAACGATGCCGCTTCGGCCAGCGTCCCTACATAATCGGCGCGCAGCGGCTGCCGGCGCGGGTTGATCAAGTGATCGGTGACGAGGTACGACTGCATGCCCACACTCCGCACTGCGACGTCTTCATCGGTGTCGTTGCCTACCATCAGGCACTCCGCTGGCCTCCGGGCGATCGCGCTGCACACCTCCAGGAAGTATTCCAGATGCGGTTTGCAAAAGTGAGAATTCTCGTAATGCGTCACCCGCGCAAAGGGGAGGTCGGCGACGCCCGCCCACGCCATGCGCTGGCGGATCGCCGTCTCTGGGAAGATGGGGTTGGTGGCGAGGACCGCTTGCAGGCCGCCCTTCAGTGTCGCCACCACGGCGCGCCGGGCTGTCGGATCGGAGCGGGTCAGAGCCTGCAGCGTCGGGTATTCGCGGGCATAGAAGTCGGCGAGGTGATCGGCCGCCGAGGCCTCGGTGAGACCGAGGGGTCCATAAAATGTCTGCGCGAATACCTCGCGGTTCGTTCGAGACGGATCGCGGTTGTCGATCATGGCCTGCGTGGCTTCCCTCAGGTGGCGCACGAACTGCCCTGGCTCCACTCGGCGAGAAAACCACTTGGCCAACAGTCGGATGTAGGCCTCGATGAACTCGCGCGTATCCACATGCAGAAGTGTTCCATCCAGATCGAAGAGGACAGCGCGGATCACGTCAGACACCTTTGCGATACAGACTAGAGTTGATTGTAAGTGCTGTGCGCCACGCAGATGCGCCGCGAGCGAGTGCAGTGTGGATGGGAGATGAACATGGAGGTCTCGCCGGAAACCTCAACTTGGGGAATACCAGCGCGACCCCAGAAACCCGAAACGGGGAGCCGCGTCTGCAGTTCCCCGTTTCCGATTTTCCAATGCACCTGCACCATCCACAACCGTGCTCCTGCCGAGATTAGAGCTACATCTTCATCTTCTTCTTCTTTTTCTTGGCCATCTCTGCCGCCTCCCGGTGCGGCTAGTGGCGGAGTTTCTACCCCGATGCGGCTACCTCCTGTGTTAGGCACCGTGACCCGACGACGCAGCCATTACTTCTCAGGGTCTGGCCGACAGGAGAGTCAGGGGTGTGCCGTCTGGCGGAGGGGGTGGGATTCGAACCCAAAGGCCTCGCGGCCTAGCGGTTTTCAAGTGCGGCGGCAACGAATTCACTCAGGTACCTAGAGTGCGAGACAGTCTTCGCAGTAAGGGTTCCACCCTTTCACTCCTTCGACTAGTTCCTCCCAGTTCCACAGATTGTCTACCAATTCGTTTGCGAAGAGGTTTGCAAAACCCGCGAAGGAATTCCGTTCCCAGTGACCCAAGCAAAGCGGCAAAGAGATCTGGCTTCGTCGGTCGCTTTCGATCTAAGCCATGTTGTGAGGATGTAAGGGATAAGGTCGCCATTCTGATCCGTCTGCAGGATGGTATCTTGGCATCGCCACGAAAACAGCCGTTTGTTGCTGATGCTGATGCTCCATCGCAAAGACACGCCAAGCCGTGCTTGGTATAGCAAATTGGCTACAATGCCTGGTACAAGAGTCGGTCTGAGGAGGACGTGCATGCCGGCGAGAGCTACGACCCCAACTAGGGGAAGCCGAAGGAAGTATGCAGGCAGCGGATCGAAGGGCACGAAGCGTTCGTCCTCCCGCGGAGCGTGCAAAGCGTTTTGTGATCCAACTGAAACGAGCATACGATCCCCCGTCCCCACGTGACGGCGCCCGCGTTCTGGTAGACCGTGTTTGGCCGCGTGGAATGACCAGACATAGAGATGAAAATCGATGCTTGGCTCCGCGATCTCGGGCCGAGCACGGCACTGCGCAAGTGGTTTGGCCATGATCAGCCGAACTGGGAGGAGTTCCGAGCGCGGTACCGCAAGGAGTTGAACGCGAAACGTCCCCTGTTCGATGAACTCGCCGCCCATGCGCGCGACGGGAAGCTCACCCTCGTGTTCGGGGCGCGTGATCCGGTCCATAACCAAGCCGTCGTGATCAAGGAGGTTCTGGAGGGGAAGAGAAGGGCACGCTAACGGCCGAGCTATTAGGCACGAAGGGAGGAGAACGATGGCTACGGTGAAGGTGGCCGAAGTCAGTGACGTGCCGGTGGGCACGGGTAAGGTCGTGCAGGCGGGGGGCAAAACGCTGGCGCTCTTTAACCTCGGCGGAACGTTCTACACGCTGGACAATCGTTGCACCCACATGGGGGGACCGCTTGGCGAGGGGGCCGTCGAGACGAACCAGGTCACGTGCCCCTGGCACGGTAGTATTTTCAATATCACAACCGGCGAAGTGGTTGGGCCTCCCGCGCGTCGGCCGGTGGCGACCTTTCCAGTACACGTGGTGCAGAATGAAGTCTTGGTCGAGCTTCCTTGACTGACACCGCTGCTACCTCAGACGGCGGAGGGAGTGGGATTTTGAACCGCCAAGGGTCGCTCGCCGCCCCCAATTACTACTTTGGAACGTTACCGCATATCCCCTCACCCTGCGCCTTCTCCCCGGGGGAGAGGGAGAAAAGGATTAGGCCCCTCACGGGGCCTCGCACCATGTTTGGCGGAGGGGGTGGGATTCGAACCCACAAAGGCCTCGCGGCCCAGTAGGTTTTCAAGTTCGCTGTAAGTTATGCTGCCATGTGCTCTAAGTTCAAAAAAAACGGCTTCTAAGTTGTTACTTCGTTTGATGCCAAACCGCTGAGATGAGTGCTCCGAGTCGGTGCCGCCACGCCCCATCTCTTCGCGTGTTTGCAGAATCATCCGTAGCTTTCCACTTTACAGGTGATCTGAAGGAACCCCAAACTCTGCAGAGAAGACCGCAATCATCCCCCCGATGATGGCTGGCGTTTCGAAGGAGGAAGGATGATGAAAGGTACGCCTGCGCTCGCCTCCATACTCGTGATCGGGCTGGCACTGACCGCGGCTCCCGTTAGTATCCCGCGCGTCGCCAAGGCAACGGGCACGCCAAGGTGCCAGTTGGGCTCGGCGCGCGACCAGATCCAGCACGTGATCTATATTCAGTTCGACAACGTACACTTCCGGCGAGACAACCCCAACGTGCCGTCGGATCTCGAGCAGATGCCGCACCTGCTGGACTTCGTCCGTGACAACGGCACGCTGCTGACTAACGATCACACCATTCTGATCTCCCACACGGCGGCGGGGATCCTCTCCGCTATGACGGGCCTGTATCCTGATCGGCAGGGACAGACAGTCTCTAACTCATACTTTTACTTCCCGCCGAGTAAGATTCCGGCATTTTCAACCTCGTTCAAGTACTGGACTGACTTGGTCGACGACGCCACGGGCGTGCGCGACCCATTGCCAAACATGGTCACGGACGGGCAGAAGACAACCCCGGCGCCGTGGGTCCCGTTCACGCGGGCGGGCTGCGACTTTGGTGCTGTCTCGCTGGCGAACATCGAGCTCGAGAACACGGGCACGGGTGCGTTCGGCGATATGACCGAGGTGTTCGGCGCCGGCTCGCCGGAGTGGAACGAGGCCGTCGCCTCGAACGCCGCACCGGCCGGAACAGCCGCTCGCGCCAAGGCCCTGACCGACTTCGTGGGGGTCGCCGTCCATTGCGCCCAGGGCGGCGGCATTTGCACGTCCAGCGCGACCAACCTGGCGAACTCGAGGGTGGACAAGCTGCCCGACGAGCCGGGCGGCTACCTTAACTACCTGGGCCTCTTCGGGGCAAAGTACGTGAACCCGGCGATCACCCACGGCAACCCCTGCGTGAACAACACGGAGGGCCAGCCGATCACCGACCCGTTCGGCCAGTGCGGTTTCCCGGGATTCGACGGTGCCTCCGCGAAGAATACGCTCGCCTACCTGGCGCAGATGCAGGAGGCCGGCATTCCCATCACCTGGGGCTATATCTCTGACGCGCACGACAACCACACGTCCTCGTTCCCCGCTCCGTTCAACCCCAACTTCCCGCGCTCGTCAGGGCCGGGCGAGGCGGACTACCAAGCTCAGCTGAAGGCCTACGACGATGCCTTCGCGGCCTTCTTCGAGCGCTTGAAGACGGACGGCATCGACCAGAGCAACACGCTGTTCGTCTTCACCGAGGATGAGGGTGACCACTTCGTCGGCGGCATCGGCACGCCGCAGCCCGACGGCACGCTTGCGTATTCGCACACAAACTGTTCGTGGACGACTACGCCCGCTTGTCCGGCGAACCAGATCGGCGAGGTGAACCTCAACATTAAGCTGAAGCTCCCTGCGAGCACGCCGTCGTTCGTCGTGCACAACGACGCGGCCCCGGCCTTCTGGGTCAGCGGCCAGCCCGATCGCACAAACCCGACGCTGCGCAAGATGGAGCGGGACGTTGCGGGGGTGAACGCGATCGACCCCTATGTGAGTTCCAACCCGGCGCCGGTCTTCGTCCGCCTGGCCGACCAGGTTGAGGAGAAGACGCTGCACATGGTGAACGCCGATCCGGCGCGGACGCCGAGCTTCACTGCTTTCGGCAACCCGGACTACTTCATCACCGCCGCAAGCACTGGACCGTCGTGCGGCAGCAACCCGTGCATCGACTACCACTTCGCATGGGGCCACGGCAGCATCCAGGATGAAATCGCCAACGTCTGGGTTGGCTTCGTGGGGCCCGGCGTCCGTGCCAGGGGTGAAGAGGACATCTGGGCCGATCACACCGACGTGCGCCCGACGATGCTGACGCTGCTCGGCCTTGTCGATGATTATGAGACCGACGGGCGCGTCCTCGTGGAGACCCTGTTCGCATGGGCTATGCCGCAGACGCTGCGCTCCCACCATGGGACGCTACTGCGCCTCGGGACGATCTATAAGCAACTTAACGCCCCGTTCGGCCGGTTCGGTATGGACACCTTGCAAGCCTCAACCCGCGCGCTGACCAGCGGGTCGAGTACTGACGACAGCTTCTATGCCAATATGGAGAGTGCGATCGAATCGCTCACCGCGCAACGGGACGATCTCGTGCACCTCATCCGACATGCTCTCGACGGCGCGGAGGTTAGACAGGTAGCGATCAACGAGCAGCAGGCAAAGCGGTGGATTGACCAGGCAGAGAGCTTGCTGGACCAGGCAGTTGCGTTGGCGGGTCCCTAGAGTCCCCCCACCCGGGACGGAGGATTAGGTCCTTGGCGAACCGTCCACTTATGTCGTGGCGGAGGGGGTGGCATTCGAACCCACACAGGCCTCGCGGCCTAGCGGTTTTCGAGTTCTGCAACGACAGGTCTAACAAGTTTGCTCCAGAGCTGAACAGTGCTTGGCTGTTTGCGCTTGGCCACCTTGCCCTTTCGTCCAGTATCCCCGTGTTCCCCTGTGTGCCGCTCAGTTGGTTTGCAAATACGTTTGCAAAAACTCCGGTGGACCACGAAATTTTTCCTACTCGTGAACTGAGATGGATGGCAAAGGGTCTTGGAAAGTAAGTCAATTTACCCGCCCGATTACCTCAACCACAATCAGCGTTCTAGGCACTGACGCCACTAGTGTTGTGTTGCAAAGTCAGAGTGTGCTGTGGCCAAGGAAATGACCAATCAGGGTTCTTTCAGTGTCTGCCAGATGTCCAGAACGAATGTTGCGACGGCAAGGGCAGGCAGCGCCCACAACCATTCGGGCGTGAGCCATATCGAGTTCAGGCGCCTCCTCTTTGCATGCATGGTGCAGTCCTCTAGCCCGGTGGCAACCAAAATTGCATCCGCTGACGGGCGGTGAAATGGCACCGTGGACCGGCCCGGTAATTTCCGACTAAATGTTTGTCCCATTCCTGCGGCGGCGACCAAGGACTGGGCGACCGTGAGACAATCAAAGTCTCCCTCGACCTCTAGAGGTCCCTGCACATGCCCTGGTCGAGGTGAGTGGCATCGCTCGGGTCATCAAAGTGAATCGAAATTGAATAACCCCTAAGATCTCTGCCGGGGATACCGAGAACAGTCGGTATAACCGTCGCGTCGTAAATTCCCGTACCGCGGATACCCTGAAGGGCGCCGGTACCACAGAGGAACCTCATCTCACCAGCTTCAGTCGTGACCGCGACCACAACCGGACTGCCGTTAACATCCGCAACTTGCGCAGCTCTAACCTGGAAGTGGCCTATGAACTCAAGCATCGCAGCGCCTCTCCTATCCGCAACTGTGACATCGGTGAACGAAACGATCGTCCTGAACTCGCCATGTTGAAGCGCGGGGACACAGGTATTGTTTATGAACCTGTTCTCTGCGTTGCCCGTGCCCGTAATGATTCCCGAAAAAGTGTCCGTGCCACTTCTAACGACGCTTCTGATGAAAGTGTTGTCAGCATCATCCCCGCAATCCGAAAGCTGAACAATTGGGGGTACAAGCATTCGCACCCGTGTCAGGGTCCCCTGTCCAAATATCTCCTCACTATGTGATGCGATTGACGGACTAATCGACATACCTAATGCAGCGAGCAATAGGACGGATGCCACCATCGCAGGATTTCTGAAAGTGGACATGAAACTCACCCCCAAGACTACGTATGTAGTTACTTCGACCTCACTGCGTTCGTCGCTGACCCACACAACCTGCTCTGGACCGTGATTCCCCGTTCCCCATGATCGGCTCGTTCCACATCTACCGAAACGAAGTACACCAGAAGCGTAGAGACACCGGTGCGAGCTCGCAACAGGCAAGTCCGTCCAGATGCGCCCAAATGCGCTCATCGGCCCCCTGCCGATGCGATAGGCTCAGGAAAGGGCCCGGACCTGAGCCCTCGAATGGGTTTCCCTTACCTGTTCAGCGCGTTCTTGTGGGCATAGATAGACCACAGCCCTTCCTGAGCCGCAGCAGCCTATGGCGAGTCAACGTCTGGATTCCTGGAAAGAGATTGCCGCCTACCTGAAACGTGGCGAGAGTACCGTCCGGCGGTGGGAGAAAGAAGGTTTGCCTGTCCGTCGGCACGCGCACAAGAGCAAAGCATCAGTCTACGCTTACACGTCCGAGATCGACGTTTGGTGGAACGATGGTCGCGCCCGGCTGGAGTCAATAGAGAACGCCGCCGGGGGCAGACGCCAGAGAGTCGTGGGGTTGGTAGCAGCGGGGTTGGTGCTGTTGGGGGTAGGTCTAGCCTTGAATGTCGGCGGAGTGCGCGACCGGCTGCTCGGCCGGTCTGTAGCGGGCGAGGTCACTTCCATTGCGGTGCTGCCTCTGAAGAACATCTCGGGCGATCCCCAGCAGGACTACTTCATGGATGGGATGACAGAGGCGCTGGTTACCGAGCTGGGCAAGATCAGTGGCCTGCGGGTGCTCTCGTACCAGTCGGTGATCAGCTACCGGCAAACTGCGAAACCGCTGCCGCAGATCGCGCGGGAACTCAAAGTTGATGCGCTGCTCGAAGGCGCCGTGCTCCACTCCAGAGATAGAGTCCGCATCACGGCCAACCTGGTTCAGGCGGTACCCGAACGCCATCTCTGGGCGCAGACTTTTGAGTTTGACCCGCGGGACGTCCTTGCTGTGCAGCGGGAGGTGGCCCGAGACGTAGCCCGCCAGATTCGAATCAGGCTGACGCCGCAGGAACGGGCGCGCCTCACCCCCTCCCGACGCGTCGATCCCGGAGCCTACGAAGCCTACCTGCTGGGGCGCGCCTACTTCTACAAGATACGGACGCCGACAAATGTGATGAGGGCAAAAGAGCACTTTGAAAAGGCAATTGAGCGAGATCCGGGCTACGCTTCTGCCTATGCAAGCCTGGCCGAACTCTACATCGGGACATCCGGAAGTGGGATCTTGACGAGAGGCCCCAGGGACGCGCGCCTAAAGGCTCGACAGTGGGCCGAAGAGGCACTCAAGCTGGACGACACACTCGCCGAAGCGCACACCGCTCTCGCCAGGGTCGCACAGCAGGAGTGGGACTGGGCGGGCGCGGAGCGAGAGTACCAGCGCGCGATCGAACTGAACCCCAGCGATCCGCTGGCACGCATTTGGTATGCCATCTACCTTTATGCGATGCAACGCTTTGAGGAAGCCGTGGCCCAGGCCGAACGCGCCCAGCGACTGGACCCGGTGTCTCCGCTCGTTAACACCTGGGCCGGGGCGGCCTACTTCTTTGCGGGGCGACCTGAGGAGGCAATGGTGTCCTGGCAAAAGGCGCTGGAACTAGACCCGAGTTACTCGGATGCAAGCATAGTACTCGCGAGGACCTATGTGACAAAGGGATTGTACCTGCAAGCTATCGCAGAACTTCAAAAAGCGCTGATCTTCAACCCGAGAGAGCCCTTTGTAGTAGGCGCGCTGGCGCATGCATACGCCCGGGCCGGCCAGCGGGAGGAGGCACTAAAGCTACTCGGGGAATTGAAGCGAATTGAAGCGGAGCGCGGAAGCATACCCACTTTTTCATTCATATGGGCCTATGCGGGCCTCAATGATAAGGAGCACGCATTTGCCTGGCTGGAGAAGTCCTATCAGGAGCGCAGAGATCGAATGGTCTGGCTCAACGTGGATCCGTTGTTGGACCCACTACGCCCCGACCCGCGCTTCCACGAGCTCGTGCGCCGTGTGGGCTTACTGCCGAAGAGTCCTTAAGGGCGAGTAACCGCGGGATCACTCCCGTCGCAAGGACTGAATCAACCATTCAGCTCCAGATCCCGCCCCCAGTCTACTGCTCGCGCTCGACGATGAGATCGGCAAAGCGGGCGTGGGGGAAAAAGGCCTGTCAGATGCGGGTCGTGTGGCGGAGGGGGTGGGATTCGAACCCACAAAGGCCTCGCGGCCTAGCGGTTTTCAAGACCGCCCGGATAGCCAGGTTCCCTGCACCCCTCCGCGCCAATTATACGCAAAAAAGATCTAGCGGCGCGACCGGCGGTTCCGCGCGGTTAGGGTTCGACTGTCAATGGCCCGATGCGCTCCTCGCGGAGGGTCACGGTCGCGGTAGTCCGCCGGAGGACGGTGTATTGACGCAGGATTTGCCGCGATGGTCGGTCGAGTTGAGCGAGGATGAGGGAGTCGCCATAAATGCGCAGGACGACTTGTTCCGGCGGCCCTGCGACCACAAAGTAATACACCTGTTCAGTTGCGAGATACCACCCCAGCGTGACGGATAGAATCACGGCGATGCAGAAATAGGCCAGGATGGTCGCCGGGAGAGGGCCGATGGCATGCAGCATTGCACGCAGGAGTGTGGGGTGCAGCTGCTTCGCTTCTTCCTGGTGCTGGTACTTGTGCACGTATCCGACGACATCTCGCTGCGTCACCACCGGCACCGCGAACTTGTACAGGAGATATGCAACCAGCGCGAGCCCCAGGATCTTGCCGAAGACGTCAAATCGCCCCTCATACGTGAGGAAGACAAGATAGAGGAGGACGAACGTTAGCGCTTGGGCGACAGCTCGGGCGAGCGGATGGTCACTCGGGAGCAAGGCCAGCGCCAGGGTGGCAAGGATCACGACGAATAGCACGCCCGCGAGAAAGATTACCCCCGCCACGAAAACCCGATTCAGATCTACGCTGATGAGTTCTTGGGGAAACCTGTAGGCGATGTAGTATCCATATTCGAATCCGAACGCAAGCACGTAGGCCATGACGGGAATCGCAGCGAGCACGATGCCTTCCGTGAGCCAGCCGCGCGTCCGCAGGGGGAGGGGCCTCATGCGAGGGCTCCGAGGTTGCTGGGCCTGGCCGGGCTGCCGCATCTACCTCTAAAGTACCCGCATTTCGCAGCCCGCAATCCTCGGCCATTGAACTCAGTTGTGGGAAGTACGGCCGCTCCGCCTCGTCATAACCCCGCAGGCCGCCGTCTGATGCATGCGTTCCCGGGGCCCCATTGCTAAAATGAAGTCATGCCGAGCTGACTAGTGAGTGCACGGCGATCTTTGGAGGCCTGATCCATGTCTCAGACGCTCCCGAAAACGGTCACCGACGTCATCACGACGCGGCGGAGCATTCCCCAGTTTCGGCCCGATCCGATTTCCTCTGACACCATTGCGCGGTTGCTCGAGGTGGCGGTCTGGGTGCCGAATCACCGGCTCACCGAGCCGTGGCAGTTCTTCGTGCTGGGGGAAAAGAGCAAGCGGCGGTTCGGGGAGATCCGCCGCGACTACCGGGCGTCCACGCTCCCCAATCCCCAGGCCCCCGAGGTGCAGCCCGCGCTGCAGAAGGTGGTCGACGACACCGTCCGGACGCCCGCGATTGTCATCTTCACGTCTCAAGGGAACGATGATCCCGAGTTGCTGGAAGAGAACCATTGGTCGACGTTCGGGGCAGCGTACGCGTTCATGCTGGCGGCCTGGAGCGAGGGCATCGGAACCTACTTCCGCACGGCCGCTTTCAGGGATTACCCGCCGCTGCGCGATTTTCTTCACCTCACTCCGGACAGGCGGGTAATCGGGGTGCTGTTCGTCGGCTATCCGGCCCTCGTTCCACAAAGAGGCCGCACGCCAGCGTCGGAGAAGACGGTGTGGATGGACTGACCTGCCCCTATCCCGCGGGTGGTGCAGAGGGGTTGAGGAATCCTATGTGGTTATCAGCGCTTTGGGGGAAGCAATGGCAGCAGAAAACCTGATCCCCGCGATTGTGGACGAGATGCGCTCCGTGACCGAAGGAGCACGCGTCGTTGTGGCCTTCAGCGGGGGCCTGGATAGCACCACTGTCGCAGCGTTGGCCAAGCAGGCCCTCGGAGGCGACCACGTCTGGTTGGTGACCGTCAATATGGGGATCTACAACTACCGCCGCGGCAATCAGATCGTCCTGGAAATGGCCGAACAGCTTGGGCTCGAGCAAAAGTGTCTGTTGGGGCAATACGTCCAGCACCGCGTTCAGGCCACCGGGCCCGCCTGTAACCGATGCACGCGCGAGATCAAGCTCGGAATGGTGAAGGCCGTCGCACGCGGTCGTCTCGTGCTCACCGGCGCGAATCGCTCGGACACTTGGGGGAAGTTGGGCCTCAAGGTCAGCAACGGGTACTACGCGCCGCTGCTGGATCTCGACAAACCGCAGATCCGGGCGATCGCCGCCGCTTTAGGGCTCGTGGTCCCCAAGATCGGAGAAAACCCCGGACGCGAAGGGTGTAAGCTCAAGCACCTTCTGAAGCCTCTGGCGAGCCCCGAGTACCACGGCCGGGCGGTGGCGGATGCCAACGAACTCCTCCTGGCGCTGGTGAAAGAAGCGCAGTTCCCCGCCGAACTCGCGAACGTCAAGATTATCGGTCCGCTCTCCCGCAACATCGCCCTGGTGAACCTGCGGCCCGCAGCTCCCCCCGATCTCGCGGAGCGCATCACAACGGCGCTGCGCGGGCTGCCCGTCCTCGACGAGGTGTACATCGTAGACCGCCCTATCACCCTCATTGTGAAGGCTGGTCCCGCGGTTGCCGGCGATTCCCATGCGCGCTACTGGTTGCAGCATGGCCGCATGCAGCCCGACTTCTCCGTCCCCATCGAGGTCGACTGGCGGCCCAGCACAAACGCACGATTGCACACCTTCCATGTGGTGGATTTTCACCCGACACCGGGCGCGGAGGACCAGAGCGTGAGTCCTCCCATGATCGAGCACGTAGCGGGTAGCGTCAGGGAAGGAGCGGGGGTGTCGTGAACCAGACCGGCATGCCCACCGGACCGTCGGCCTCCGTGACCCCCCGGGGGACCGTCATCAACCTGCAGATTCTCCCCGAGCACCGACAGCAGCCGGCGGCAGTGTCCCAGGTCCGTGCGCTTGTGGACCACGGCCTTGAGGGCGACACCCACGGCAAGAAGAAAGCCGGAAGCCGGCGGCAGATTCTCATCCTCGACCAGGGCACCCTGCAGGAGCTCGGTCTGCGCCCAGGAGATCTCCGTGAGCAGATCACCCTCGACTTTCCCCCATTGGAGACGCTCCCCGCCGGGACACAGCTGCGGATCGGGCAAGTCACCTGCGAGCTCACAGGGCCCTGCGAGCCGTGCACCCACATCGCCACGCTCGTGGGCGTTCCAGACGCAGCGCAGTTTCAAATGAGCCTCCAAGGCCGCCGAGGGCAACTGGCCAAGGTGACAGCCGTCGACCGCGAGGGGACCATTCGCGTCGGCGATCCGGTCGTGGTGATTGGCACGCGAGACCCAACGCCCGCCTGACAGAGTTTCCTAAAAGAAGACCGCTCCAAAAAGACCCGCTCCGCGCGGAAACAGCCAACTGCTGTCAACGTGGAACAGGGCGCGTTCCCGCCCGCATCGAAACGGTTGCAGGGCCTGATCCGTCTTCTGGACAGCGAGGGCTCCGGGTGTGTCGTAACCTCGCGATAGGTGAGGGGGCAAGACAGCATGCGTCTGCAGGAGCAGGACCACGACGTCTTCCGTGTTCTTTCGGCCGAACGCCGGCGTCAGCGCGAAGGCGTTGAGTTGATCCCGTCGGAAAACTACGTGTCCGAAGCCGTCCTCGACGCGATGGGATCCATCTTCACCAACAAATACTCGGAAGGCTATCCCGGCCGTCGCTACTACGGGGGCAACGAGAACGTCGACGATGTCGAACGGCTCGCCCAGGACCGTGCGAAACGCCTCTTCGGGGTGCCGCATGCGAATGTGCAGCCCTACTCGGGCAGCCCGGCCAACTTGGCCGTGTACGTGGCGACCTGCCAGCCCGGCGATACGATCATGGGGCAAAATCTGCCGGACGGCGGTCACTTGACGCACGGGTGGAAGGTCAGCGTCACCGGCACCTACTACCAGAGCGTTCCCTATCATGTCAAACCGGACGGGTACATCGATGTGGATGAGGTGGGGCGCCTCGCTCGCGAGCACAAACCCAAGTTGATCTGGTGTGGGGCGACGGCGTACGTGCGCGAGCTCCCATTTGAGAAGATCGCGGCCGTGGCCGACGCCGTCGGGGCCTTCTTCGCCGCGGACATCGCGCATGTCGCGGGTCTCGTGCTCGCGGGGGTCCACGCCAGTCCAGTTCCGTATGCGCATATCGTCACAACCACCACGCACAAGACGCTGCGCGGACCGCGAGGGGCGATGATTCTGGTTACCGAGAAAGGCCTCCAGCGCGATCCGGACCTCGCCGAGAAGATCGACCGGGCCATTTTCCCAGGGTTGCAAGGGGGCCCGCACGACCACACCACCGCAGGAATCGCGGTGGCGTTGGGCGAGGCAATGCAATCGGGATTCAAGGACTACGGCCGCCAGATCGTGGCCAACGCGAAGACTCTGGCCAGCAGTTTGATCGAGCACGGATTCACCCTGGTCACCGGCGGTACCGACAACCACATGGTGCTGATCGATCTCACTCCCGGGGGTCCGGGCCGCGGGGTGTTCTTGCAGGAGGCTCTCGACCGCGTGGGGATCACGGTCAACAAGAACACGATTCCAGGAGAACCGTCCTCCGCGTTTTACCCGTCCGGCGTTCGGCTGGGCACTCCCGCCGCCACCACCCGTGGCATGCGGGGTCCCGAGATGCAGCAGATCGCCACGTGGATCGCCATGGTGGCCGACGCGATTAATGACTACCGGCTGCCCACTGATCAGCAATCGCGCAGTGCCGCGCTGCGCGATTTTCGCCGAGCGATCCAGGAGAACCGTCACCTGGAGGCCTTGCGGGCCGACGTGCGGGAGTTCTGCCTGAAGTTCCCCGTGGCAGGCACGTAGGCTTGCCCATGCCCTTGCGCGGCAAGCGGGTCCTCGTTACCTCCGGTCCTACGCGCACCCCCCTGGACGCCGTCCGCTATATCACGAATAAGGCGACAGGGCGGTTGGGCTCGCTGATTGCGGAAGAAGTTATCCGCCGGGGCGCGCATGTCACGTTTGTCTACGGCCGGGGCAGCCAGACCCCGGTGCTGCGGGGGCCGCGCGTCAACCAACTGCAGTTGGTCCCGATCGAGACCGTCGAAGATCTCATCGCCGTGTTCAAACAGGAGTTGCCCCACCGGTATGACGCCCTCTTGCACCCTATGGCCGTGTTGGATTTCCAGCCTGAGGTGGTCCGTCCGTTCAAGACCGGGTCCAATGTGGAAGAGTGGGTCGTCAGGCTGGTCCCTACCCCCAAAGCCATCAGGCTCGTGAAGGAGGTAGCCCCCGACACCTTCCTGGTGGGGTTCAAACTGGAGATCGGCAAGAATCTCGATGAACTGCGCCAGATCGCTTACGACTTTCTCCAACGCGCCCGATGCGATCTGGTGATCGCAAACGACCTGCGCGAAATCGAAGGCGGCCAGCACACCGGGTACTTCATCATTCCAAACGGCACCGTCGCGCAGGTGGCTGTGGGAAAGGAAGCGATCGCCCGCGCCCTGGCGGAGTACCTGGAGAAACACCTCGATTAATGCCCGCAAACACGCGCCGGCAGATGCCGAAGTGGACGAAGGCCCCTCCCGAACTGGTGGCGCGATTTGCCGCCCTTCTCGAGGGGGTGCCCGACACCCAGACGCGCAAGATGTTTGGCTACCCTGCTGCGTTCGTCCGGGGGCACCTGGTTGCGGGAGTGTTCCAGGAAGATATGTTCGTGCGGCTTTCGGCGGATGATTGCGCGCAGTTCATGAAGATTCCAGGAGCGGGGCCGTTTGAGCCGATGCCGGGCCGCGCCATGCGTGGTTATGTTGTGGTGCCACCGCCCGTCCTCGCTTCACCCCGGGTGCGCGGCTGGTTGGAGAAAGCAGTCGCACATGCCAAGTCTCTGCCACGCAAGGCGCGGGCACGTCAGAAGCGATAACGCCGACAAGGGAGTTCATCCGCCGGGCACGGTATCGGCGTGTGTGACCTGTGGTGACGAAAAGGAGACCCACCGCCCTCGTTATCTATGGGCTAATCGCCGTCGCCCTCGTGGGAGGCTGGACCGTCTACCTTGATCCGGCGTGGGCGGATCTGCGATATCGCGCAGCATTTGTGGACTTCCAGGAGGCGAGACGTCGCCTGGAGGATCTAGCGACCGCGGAGTGGCAGGACCGAGTGCTCGGGTTGAGTGCACGCCGCGATGCGGTGGAGGCAGCAGCCATCCACATTGACGCTTGTGAGGTGGTTAGCGGCCTGGGATCTACTATTCAGAAAAGTGTCGAACGGTTGGAGTCCGTCGGCGCCGCGTTGCGAACGAACGAAAAGCGGGAATTGTCCCGCCAACTTGTCGGCGCCGCGTCGGAGTACGCGAACGCGTATCAAGCAAGCCTGGAAGACTTCTGCGACAAGGCCCTTGACGCGGTTGTGGCTCAGATGTCCCCCAAGCCCGGGGACGATGTGGTCGGTATTCGACGTGCGGCGTCAGGCATTTTGAAAACAGAGCGAAAGGGTGCGGAAGGTTCTGCGGGGCGCATTCAAACCGTCTGGAAGAGATTAGACGCGCTGCTGTTCAAGGGGTTTGGTCCGCTGACGAGATAGGGTAGACCCGGCCACGACTGTCTGCCCTCCGCTGTACAGAACCTTGGGAGGGCTGAGGAGAACAGGCCCGGTACCGCACGCCGCTCTATGCAGACTCCCGCCAGCCGCGACTCAAGCGACCCGTTGGCGCCTTGACGTCAGTGCGGCGTCAATGGATATCCCGCCGGCGCCGAGGAGCACCAAGGCGAGTGCAATGATGAGAAGGAGGAAGTCGAGTTCCCACCCTGTGCCTTTGGAGAAGATGAAACTCACGCCCCTTGGCATCTTCACTCGAAAGCTCGTCATAATCATTTCGAAGACCATCAGCAAGCCTATATAGCGCACAAACAACCCCAGAATCATGGCGATCCCGCCGACGAATTCTAGAATGCTCACCACGTAGGCCAGAAACACCGGGCTTGGGAACCCAAGGTTTTGTAGAAGGCCGACAAACCCTCCCGGGCCGGACGGGAAGAGTTTCGGGTAGCCGTGCAGGATGAACGTCGTCCCGATCCCGAGGCGCAGGATGACCAAGGCCCAATCCTGGACTTTGGCCGATGGGCTGTTCATGATCTTCCCTCCATGACTACGTGATGACAAGTGAAAGAGGCGAGATGGAACTCTCCACTCTGCCTTTCCTGCGAGGCTAACGCCCGAGAAATATCTTGTCATGTTTGAATGAAGATTCCTGCGTGTCGTGGAGATGGGGTTGCTGTACGCGGACAGTGTACCGATGGACCGGATTCGTGCGGCGGGCGGCGGGATTCGAACCCGCGTCCCTCGGTTTCGGAAGCCGCCTCGGCATTCGCCCGTTAAACGGTCGTTACAACGGGGGGTGGATCCGCGTACTCGCCGCGACCCCCTGGAAGTCCAGAGCGAGCACGATGCTACAGACTATGGCGCCAGGTAGCAGCGCATCTCGTGTATTGGGCGGACATTGCCGCGCAATTCCCGGAATACAGCTGCCATCACAACTGTTAGCAAAGAGTAAGAGTATTGTCTCTACACCCAGACGAAGGGGAGCAGCCATGACTGAGCAGTCTAACCGCGATATCCAACCGGTCGCACTGGTGACGGGAGCGACGTCTGGTATCGGCAGAGCAGTCGCGCTAAGGCTGGCCAGCGACGGCTTCTACGTTATCGTGCATGGTCGTGACCTGCGCCGCGGTAGCGCGACGGTCGAGGAGATCGAGTCGAACGGTGGGCACGGCCGGTTCGTCGCGGCTGATCTGAGCATACCGTCTGATGTCGAACGACTGGCCGCGGACGTCGGCAACGTAAACGTGCTGGTCAACAACGCCGGCTTCTCGTGGTTCGGACCGACAGCCGATCTGGACACTGGGACGTTCGACGCATTATTCGCGAGCAACGTGCGTGCCACATACTTCTTGGTGGCGGCACTTGCGCCGGGGATGGTTAAGCGCGGCAGCGGCAGCATCATCAACCTCGGGAGCATGGCCGGTCAGATCGGTTTGGCGGGTGGGGCCGCGTACGGCGCGACGAAGGCGGCGCTGACTTCGTTGACCCGCTCCTGGGCGGCCGAGTACAGCCCCAGCGGCGTACGGGTCAACGCTATCGCCCCAGGTCCCGTGTTAACGGACGGAGCGGCACCGGAGCGGACCGAAAACCTTGGGAAAACCACCTTGCTCAATCGCGCCGCGCAAGCTGACGAGATCGCCGAAGTCATAGCGTTCCTGGCCTCTCCAAAGGCGAGCTACGTCACCGGCGCAGTCATCGCCGCAGACGGCGGACGGACCGCCGTGTAGTAGGTTGCACCTCTTAGCGTCTTTTCGCTCGGACGAGTAGTTCTTGGAGTTCCATTTAAAAATTCTAAGTGTCAATGACGTTCGCATCGGATGGGACGACATTTCAAGAGGAGCAGAAATGGAAATCGGAATCGACAGTTTCGCGATCGCGTACCGAGTTGGCAAAACCGGCACCCCCGTCAGTTCTTCGGACCACTTGAACCGTCTCATCAAGGAGATTATCCTAGCGGATCAAGCGGGTTTCGACGTTTTTGGGGTGGGTGAGCATCATCGCCAGGAATTCCTCGACTCCGCTCCTGCGGTCATCCTTGCGGCCGCCGCGGCATTGACGAAAAAAATCAGGCTCACCAGCGCCGTAGCGGTCCTGAGTGCCGCCGACCCGGTCCGGGTATTCCAGGAATTCGCCACCCTTGACCTTCTTTCAAAGGGAAGGGCGGAAATGGTTGTCGGTAGGGGGTCTTTAACGGAAGCCTTTCCGCTGTTTGGTTATCGGCTTGAGGACTATGACGACCTTTTTGACGAGAAAATCAGGCTCCTAATCAAGATCCGCGACAACGTGGAGGTCCATTGGTCAGGCCGATTCCGCCCGGCTCTGACCGGGCAAGGCGTCTACCCCCGGCCCCTTCAGAACCCATTTCCCATTTGGATAGGTGCGGGTGGCTCTCCGGAATCGTTCGTCCGGGCCGGGCAGCTCGGGCTTCCGCTGATGATCGCCATCATCGGCGGCGAAACAAGGCGCTTCCGCCCATTGGTGGACCTCTACTACGAAGCCGGAAGACAGGCGGGGCATCCACGTGAAAGCCTCAAGGTGGGCGTGCACGCCATCGGTTACGTCGCCAAAACCACGGAAAAGGCCGTGGACGATTTTTACCCCGGTTACGCCCAAACTTTCTCCGATTTTGCAAAGGAAAGGGGTTGGCCGTTCTTTGGCAGAGCCCAGTTCGACGCTTATAGAAAGGAACAGGGTTCGCTTCTGGTTGGAAACCCCGAAGAGGTTGTGGAAAAGGTGCTGCTGCAAAGCAAATAGCTGGGCGGAATATCCCATCTAACATTCCAATTGGACCTTGCGGAACCAGCAATGCCTCGTGAAAAACTCTTCGAGCGAATCGACCTGATCGGGAGAGAGGTGAATCCTGCCCTACGGGCCGAAGTTGCAGTGAGATCTTAGAAAGCCTCACTGGAGGAGGGGAGATTGTGAAGGACCAAACTGTGTTTCAAAACATTAACAAACTGGCCAACGAGGAGCACGATATCTGGCGGAAGGAGTCCCTGGGTGAAGCAACCGACGCGGATCGGGAAAAGCTTCGTCAGATCCA
>Ga0137396_10000435_pt1 | contig 19918 bp, 26 predicted proteins | sample czc16metaG_FD_108284 | JGI IMG/M metagenome (GOLD analysis project Ga0137396, IMG submission 108284) | Vadose zone soil microbial communities from Angelo Coast Range Reserve, California, USA - czcobulk3.16 metaG | ecosystem: Environmental > Terrestrial > Soil > Vadose zone | place: USA...
CTCTCCACGATACGTTAGAGTCTTCTCCGTATGGACTCCCCCGAATATCCTGCATAACATGAGAAAGAAACTAACCGAGATCTAGCCACCGCGACTAGGCGACCAACGTCCGAAGACTCGGCCATCGCCGGGAATATGAGAACCTCAAAACATGTTTCTCTCATTCGCTGAAGGGCGGCGAAAAGGACATTTGCGACGAAAATCGCCTATTATCAGCCCTGATCTCGGGTCTGACCATATCATGATTTTTCGCCTAAAACCGTTCGGGAATTGTGGGACAAAGCAAGCAAACAGAATCCCATCCAAGCACAAACTTCGCCTTGATCGGCTGGACTCGCCCATTATCGGTGCCAGACGGGAAATCTTCCAAGAAAAAAGGGGGTATGTTTCAATGGTTTTGCATGGCACGAGCGATGGGCGCGGAAGATGACGTAGCCAGAATCGCCCATTTCAAGCCCTGATCATGATTTCAGGACCAGCACCCTAACTCTCCCGAAATTCGTTCGGAATTGTCGCCTTCTTTGTCTGTCCGTCCGAACCAGAATTGCGCCCTGATGAGCCTGTCTCGCTCATTATCAGTGCCAGACAGGAATTGGTTTCTAGAAAATAGGGGGTCTGAGCGACCGAGCCCCGCGTCCTATGAGTGCTTACGCAGGAATGTTCGTTCTGGCGCTTGAACGAGTAGAGAAGAGCCGTTCTAGAACTCTTCGTCGCCGCCGGGCGGTTTGAAGTCTTTTCCGCCACCTGCACCCTTATCGACACCTTTCGACGCTATGACATCGTCGATTCTCAGAATCATCGACGCAGCTTCGGACGCTGATTTGATCACCTGTTGCTTGACCCTCAAGGGTTCGAGGACGTTCAGTTTTCGCATATCCTTTATGTCGCCAGTGAAGACGTCGATTCCGAACCATGGGCTTCCAGCTCGCTCGTGCTTCGAACGCAGTTCAACCAATACGTCAATCGGGTCGAAGCCAGCGTTTTCTGCAAGCGTAGTCGGCACGGCTTCGAGGGATTCTGCGAATGCTTCGATTGCGAGCTGTTCTCTTCCTCCTACTTTTACCGCGTATTCTCGGAGGCGCTTGGCCAACTCCGCTTCAGGCGCTCCGCCTCCAGCAACAATCTTCCCGTCTTCCAGAGCGTTTCTCACAACACATAGCGCGTCATGAAGTGATCTGTCCGCTTCGTCGACAACATGCTCCGTTCCTCCACGTATTACAATCGTGACTGCCTTCGGGTTCTTGGAATCGCGAATGTAGAGAAGCTTGTCATCGCCAATTTTGACTTCCTCTATCAGTTTCGCCTCTCCCAACGCGTCTTTCGCGAGATCTTTGACGCTGGCAACTATTCGCGCGCCTGTAGCCTTGGAAAGCTTCTCCATGTCACCGCTGGAGACGTTCTTGACTGCGCCTATTCCTTTCTTGGCCAGATAGTGTAATGCAACGTCGTCTATTCCTTTCTCGCTAAAGACAATGTTCGCGCCGGTCTTTTCGATCTGCGAGACCATGTCCACCAGCATTTTCTCTTCTTCCTCGATGAAGAGGTGCATCTGGTCAGGATTGTTGATGTTGATCTTCGCATCGAACTCTGTCTTCTCTACCTCGATCTTGGCGTTGAGTAGAGCGATTCGCGCGCCCGTTATCGTCTTCGGCATTTGAGCATGCGCGAGTTCTTTGTCTATGACAATGCCCTTGACGAGTTCCGTTTCTTCGAGGCTCTTGCCGTGCTTCTTGAGAATCTTGATCTGATCGATATCAGCCTTGATCTTACCATCTGTTTTCTCAGAAATATGCTTGACAGCTTTGACAGCGATATCCGAAAAGTGTTCTTTCGCAACCGCGATGCCTTTGCTGTACATCGACGTCGTTGCGACCTGTCGAAGGATCACATCGTCTTTCTCAGAAATAGGGATCGATAACTTGTCAAGGATCTCGATCGCTTTCTCTGCAGCCTTCTTGTAACCATCAACAATCACCGTTGGATGGACATCCTTGTCCAACAACTTCTCCGCCTTCTCCAGAAGCTCACCAGACAAGAGGACGGCAGTAGTAGTTCCGTCGCCAACCTCGTTATCTTGGGTCTTGGATACTTCAACCAGCATTTTCGCGGCTGGATGCTGCACGTCAAGCTCCGTCATGATCGTCGCCCCATCGTTCGTAATCGTCACATCACCAATACTGCTCACCAGCATCTTGTCCATTCCTCTGGGACCAAGGGTGGAGCGCACCGTTTCCGCTACAACCTTTGCAGCCGTGATGTTGTTCCTCTGAGCTTCCTTACCAGTTGATCTTCCTGTTCCTTCCTTTAGGATATAGACAGGTACTCCTTGGGATCCTTGTGCAGACATTCTTTCAAACCTTCTTGAATTGGAATTCGAAAGCATGGGAGAACGGGATTTCTTAAGGTTTACCCGCTTCCCGACTGGAACCGAGGATTGTTAACGTCAGAACCGAGACGCACGTCGTCTCGATAGGAGCATGTTGGTATGTTGTTGGGACTGAGAACGTTCTGCCGAGAGTTGCAGCCCAACTAGGACTTGAAGGGTACAAGACGAGTACCACTTTCTTCTTTCAAGGGGCCAGCTTCAAAGTAGCTTATGGCTTCATCGCAGAACCCGATGGCGTATTTGCTGGAAAGCGGCCTTCGGAGAGTCGAAAGCGAGAGGCCTGAGCTTTCGAACGACTCTAATTATCAGGAGCTGAAGGAGCAACTGCTTCGAGATGCCGAGGGCCATTTCCGGGAGATACAGGCCACCTATGCGACTATTCTGAAGACCCAATGCCATTGCGGGGGCCAATTGGAGCCGGTGGACCACGACTTTGGCAAGTCAGGAGGAACAATCTACGACAGCGTCATCGCCAAGTGTAAGTCATGTGGCGAGGCGCAGGCCTTCCAATTTCCTAAAGAAGGATTCATCTCGGAAGCCCGATCAGCCATGGCACTGAGGGATTATCTTCAAGCTACATACGCGATCGACTACGCCGACGCAGTCAGAAGTGATCTTCAGGGTCGCGCCGTAAGACACTAGAGACCTCAGATTACTTGCCGGAGCCTAAGTGCCAACGGTTTTCTCGTACATCTTCCGGAATGTCCATCGGACAGCGTTCTTAATCTCGCTAAGACGAGTCTCGTCCCCATAATTCTTGACTCGTAGCTGTTTCAGAAGGTTGCCCTGTTGATCAAGATCAAAGGACAATACTCGATCCGGGGATAATCCGCCTTTTCGGACAGCTTCTTCGTCTTTCTTCTGCATTGGCTCAAGCACCTTTCCGAGGAGGAACGGCCGGAACGGCGGAGTATTAGTATCAAATTTCATTCCTTCACCTGGCACGACGTGGAGGTTTGGGCCGTCAACGTGCATGTCAGCTAAGACCACTCCGCTGATCGTTCTGATGCTCTGCGGAGGAGCCTCCTGTTTCTTTGTGTCGTCCCCTAGAGTTTTCGGAATCTCGACCCTTCGATAGCTTCGCTCAGTAAGTAAGAGATCAATCACTTCGAGGAATGATCTCAGGGTTCTGATCTCTTCTTCATCTTCTAGAACCTTCTTTTCGAGATAGGCCTTCAGCTCCGCAAGCTTCTTCGTCGACCGTTCTCTCAGCTCTGACATAATCGTCACATCGTTGGTCGTATTGGGATTCTTAAATAATGAGCCTACTTACTTGGAGGATTGGAGCTACTCCGAAGCCGCCCTCGGTTGGGCCTGGGACAGGATGAACGAAGAGGATTAGAACGGCGGAGGACGGACGGCCTCCTCGAGATACCTTGTCCAGCCGTACTTGACCCAAAACTCCATTTCCGGATCTTTGTCGCGTTCCCATTTCTTGCGCATCAGCTCGCACGCGACGTCGAACGCCGAACAGGCTTGAGGCGAAATGAGAAATCTCAAAATCCAATGGATATATTCGTGGTTGAGGACGAAGCAGGTTGCCCCTTCCGGGGAAAACCCGGGCACGGGCCTGTACAGCCCGATGGCGATGCGGTTTGGGCCGGGCCTGTATTCGCCGATCTCTGGCTGGAGGACGATCACTCGGCCCTTGAGCATCCGGGCTTCCGCGAGACCTACGTCGGGGCTTTTCACTCGCGCATCGTCCGCCCTTCTGACTCGTCCTCCGATGACGATGGAGAATAGGGCGCTTGAAGCACGGCGCGACAGGGTTCAGGCCCGTTCGGCTTTCTGGAATCTACTACGTAGCTCTATGACCTCGATTGTCTTCGGGCATTTCTTCCAGTCGTGCTCCCAGCAGACTATGATGTGACAATTTGTCGGGTCGTGGGGTTTCTTCCCTCTCGCAAAGTGTGAACTTTTGAACTCGAACTCGATGTTCTTTCTAAACCCTCGATTCCGGTCGGCTCGGTAGTCTATGACTACGGCGTCCGGATATCCTTGACGAACCGTTTCGGCGGAGAACCCGAGATCGGGGCTCATCCTCGCGAAAAGAAAGACTACCCCTTGTTCGTTGGTCGGCGCGTAGGTCAGCCCGGGATAATCTATCTTCTGCCCAACATGGTCTCCAGGCTCGGCGGGTAGAAAGGCCGAACTCAATTGCGGTATGTCGGCTTGATGCCCCTCGTAGAAGTCGTCAAACATGTGAGGCCGTATCTTTTTCCAGTCAGATAGCCGAGCTTCCTTCGCGTATTCCTTCGTGATCTGATTGACACGATCTCCGGTTATGTTGAATATTTTCCCCTCGGTACGTTTGCCAATGCACTCGCGCAGCTCACGGACGAGCTCGGGGCTGAGCGGCCGCTTTTCGCCTTCTTCGCCTTTTCGCCGAAGAAAAATTCCGTCCTCGCTGAGGTCCTCGATTCGCATACCCGGATGGTTGGGTTCCATCGGGATCCACTTCTTGTTCTCCGTGCGTCTCGAGGGGCTGCCGACCACGTCGTGCAGCTTGAAACCATGGAAAGCTACCAGTTTCAAGGCGAGAGCATCGCGCCGATTTTTCTCACCGGCGACTCGGATTATTCTCTTGACTTCGTCAATGCTTAGGTTGCCCAATTCGCTTGGGGTTCTTTCTTCCAAAGTCTTACTTTAACAATCTCTTGTTCTTGTCGGATTTGTCCTCCAAGAGCTTCTCGCCGGCCTCGAGCAAGCCGCTTATGTCGCCGACGTCGTCGTAGGTCTCCGCCTTGGACAATTCCTTGACCAAGCCCGCCAACACGCGCCTCGCCTCGACGTCCTTGACCTCCTTGACTATCTCGATCCTCTCGATTAGCCATGTCATCTTGGGCTCGCAGAGCTCGAACCACTGGCTCTCGATCTCGCCCCAGTCCTTGTAGCTCGCCTCGGACGCGAGCTTGCTCTTGTGCCCGATTATCAGGGCGGTGTACTTGCGATCTAATCCGGCCTTCGACATTTGCGTGTCGGCGAATGTCCTGAACGAGTGCGGGCTATAGGTTTCGTCCTCGGTGCCCTTGCAGCCGGCGAGCTCGAACAGTTTCTTGATGTGGTAGTACAAGGCGCTCTCGCCCAAGTGGCCTCCCTTCTCTCCGGGGAACAGCCACGGCGAGGGATCCTGCCCGTTTTTCTTCCTCAGGGTCGCGACTTCGAGCAGGTACTGGTCGATCCACTCCTTCGCCTCCTTTGTCAGGAAGGCGTAGCGCCCGGTCCTGCTTTTGGTCGCTCCCGCCTGAAGCTTCACCCTGACGTGCCCGCTGTCCTTGTTAATCTCCAAGTCCGACGTCCTTCGAGAGATCACCTCGCCGATCCGCATTCCGGTGCAAGCGAGGATTCCAATCCCGGCCCTGCATTGCGAGTTGGTGATCCTGAGCATCTGCCTCAGGTCGTCGGGGGTCGGCGACTTCTTCGTCGTGGATACGTAGTTGTCCCCGGCCGGGACCAGCCTGTCGAAGACGCCTCTCTTGATCGCGTCCTCGCCGAGGACGGACTGCACGAACCCGGGGAACATCGATCTCATCTGGAAGACCGACGACGGCTTGCTGCCCTTCGCCCTCATGTGGTCGACGAGCCTCCTCGCCGTCTGGTAAATCCTGACCTTCCCGCTCCTGATGTCGTCGACGATCTCCTGCGCCGACTTTCCCTCGTTCGCCTCCTCGAAGCTCCTCAGCCATTTTCTGCGGTTCCTTCTGGTCCCCGCGGCGAGCGAGCCGTCGTTCAGCCAGTCCTCGATCGTGATCGTCTCTTCCGGCAAGGTCGTCCTGAACGCTGAAGGCGAGGCCTCATTCAATCGAATCGTAACCGATCCTTCAATCGCTTTGGTGAATTATAAACGCCTCCTTTCTGAGCGCGTTTTCGCCCCTGTTTGCAATAGGGGGGATGGAATCCCCCCGAATTTGACCGAATGCTCGGGATTCCATCCCTCGCACGCCGTTAGGCGGGGCGCGTGAGCGCTAACGCGTGACCGTCAGGCTGAATCTGTCGACGATGATCACGAACCGTAAAAGAGTTAGTAGTAGTAGTCGCTTTTTGCTCTTTTGCTTTCTAATTAGAGCAAGAGAGCATATGTTGTCTATTTCTCATCACTCTTTTACGGGAGAGAAAGAGAGACCCCCGCCCCGCCCCCTTCTGAATAGCAAAAGAGCGAATATTGCCCGCTTCTCATCACTCTTTGCGCGGTCGCGGCGGACGTTGAAATGCAAGCCTATCCCCGGGAATCCTTGGGTATACAGCCGCCCCGCCCCCCCTCTCCTTCCTAATCTCGCCTTTGACTGAGAATTACTTATTAAGCTGGGCGCCGCCTGATCCTATTAGAGGTATACTGAATTTTGATCAGCCTTCGACTGCCAGTCCTTGCCCCATCCGGGGTCCGAAACGGCCAAGCGGCCGACTGACGAGGAATCGCGTCTTGAGTGCGGAATCCGATTCTTCAGAAGTTGCCCCGCCGGACGTCTACCTTGGCAAGCTGACCCGCGAGCAGTACTACGGTCTCACCCGGGAGCAGCGGGCGGAGAGGAGGCGCCGCCAAAAGGCGGAAGCGATCCGCAGGTGGATGTCCGTTCCCGGCAACGTTGAGAAAAATCGAGCGGACTCCAGGGAGGGCCATCGCAGACTGATGTCTGATCCGCTGAAAAGGGAAAAGGAGCGCGTGAGATCCAGGGAATATCATCGCAGGTGGGCCGAGGCGCGACGGAGGGAGAGGACGGGGGGTGCCTGAATTCATGCAAGTCGCTTCCGGAGTTCACGTTGGCGTGTCCGCTTCATCGAGTGAGAACCGCTGGATAGACCGCCACTGCTTCATCGAATTCGTGTGGGGGAATACCGCGGCGGGCAAGTCTGGCTCTACCGTCGCCAAGATCTACCGTTTCCTTCGCGACAACAATTGGGTGAGGGTCGCGTACAGTCCTATTTTCCTCGCCGACGGGGACCCGTTTCAAGGCCCGCCGACGAATCCGAGGCGGATTTTCGACAATTCCGACGGCCATATTCCTGGCTACGCCAAATGCAAAGTTGTCCTCGTCGATTCTTGGCCGCGGCTTTTCAGGGACCTCGTTCTCGGCAAGATCAAGGACTGCGTCCTGTTTCTCGATGAAATCAGCCTCCTCGCCCGAAATCGCGATTGGAAAAGCCAACTTAACGAGCTCATCGGCCGCATCGGCCAGTGGTCCGCGCGCTTCAATGTCAAGATTTTCGCGACCGAACAGCGCAAGCGAAATTTCGACGTCAATTTGCGCGCCATCACTTTCGCGGTCTCTCATCCTCTGCGCGGACCCGGCAACGTTTGGATTACGAAATACAACCGCGAGGACGAGATAACGCTGATGCCCGACGCCGTCGACCTCGAAAATTGGCCGGCCGAAGGCGGCGCCTTGAATTCGCGGCAGGCGGAAAGGGAAGACAGCAGGTTCTCCGACGAGGCCGAACGCCTGGGCTTGACTTGGGGTAGGATTTGGGACTATTACAACCGAGGTGAAAGGCCCAACTACGAAGTTCTCACCTTGAGCCTCGACGACGTCTCCGCGATAATGGAGGGCGACGACGCGAATCAAGGAATGATGGATTTCTTCTTCTCCGGCGAACACCCCTTTCTCGGCAAAATAGTTTCTGAGGAACGTTTCAACGTCTCCGAAGGTTTCGAGATCGCCGATTACTTTCTGAAACGCGAGAAATGGTTTCTCTCGAGCGAACAGACAAGGTTTCTCGCCTTCAATCTTCTGACGCGGTGGGAGCAAAAGCGAGTCAGAGAAAAGCAATTTGAGACGCTCTTGGGTTTCTGCGCCAACGATCACATGCGGCGCTTCAGGCGCGGCTTGCCTCCCCCTCCTTTGCAGTGCACGGTCCCCGGCTGCAGGTTGCGCGTGACTCGACTCGCGCGGAAAGTCTACACGGAAGAAGGCAAAATCGAAATTCGCGAGCAAGAATTGCCGAAGCGGTACGGGCTGAAACGCCGACGGAGATCCCAATGATGACCCCGGAAGAAATCGAGCGACAGAAAGAAAGGAAACGCGATTACAACTACGCACAATACGCTTGGAAATTAAGGACGCGGCGATTTGACTCCGTCCGAACGGCTTGTTCTTTCGGCGACGGGACGACCGTTAAGACCTCTGTTGAAATTTTCTGCGCTGGCTGCGACGAGAAACTAATCATCGGGCAGAAATATTGGAATCATCGCCACTACGACAACGTAAGTCCGCGAATTCGGCTTTGCGCCGAGTGCGGGGGAATTTTGCTGTGATAGACCTCGCATGCCCTCGTTGCGGCCGCGACCTCGAAAAGGGCCGCGTTTTCGTCAGGCTCACCGAGACCGGGGCCGTCTGGCAGGAAGGGGTGCTGATGTGCGCCGAGGAAGGCTGCCCCATGTTCGGAGTGCCGCAACGATGAAACGCCTTGATTACAGGGCCACGCAACGCCTGAGCGACGCCGCCCTCGAACGCCGCATCTTGAGCATCGCCTCTCTCAGAGAGGAGAGGATCGACGAAATTCGGGAGACCGAGAGGCGGTACGTTCGGAGATTTCTCCAGGAAAGGCTCCGCCCGGACGAGATTGCCTCTGAGATAGATCGAGACCAGTCCTTGGCTCAGCCCGATCGCGACCTCCTCGTCAGCGAGCTGTTCGCCATTGACGTCAGGCGAAAAAGGCAGAGTCGAGGGGAGAAGAAGCGGGGTCCCGAACCCGAGAAGGTGGTTCCGAGGCTGACCGCCGAGTTCGTCTCGGCCCTCTCTGACGCCGGCTTTAGGGAGCTCGGCAAGGATCTGCTCGAGATCAAGTCCGACCTCGTAAGCGCGAGGCGCCGCACCTTCGACCCCGAGGTCAGGAAGGACACTTGGCTGACAGTTCTCGACGACAACCGAGATCCGATCGAGTACTACGCCAGGATGAGTCCCAACTCGGATATCGATGCCCTGAGCATTGACTCTTTCAGCGAGCCGGAGAACTCCTACCTCGCCAACCGGATACTTTGGCTGAGGGAGGACCGAAGGCGGAGGGACAACTGATTGCCGCGGACGAAGTCTTGGGAGAAGTTCTATCGACAGAATTGGTTGGTGGTTCTTTATTCGAGATCCAAGAATCCAATATATGCTCCGCCGATCGATCGAGAAACCGGGTTGGTTCGGAATGATCCCGCCAACCTTCACCGCGAATACAAGACCGAGAAGGACTGGTTTCTCCGCGAGCCCACTAACGACATGGTCCTCAACTGCTGGCAGAATTTCGGATACAATGTAGGATGCCTCACGGGAACTCAAAGGAACGGTAGGCTTCTCACCGTGAAAGATTTCGATGTCAAGAAAATCGGTCTTTCGAAGGATGATGGCCGAGCCTGGCGAAGAGAGAGGATCGCGTTGCTCAAGGGTTGGAATACTCGCGTTGTGCTGACGCCCTCCGGGGGCTTTCACGCTTGGTTCTGGGGAGACTCGGACCGCGCCCATGCCTTCGTCAGGCGGATGTCGAGGGAGCAAAACGTCGACTGGTTGGCCCTGACGGACATGACCCGTGGAGCCGGGGGAATGGTCGTCGTCCCGCCCTCGTCGTTTTACCGCGAGCGCGACTATTTCTTCTTGGAGGAGTACGCCGAAATTCGCGACGTGTCGGAAGAGCCGGTCCCGCTCTCGCCGCTCCGCCCCGATCCCGTCGAGGATTTCCTCTCCGGCCTGGATTTGAGAAGGAAAGCCTGAGGTTTCGTTTTGAAAAGTCATCTTCGAAAATCCACTGAGTACCCCGCTGACGATCCGGACCGCGCCTACACGCCTGACCGGCGGTTCGATATTCGGGGATCCGAGGCCCTCGCCGGCCGTCACTACGATCGCCGCCGCTTCGCGATACGGGGTTCCGAGGCGCTGGCCGGCGGTCGCGAGCCTGAGGTTGAGGAAGGTGCCGAAGCCGAAGTCGATGTTGCCTCGTACGCCGACATGGTGGATTCGGAGAAATTGGAAGTGCTCGCCTCGATCGAAGTCGAGTTTTACCGCGACCTTCAGGACGCGTTTCGCGAAGATTTTCTGATTAACGATGCCGACGGCAACGCGCGAGATCAAATGGACGTCGACTTCATGCGGCATGTGTGGTCCGAGGCTCGGTCGATCGTACTTCCGAGAATATCCTTCACTGAAGACACGCCGCAAGGAATGCTCAGACCGACCGAGTGGTTGCTTTTGTTCGGTCAAACGGGTGCGGGGAAAAGTACCCTCGAGACGTACTTCGCCTTCTGGATTCTCGATCGCAACCCGTGGATCAAGTCGATTAGATCGACGATGCCGATTTACGCGTATTCCTTGTATTATCCGTTCGTGATCCGCGACGACGACGGCCGAAGAATTCGACACCCCAAGCTAATCCTGATGAAGGAACTCCGCGAGATCGAGTCCTACCAGGATTGCCTGTTTCTCGCGGACGAACTCCCCTCGCTGATGCCGGGCAGGAATTTCATGGACCGACGCCAGTTCGCGGTCACGAGCATGGCGCGCAACTTCCGCAAGCAGAACGTGTACGTCGTTGCCACGAGCCAGCGCGAGAAGGATCCCGACCCCGAGCTCCGCGAGAATTTCGTCCTGCTGATCCGCCCCGATGTTGACGAGGACTCGCTTACCTGGAAGACCTGGAAGAACGAGGACGCCGATTATTCCTACTACGCGTGGCACCGGGACGACTACACGAGGTACCCCGAGTTCAACCCCGACGAGTACCCCGAGCCTGCGATTCCTTGGTTGTTTCTCGCGTTTGACTCACGTCACAAGGTTCCTCTCGAATTTCAGGCGCCTTTGACCGACGAGAAGGCTGGCGTCGAGGCCGAGGCGCTCATGTCTTGGATTAAAATGTCCGACTCCGGCGGCGTAAATTCCAACTATTTCTCCCGTGGCGAGTTCCCGCCCGCGTCCGAGCTGAACGCGGCGACAAAGGCGTGGGACGTCAAGAACCGCCGAATGTACAGCGGCGACGAAATCCTCCTGATAGCCCAGGAATTCCGGCGCCTCTACTTCAAGATCCCCGAGCCGGAGCCCGAGTCCGATCCCCAACCCGAGGCCGAGGCACCGAGGGAGTTTGCCTGCGAATGTGGGGGAATCTACACGAACCAGCACCACCTCGACTTGCACCTGAACGGGGTCCGCAATTCCATCCTCGGGCTCACGAATCGCCCTCTTTCGGAGGCTCGGGTCGAGCAGTACCGAAGGCGCCACCCCCTGTTGGTCAAGAGGTTGGAGGCCGCCCGGTGATGCCGACGTATGGGCCTGTCCGCCCCGGCGTGCTCAAGCGTCCCTGCCGAAAGTGCGGAAAGAAGATTTTCTTCAAGGATCTCGACCGCTCCCGCAGCCCGGCCGGGCCACTCAGGCGCCCTACCACAAGTTGTGCTACACCTGTTGCCATTCCGTTTCCTTTGGCGATGATTCGGTCCGATGCGAAAAATGCGAAAGTCCTCTCTCGCCGGAATTTGAGATTTACTTGGAAGAAATGATGACAAACAAAAAACCCGAAACCGACAACGCCCTGCAGAGGGATGACGATGAGAACCGCTGACAACTCCGCCGCGGCTACCGCCCGAAGATACGCGGTGGCTGAAAAGAAGAAGAACGCCGACAAGAACAGGCCCGCCGCGAAGGCCAACTACGCAGCGGTGAAGAAAATGCTCGAAGAGGTGTCTGCTTAGCCCTTGCGCGAGAAAAATTGGCGTAAGCCGCTGATTGATAAGCTGGACCCCGGTTCGGCCAAGCCCTCGGTCGGCACCCCGAACCAGGTTAGCGCTTCCGACGTCTACCGCGACGCCAACAGCGCCCTCGGCCAGCTTTTCGCTGCCTTCCTGAATTTCTTCGGGGAAAGCGGAAAGGCCAAGAAGGTCCAGGCTCAAAGCGGATCCGGCCGTCGACGCAGGGGTTCCTCGAGGCCGCAGAAGAAGCGAGGCTGGTGGTAGCCATTGGATAGGCCCAATCTCCACGACGACGACGCCTTTGGGCGCTGCGGCCCTAAGCCTGATGTCGAGATTTCTCTTGCTGGATTCGACTTCGCCAAGAAGCCCACCGTGTTCTTCAACTACGACGCCACCGTGGAAGTTAGGCCCACTGCCGAGTCTGACTCCCTCACCGACTGGAGCCTCGAGGTCTGCGCCTGCTACGGCTGCAAGGAGGAGTTTGTTCCCACGCTGAAAGTCTACTTGGGTTGCCCGTCCCACGCGCTTGGGCCGCTCTGCTTGTCCTGCTTTCTCAAGGACAACCCCGACGACGACATCGTTGAGGAGGATTCCTGATTTGGAGCACCCCAACCCCGCGATTCAGGAAGAGATTGAGCGGGAGCGGGACGAGTGGCTCGTCGCCAACGGCTACCAGGTCGACCTCGCCGAGCTCATCAAGGCGGAGAACGGCGTCAGCTACTTCGAGGAAACGCCGGTTCGCTACACCCTCTTCGAGCCGCGGCCGAAGCGCCACAAGTACTGGCTGATGTGGGCGGGGTTCGCGTTCAGGTTCCTGTTCCTCGCCGAGACAGTCGTGCTCCTGACTCTTCTCTTCTTCTTCCTCATCAACGGAGGCATTAGACTTTAGCAATGGCGCGCCCCCCGCCCTGTTCCGAGGACCCTAAGTAACGTGGAAATTCGCCACGACAATATCTACCACGACGCCGCCTGATCTTATTGCAGGTAGCGTTGGGTATCCAAGGGAAGCCGACCGAAGAGGAGAGGGCCGAGGTCCTCGAGGAGCTTAGGCTCTGGAAGAAGGCCGGAGCAACCCTCCAGCAGAATTTGGATCTGGACCCGGTCGCCAAGAAGCGCCTCTACATGCGGGCTTGGCGGTTTCGGAACCCCGGCAAGGACAGGGAGTACGCCAGGAAGTCACGCCTTAGGGGAAAGGAGATCCCGAAATAATGAGCTCGGGAGCTTATCGCACTAATCGACAAAACGGCGGAATTTTCAGAGTCAAGCCCGATCTCGAAGACCTGCTCAAGGAAGACGAAACCAAGGATTCCGGCGCGCTGCTGTCGGACGAAGGGGTGCGCGAGGAATACCGAAAGTTCCTCTACAAGGAAGGCTTGACGGAGGACGACGTCGCCTACCCTGAATTCAAGAAGGCGATCGAGACTGAGAAGAACGTCCGCCTCGAGATGGAGAGGCTGAGGTCCGGTTCGCGGCTGACTCCGGAGGAGTTTCAGGCGTCGTTCCGTCAGCAGTTCGAGGAACTCAAGAGGAAACGGGGAGGGCGCGATTGAGTCGCACCGTCGCCTTCAGGGCGAAAGGCCGAGTCGTGTCCTTTCGGACGAAGGGCAGAGGACGAAGCCGCAAGGTGATCCCCATGCGTGGGAAATCCTCGTCCCGAGGACTCGAACACTACCTCGAAAGCATCGGGAGTTCGATTTCGAAATACCAAGAGGAACGAAAGAAGCGGCAGGAGGAGACCGAGAAGAAGGCCAGGGGGAGGGAGGCCGAACTTGCCAGGGCCAGGGCCCAAGGGAGCCTCGACGAGATTTCGAAAAAACTGTCTGAGATAAAGGAAAAGCTCGCTGAATTGGATGTGAGGAAGGAGCAAGAAGAATCTTTGGTCCTCGCTGGATTGAATAGGGGGGACGAGCGAGAAGAATCCTCGGATAAAGAAAGGAAATTCCTCGAAGGCGAAATCGCCGCGCTCGAAAAAGAAAGGATGCAGCTGGTGGGTGTCGTCCGCCGCTTTCAGCACGAGAGGACGGCCGAAGGACCGCGCCCGTCCCGGCGCCGCATGCCTGCCGACGAGAGGTTTGATCGGTACGTCGCCGCAAGAGTGAGGCGCATCGACGAGTTTCAGAAGGAGAACAAGTAATGCGGTTTAGAACGAAGGGAGACGGAACGGTCTACCCGATGGGGGACCGCGACAGGCTCGCGCTCTCCGAGATCCTCGACGCCGAGGACGCAGGCGCGAACGCGGGTCCTGATCCCACGGAACAGCCTTGCGTGATTTGCGGAACGCCCACGCTTTATCACGTGCAGGACATGGCGGTTTGCCCTCAGTGTTGGTCCTCAATTTGAGCCTCGAAGACAATTTCTGGGCCAAGGTCGACAAGAGCGCTGAGTGCTGGAACTGGAAGGGCACTTTGTGGGGCGGAGGATACGGTCAATTTGGATCAACTTCCTTTGGGACGAGGTTTGCTCACAGAATATCTTGGATTTTGACCCGCGGCGATATACCGAAGCGGCTTCAGGTTCTCCATAAGTGCGATAACACTCGCTGCGTCCGTCCGTCTCACCTCTTCCTCGGCACCATCAGCGACAACCAGCGAGATGCAAGCCGAAAAATGCGTCGCCCTGGACAATGGGCGATTGATGGCATCTGCGTTTCTTGCGGCAAATCCAGGTTTAACAAGCCTTCGGAGACTTGCGCTCAGCCTAAGCATTCGAAATACTACTCGGATTCTCAGGAAGGCCGACGCCGCCGGAGCGGGCAAGGTCACTAAGATGCCAGAATTCAGGACGAATAAAGCCGGCGACCCGTACCCGATAGGCGACGAGAAGATTCCGCTTTCGAAGGTCTTGGAAGAGCCCGTCGAGGAACCCGCCCGACCTTCTCGTAGGAATTGCAGTATGTGCGGTGATTTGACCGAGAATTACGTCAACGACCCCGACAGCGGCGAGGCCATTCCGGTGTGTCATCCGTGTTGGCAGCGGATTTGAGTTGAGCCAAAAGAACGGTCGGAGGTATCCCGAACGGTAGCCTTTGGACGACGTAAGAAGGACGACCAGCTTTACCCTAAGGACGACGGCAAGATGCCTCTCTCTGCTGTGATTGCCGATCTGGAGAACAGGACTCGCGTGGGAGTCAGGCGCGCCACCGATTTCCCAAAGGTTATGGTCTTCGATTGGAATGGCACGATAGACGCGCGCGGAGTTGGAGTTGGCATTCCCTCTGACGTTCTCGTGGCATTGCAGAAGCTCGGGAAGACCGTCATAATTTACACTTCTTCCGTGAACGCCGATCGCAAGTTGTTCTTGCGCAAGTGGGCTGAGCAGCACGGCATACCTTACACTGACAATCCTAAGATTCTCAAGAGCGCCGACATGTTCGTTGGCGACAAGCGTTCCGATGAGAGGCGCGCTGGCCGCTACGGCGTGACCTTCGTTTACACTAATGAGTTCTCGCTTGAGAAGGTTGTTCCAAAGGTCGTGCACAAGGCGGGCATCGAATCTCATCTTCAGATTAAGCAGTGCACTTGCGATAGGCTTGGCAAGAAGAAGAACGCAGATGGCGCGAGTAACGAGATTTGCTCTTGCCAGGTGATACATCCCTGACGTTGAGTCGAAAGGGCGGTTTCGGGCACCCGAACCACACTCCGGTTTCGGACGACCTCAAGTCCAGCATCGTTATGACGATTATCGTCGCGATTACGTTCGCGATCGTCCTGGCGTTCGCCGCCGCGTCGAGCAACTCTTCCGTGTCTTCCAACTACACCAGCGCGGCGGTCAGCGCCTCGGCGATCTTCGCGATTGTGGTCTTCGTCGCGACGTACGAGGTGCTCCAGTATTTCGTCACCCACGGGATCGGAAAGCCCGAGGGCCGCGAAAAATACGGCGCTTAGGTAAATTGATGAAAAAAGACAATTGTTCGCTTTGCGGCGCCGAGAAGTTCGTCGGGTCCAAGGTCTGCGGCGAGTGCCGCTGGAAGATTCAGCGTCGGGAAATTCCGTGCCCGCCCGAGTTCTTGCCGAAGTCCGCCGATCTCGGCGCGCTGGACGTCATCATCGCCAAGGGGATGTGATGTGATTTACGAATCACTTTGAGGCAACGATCCTGTTCATTGAGGATTTCCTCGTCGGATAGCCGAATTACTTTGTAGCCTATTTGGCGGAGCCGTTCCGAAACTTCCCGATCGCGTCGCCTATTCTTGAGAATGTGTGCAATCCAGTAGTCTGGGTTGCTCCCCCTTCTTAGCCGTCTCTTCAGGGACGGCCAATTTTGCCCATGCCAAAAGCCGCTGTCGCAGAATACCACGACTTTGTCCTCCACGAGAAAGTCCGGATTCCCAAACAATCGTGGGTACATTCTAAAATGAATCCTTGATTTGAGTAGGATCTTTCTCATCGCCAAATCTAAAGAAGTGTTCCTTGATCTTACGCGTGACATCCGATAGCTGCTGCTTACATTTCGCGTGGACTTTCCGGTGATCATCGAGCCCAAAAGTCATCCATGATTGAATCCCCAAGAGATTTGGCGAACCCCAACGGGAAAGCGTTACCTATCCACGAGGCGACGTTCTCCTTGTGGCCCGGGATGTCAAAGCCGTTAGGAATGGTCTGGAGTCTGGCCGCTTCCCGGAGGGTGATCCCTCGGTTTTGTTCTGGGTGTAGAAACCTTCCTGCGCTCGGGCCATTGCACCTCGTCGTCATCGTTGGGGACGGCGAATTCCATCGCATTCGCCCGTAGATACTCTCTGCTCCTCTCTGGTTCTTCCTCGCAAGCTCCTTGTGGCACGGAAGCCAGAGCCTTCTCGGAAGACTGGTTCTGCTTCCGCCATTTCTGGGAATATTCCTTATGAGCCTCAAAACTGATTCAGCGTGATCAGCGGCTTCGTGAAGAGAGATTGAATCGTGCTTTTCTCCGGACCCCAGGCGAGGAAGGTCGCCTATCGCATCGCGCACATTCCGCCACCGCCTAACCCTCTTCGTCTTTGCTGGATCGAAATGGGAAGGTTCAGGAAGAGACGGGGTGCCAATTCGGCTGGCAATCATGATTAACCTTTTTCGGTGCTGAGGAACGCCAAAGTCAGCGGCGTCGAGTACATCACAGACAAATTCATAGCCGAGAGACTTCAGTCTCTTGAGGAATCGATTCAAGAATCGCCTGTTCGGCCCAATGTTCAGCCCACGCACGTTTTCGAGAACAACAACCTTCGGGAACAGCTCTTGGATTCTCTCGCCGAATAACTCCAAATAGGATTTCCTCGAGTCCTTCTGCCACTTCTCAAGCCTGGTTCTCCTCAAGCTCGAAAATCCCTGGCATGGGGGGCATCCTACGCAGAGATCGAGCTCCCCCCGCTTCAGCCCGACCACCCGGAGAATGTCCTCCCCCGTGATCTCCCTCAGGTCCCCTACGATTGGGATTACGCCAAGATTAGTTTCGAAGACCTCACACGCTTTTGCGTCCGAGTCCACGCCTGTCAGGAGATCGAATCCGGCCTTGACGAATCCGCTTGCCCCAATCCCAATTCCGCAGAAAAGATCGATGAACTTTGGGGGCATGAACAACTATACAAGTTGAAATTCAACGTCTTAAGGATTACCGACAGAGGTATAGCTATGAACCCAGCCCAAGTGGCGTCGACTTAAAAGTTGACCCAAAAATTTACGATGGAGTTTGAGCCCGCAACAATAGAGCACTTGGGTCTCAAGCTCTACGTGTCGTTGCCTCCCGTCATAGGCGAGCTCGTTTCCAACGCGTGGGACGCCGATGCCCCGAAGGTCGAGATCACATTTCCTGAGGGCGCGTTAGACCAGCGATCAGAGGTTATCGTCAGAGACTACGGCTCTGGGATGGACTCAACGCAACTCCAAGATGCATATCTGAAAATCGGCAGGAATCGCCGCGAGGTCGACGGTGTCGATAAGTCGCCGGGTGGACGCAAGGTCATGGGCAGAAAGGGTTTGGGAAAACTCTCGGCGTTCGGCATTGCTTCAGAGCTTGAAGTTCGTAGTATCAAGAATGGAAACGCAATCTGCTTGATTCTCAACTACGATGACATGAAGGCCTGGCCCAAGGGCACACCTTACGAGCCCAAAGTAAACTCGTTGAGGACGGGTGCAACTAAGGACGCGAGTGGTACTGAAATCCGAATCAGGAAGCTTCACCGAACGAAACCCATCGACGGCGACTGGATTCGTCGCGAACTCGCCCGGCGATACACGGTCATCAATGACAAATTCGAGGTTTCCGTCAATGGCTCGCCCATCACCGCAAAGGATCGACGGCTGCAAGGCGATTGTCGCAAGCATTGGAAAGCCGAGGAAATTGAAGTCGAGGGACGAAACATCATCGATCAAACATCGGGCTGGAAGGTCGAGGGATGGATTGGGTTAGTGGAAAAGTCGTCGTCGATAGACAGGGGGGTTGACATTTTCGCCCGGGGAAAGGCCGTTGAACTTGATGCCATGTTCGGGCTGAAGACAACCAGCATTCAGTTTGCCAGGGCGTATGTAGTTGGAGAAATCTCGGCGGACTTCCTGGATGCGTCCGACGACAACATAGCTACGGGAAGGAATTCTGTTCATTGGGAATCAGACGCTGGGCAGAAGCTGGCGGACTGGGGTCAGGAAGCAATCAAATGGATCTCCAAGAAGTGGTTGGAAATGCAGCACAAAGAGAAGGAGGATAGGATCATGAAGATGGAGGGCTTCAAGGCTTGGCTCGACACTCGAACCGAACACGAGCAGAAGGTCGCGCGCAAGCTGGTCAAGGTTATTGTCGAGGATGAAAAAGTCGAACCTGAAGCAGCTGGGCCGCTGCTTGAAGTTGTGAAGACCAATGTGGAGTTTCAGGCCTTTCAGGACCTTGTAGATGAGATCGAAGAGACTGGCGCGAACGTGGAAACGTTGCTCCGATTGTTCCGGGACTGGCGCGTCGTACAGGCGAGGAAACTGCTGCAACTATCGGATGGAAGACTCGAAGTCATGGAAAAGCTCAACAAAGCCATTCAAGAGGGCGCACTCGAAGTCAAGGAAATACAACCAATCTTCGAGGAAAACGGCTGGCTCGTCGACCCCAGCTGGGGGGACGTTTCGGGGCAGACTTACTACAGCCGACTTCTCCGCGAACATTTCAAGGAACCGAAGAAGCTCAAAGAAACAGACCGGCGGATCGACATTATCGGTTATTCCGTTAGTGGAACTCTAACCATCGTCGAACTGAAGCGCCCCGAGAAAACGCTCTCGAAAAAAGACTTGGATCAAATAGAAGAATACGTCGACTGGGCCAGGGCGAGGTTGACTGGGACTGGACCCGACTCTCCAAAGTACATACGAGGACTCCTCATCGTCGGAAAGTTAAGCGGCGATGGAGCGATAAAACAAAAGATGACGCGGCTGGCCGGCTTCGACATCAGGGTAGAAACTTTTGGAGACCTTGTGGACAGAGCGGAGAAAATTTTCGGAGATCAAGAAAAGAGACTGAAGAAGATTGCGCCGGAATATTCGAAAGAGGCAAGGAGGGCCAGGAAGAAGAAGTAGGCTCATTTCATCTGAGGGCCCGGAGAACGACAAATCCCCCAAGTAAGTTTACGGCTTTTAAATAATCCGAAGGCTGGTCAAACGTCAAGTTCTGCGGGGTCCAAGATTGCAAGTCGTCACGGTAAAGGAGATCCTGCATGGGGCCCTTGATGCAAAGCAGGTTCATGTCCGTGGATGGGTGCAGAACAAGCGCACCGGCGGCGGAATAATTTTCCTCCTATTGCGCGATGGCTCAGGGGTTATTCAGTGTACCCTGCGAAGAGGGAAGGTTGACGAGAAGATCTTCGAGGACTTCCAGTCCGCTCGAATAGAGTCGAGTGTTGAGCTGACGGGCGAAGTCAGGCCCGATCCCCGAGC
>Ga0137396_10000436_pt1 | contig 19897 bp, 18 predicted proteins | sample czc16metaG_FD_108284 | JGI IMG/M metagenome (GOLD analysis project Ga0137396, IMG submission 108284) | Vadose zone soil microbial communities from Angelo Coast Range Reserve, California, USA - czcobulk3.16 metaG | ecosystem: Environmental > Terrestrial > Soil > Vadose zone | place: USA...
CGCGGCGTCCACGCGCCCTTGCCGATCGTCGGGCGCTGGACCGCCCTCGCCGAGGACGAGCGGCTGTCGGCCGACGAGCGGCTGGAGGCGCGCGCGCAGCTTCTCCTCGCCCGTTACGGCGTGGTCGCGCGCGAGCTGGCGCAGGGTGACTGGTCGGCGCTGCGGCACACGTTGCTCCGGATGGAGTACGGCGGTGAGGTCGTGCGCGGGTACTTCGTCGAGGGTCTCTCGGGGGAGCAGTACGCCCTTGCCGACGCGCTGCGCGATCTCGACGCGCCGGCGCGGCGCGCCGAGCCGCACGTGCTCGTCAACGTGGTCGACCCGGTGAACCTCTGGGGGCGGGTCTTCGCCTTGACGCGGCGCGACGGCACGCGCGTCTCGGCGCCGCGCGTGCCGCCGAACTGGCTCGTCTTCCGCCAGGGGCGGCCGGTCCTCCTCTGCGAGGGCCAGGGGCGCGAGCTCACCCCGCTGGCCGCCTGGGAGGAAGCGGACTTTCACGGCGCCGTCGGCTCACTCCAGGCGCTCATGGAGCGGCCGCTGCTGCTCCGCCCGGTCAGGAGGCTCGAGATCACTACGTGGGACGGCCAGCCGGTGCGCCACTCCGAGGCCTTCCCACGGCTGGCCAGCCTGGGCTTCACGGTCGACGGCGGCCGCCTCAGCTGGGACGGCTACCCGGGGCCGCGTCGATAGCCGTGTCAGCGTCCGATCACTCGGGGTGTCAGCCTCCGATCACTCGACACCGAAGCCGGGAATCTCCTGATTTTCGAATCGCAGGCTTCGGTGTCTGGCCCGAGTCTTGCTGAGGCGTGGCTGAATGCTCGCCGATCACCTCTTCAGCATGTTCTCGACCGACCTCGCGATCGACCTCGGGACCGCCAACACCCTCGTCTTCGTACGGAATCAGGGCATCGTCCTCCACGAGCCCTCCATCATGGCGATACGGGTGACGGACCACTCGGTGATCGGGGTCGGGCACGAGGCCAAGGCGATGCTCGGTCGGACGCCGGAGAACATCGTCGTCATTCGTCCCCTGAAGGACGGGGTCATCGCCGACTTCGACATCACGCAGAAGATGCTGAAGTACTTCATCTCCAAGGCCCGCCAGATCGCGTCGGGCCGCCGGCGCTACCTGGGCATCGACCGGCCACGGGTCGTGATCGGGGTCCCCTCCGGGATCACCCAGGTGGAAAAGCGCGCGGTGCGCGATGCGGCGATGCAGGCCGGAGCCCGGGAGGTCTATCTGATCGAGGAGCCGACGGCGGCGGCCATCGGCGCCGGGCTGCCGATCCACGAGCCGGGGGGCCACCTGGTCGTCGACATCGGCGGCGGTACGACCGAAGTGGCTGTCATCTCCATGTCGGGCACCGTGGACTGCAAGTCGGTCCGGATCGCCGGCGACGAGATGGACGAAGCGATCATCCAGTACATCCGAAAGCACTACCGGCTGCTCGTCGGCGAGCGGCGCGCCGAGGAGATCAAGATCGCCCTCGGCTCGGCATACCCGCTGGCCGACCAGCCGCGCACGATGGAGGTCAAGGGCCGCGACCTCGTGGACGGGGTGCCCAAGACCATCGTCATCACCGACGAGGAAGTCCGGGAGGCGCTCCGCGAGCCCGTCATGACCATCGTCGAGACGGTCCGTACCTGTCTGGAGCGCACGCCGCCGGAGCTCGCGGCCGACATCGTCGAGACGGGCGTGGTGCTCACGGGCGGGGGCGCCCTCTTGCGGGGACTGGATTCCCTGGTCCAACACGTGACGCAGCTTCCCGTGCGCGTGGCCGACGATCCGCTCACCTGCGCCGCGCGCGGCGTCGGAAAGGTGCTCGACGACGTGGCGCTCCTGAAGAAGGTCGCGATTCCGGCGTGACGAACGCCCGCTAACGCCTCACCCAGTCCATCAGCCGGCCCCACCAGTCGACCACGTTGTCCACGACGCCGCTGTGCTCGTCGCACGGCGGGGGCTCGGTGCCGGCCAGGAACGCCTCGCGCACGACGATAGGACACGCGTGCCGCGCGAGCTTCCCGTTGGTGGCATCGACCTCGGCGAAGACGACGCCGGGCGGCACAGGGAAGACCGGCTGCGGGTAGGCGTCGAGCGCCTGCTTCATGAAGTCCGCCCAGATCGGTAGCGCGGCCTGGGCGCCGCTCAAGCCGTGGGTCTCGCCGCCGTCGAACCCGACCCAGACGAGGGTCAAAAGCCGCGGCGCGTACCCGACGAACCACGCGTCCCGCCCATCGTTGGTGGTGCCCGTCTTGCCTGCGATGACGCCCGCGGGCCCCAGGCCGCGCGCCGCGCTCGCCGTCCCCGAGGCGATGACGCCCTGGAGCAGGGACGTCATCAGATAAGCCTCTGCCGGAGACACGACCTGGGCGGCCGACTCCGCGCTCGCCGGCGTCACCTCGGCGTCCGCGTGGTAGAGCGCGCGAATGCCGCGCAGCCGAGGCGGGCGAATGCCCCCGTTCGCCAGCGGCAGATAGGCGTGCGCGAGCTCGAGTGGCGTCACCTCGAACGCGCCGAGGGCCAGCGCGGGAACGGGCGCGAGCGGACCGGGAAATCCGAGCGCGCGGGCGGTCTCGACCACGCTCGGCAGCCCCGCCGCCTCGGCGACGCGGACGGTGGCCGCGTTGAGCGATTGCTCGAGCGCGCGCCGCACGCTCACCCGCCCTTCGTACCGGTCCTCGTAGTTGCGCGGGCTCCACGGACGGTTGCCGACCAGCAGCGTGATCGGCGCGTCGTCCACGACAGAGGCGGGGGTCAGCGGCGGGCCGCCGTCGCGCGCGCGGAGCGCGGCGAGATAGACGAACGGCTTGAAGGCCGAGCCAGGCTGGCGGCGCGCGAGGGTGGCGCGATTGTACTGGCTCGCCTGATAGTCGCGACCCCCGACGAGGGCCCGGATCTCCGCGGTCTCGGGGTCGACGGCGATCAGGGCAGCCTGTAGCCGCCGCGCGGGGTCCCCGCGGCGCAGCCTGGGCGCGTCCGTCTCGAGCCGGTCGAGCCCTAGCGCCACCGCCCGCTCGGCGAGTCGCTGCAGAACCGGGTCCAGCGTGGTGAAGATGCTGACCCCGCGGTGCCGGGGCACGTCCGACCCGAAGCGTTGCTCGAGCTCCAGCCGCACCTGGTCGATGAAGTACGGCGCCGACTGACCGGATGCGGCCAGCGATTTGACACGCACCGGCTCCCCCCGCGCGCGCGCGCCGTCACGGGCCGACAGCCAGCCGAGAGCCTGCATGCGACCCAGCACCGCGTCGCGCCGCTCCCGCGCGCGGTCGGGGTTCACGGCCGGCGAGTAACTGTTCGGGGCGCGGAACATCCCGGCGAGGAGGGCCGCTTCCCCGAGGCTGAGCTGCTGGACCTCCTTGCCGAAGTACGCACGCGAGGCAGCCCCGACGCCGCGGATCGCGACGGCGCCCCGCTGGCCGAGGTACACCTCGTTCAGGTATGCCTCGAGGATCTGGTCCTTGGAATACCACCACTCCACCAGAGAGCCGAGCCAGGCCTCGTGCAGCTTTCGCGTGAACGTTCGTCTGGGAGTCAGCAGGCGCATCTTCACGAGCTGCTGGGTGATGGTGCTCCCGCCCTGCGTCACCCTCCCCGCGCGCAGGTTGCTCCAGGCCGCGCGCGCGAGCGCGTGGAGGTCCAGCCCCCCGTGCTCGAAGAATCGATGGTCCTCGACGGCGAGCACCGCGTCGACCAGCACGCGTGGCACCTCGCCGAGACGCACCGTCCGGTACTCCTCGCCGGGGCGGTCGGTCGCACCCACCAGGACCTCGGGTGTCAGCGTGATCGCGTCCACGTCATTGCCGTCGCGCGCCACCTGCGTGATCCGGTCGTCCGACACCTCGAGACGGACGCGACCGTCGGGCGCCCCGTCCAGGCCGCGGAGGAAGATGTCCCAGGCGCTGGCCGCGCGACGGAACTGTCCCGGCGCGGTCGGCTCCGCGCGCATCTCCGTGTAACCGAGGCGGGTGAGCGTCGGGGCGAGACCGATGCGCTGCACGTGCACGCCGGGAGCGAGGACCTGGCCCGCCGTGTACACGAAGGCGCTCCGCCGAGCGTCGACATGCTGAAACCGTGCGAGCTCGACGGCAGAGAAGGCGAACAGGGCGACCGCCGCGCTGGCGGCCGTGAGTCCGAGGACGATCCGCACCCGCGTCACCGCGGCCCCCCGCCGGGCAGCGCCCGCCCGGTCTCCCTCCACGCGCCCTCGCGGAGGATCAGCTCGCCGGTCATTAAGTTATATTCGGGGATCGCGGGGTCGTTCCAGCGCGTGGCGAAGTACTGATAGAAGGCCGTGTACAGCCCCTCGACGTCTTGGCGGTGCGCGAAGACGTACTCGGGCAGGAGGCGCACGTCGAGCGTCGGGTGATAGTGCCGCACCCAGGCGTAGTCGCCGAGAATGACCAGCTTCCAGAGCGGCGGCTCGGGATAGAGCTTCAGGCGAAAACGCTGGTGGGCCGCCGGGAGCGTGCGGAGATACGCGATGGTCAGCTGCACCTGAGTCCTCAGGCGGTCCGGAGTGATCTCGGGCTCACCGATCGTCCGCGCGCGCGCGAACGCTCCCGCGCTCTCCGGGTCCAGCAGCATGATCTTCGCGGTGCGGCAGTTCTCGATCGCCGTGTGCAGGTCGCCGCGGGGATCCACGAAGGTACGAAACCCGGTGGAGCCGATGATCATGATGTCCCGCATGAGGGCGTGCCGCTCCTTCAGACGCCGCGCCGAGCGGCGGGACAGGACCCCGTTTCCCGGGCTCTGATGGATCATGCCGGCGGCACGCGCCATCCTCGAGAGCCGTCGGTTGGTCCAGTTCGCGCGCGCGTGGTTGAAGAGGAACACCAGCAGCAGCGCCACACCAACCTCGGTGGCGACCAGAAAGACACGCTCGTCCCGGATCACGGACCAATAGCCGAGCAGCTGTTCGGCGACGAAGGCGAGCGTGAACGGGAGGGTTGAAGCGACCGCCGCGCTCAGAATGACGACGGCGACGTGGTAGAGGAGCGGGAGGCGGTCCGTCACGGCCCGAACGGTACCCGCGGAAGCGCGGACGAAGACGCCCACGACCGCCGCGATCCACCGCACGATCCGCTCGAGCCGGGTGCCCATCGGGAACCAGCGAGGGTCCGTCACAGCTCACGACAGGATGAGCAATGCGGTGATCAAGAGGAGGGCGATCCCGCCGGCCGCGCCGTCGACGTCGGCGGCCGCGCGCTCCGACAGGGCCGCCATCAGTCGGAGCTGGCGATCGCTCAGCGTGGCGAGCTTGTCCGACGCCTTCGCGCCGAGCGCCGGGGCCGCCGTCCCATGCTGGAGGACCGCAATGATCTTCGCGATGTCTGCCGCACGGCCGGGCGGCGTCCCGAGCGCCACACGCGCCGAGTCCGTGAGCGCCCGGCTCGCGCCGGCCGCCTGATCCCATCCCGGGACGACCGCGGGGAGCAGCGTCGTGAGCGGAACCGCCACAGCAGCGATCAGTCTGGTCATTCGCGTCATAGTCCTTGTCATAGTCCTCGTCATAATCCTCGTCATATGAAGATTCGCGACTCCTGGAGCGCGCTCGTGCAGAGCAAGGCCCGTGCCTATCCGGGTGTCGCGCGCGCGATCTTCCCAAGCCGATTGATCTTTTCTACGCGGAGCGAGCGCTCGGCCGAGCGCGCCTCTGTAGCCATGGCAACAGCCCACTGTTCGGAGGCGGACAGTCCGGGCGGGCGTTGGCCCGGCTACCGCGCCTGACTGGGAGGCGCCGCCGTACGACCCGCGGTCTCCTGCGCCGCTTGCTCGTCCTGCTTCGCGCGGAGCCGCACAACCAGCTCCTGGTAGGAATAACGCCCGATGATCGAGCTGAACTGCGAGCGGTAGTTGGCGACGAGACTCACGCCCTCGATATTCACGTCGTAGGCGCGCCAGCGCTCGCCCTGGTTGTACATCTTGTAGTCCACGGGCACCTCGGTGCCCTGCTTGGTCACGATGCGCGTCCGCACCGTCGCGAAGGCGCCGTCGGCGACCTCGCCGAGGTACAGGATGCGTTCGCCCGTGTAGCCTTCGATCTTGGTGATGTACGCGCGCTCGAGGAGGTCGCCGAAGAGCCGGACGAACTCGTCACGCTCGTCGGGCGTGCGCGCCTGCCAGTGGCGGCCGAGCGCGCGCCGCGAGATATCGGTGAAGTCGAAGATCTCGCCGGCGATCGCACGAATGGCGGCGCGGCGCTCGCCCGTCAGACCGTCGCTCTTGATCTCAGGGGCCTCGAGCACCTTGAGGACGCGATCCACGCTCTGGCGGAGCTGCTCGGTCGGAGATCCCGCCCACGCACCGCGCGCGGGCACGATCGCGCACAACGCGAGGGCGGAAAGCGCGGCGAGCGTGCGGGGCCGGGTCATAGTATCGTCATTAAGCTACCATGAGCGAGCGGCTGAAGGACAAGATCGCGATCGTGACGGGCGCGGGCTCGCGCGGCCCGGGCGTCGGCAACGGCAAGGCGACGGCCATCCTCTTCGCCCGCGAGGGTGCGCACGTGCTCTGCGTGGACCAGGTCCCCGAGCGCGCCGAGGAGACCGTCGAACTCATCCGCGGTGAAGGCCACCAGGCCAAGGCGCTCGCCGCGGACGTGACGCGCGCTTCGGACTGCGCGGCGATGGTGGCCGCGGCAGAGAGGAACTGGGGAGGCCTCGACATCCTCCACAACAACGTCGGGATCGAGTCGCGCAAGGATCTCCTGGAGACCCAGGAGGACGAGTGGGACCAGGTGATGGCCGTCGACCTCAAGTCCATGTTCCTCGCGACCCGCGCCGCGACACCGGCGCTGGTGAAGCGCGGCGGCGGCGCCGTCGTGTGCGTCTCGTCCGTCGCCGCCCTCCGAGGCCACGGGCGCACCGCGTACGCCGCGGCCAAGGCGGGTGTCATCGGCTTCGTGCGTTCGGTCGCCGCGCAGCTCGGCCCCAAGGGCATCCGGGTCAACGCGATCGCGCCGGGCGCGGTCTGGACGCCGATGGTCGAGGACCTCGGCCCCGAGGCGCGTGATCGCCGCCGACGCGCGAACGCGCTCGGTACCGAGGGCACCGCGTGGGACGTCGGCTGGGGTGCGGTGTATCTCGCGAGCGACCAGGCGCGCTGGGTGACGGGCCAGACACTGGTCATCGACGGCGGGATCACGGTCACGACGCGCGAGGGCTCGCTCGGCGCCCCTCGATGAGCCTCGGAGTAACCCTGACCGTGCAGGAGGCGGGCCGTGACCTCGTCGACGACGCCGCCGAACGCTCGGGAGGACGCACCGGCCGGCGCCCCGCCGTCGCTCCCCCGCTCTCGGGCGCGGGCCGCTGCTTCATCGTGCTGCTGCTCATGGTCGCGGCCGGGTGCGCGCGGACGACCGAGATCGAGTGGGAGAGCCCGCTCGGGCGGAGCCAGCCGCTGGCGGGCAGGATCTGGGACGTCAACGCGGGCGCGTTCGTCGAGCCGAGGACGCTGGTCGAGCGGCTCGCGCTCAGCCGTTACATCCTCCTCGGCGAGCGCCATGACAACCCGGATCACCACACGCTGCAGGCGCAGCTCGTCCGCGACCTCGTCGCCGCGGGCCGGCGACCCGCCGTGGGCTTCGAGATGTTCTCGACCGACGACGGCCCGGCGATCGCGCGTTATCTCGTCGGCTCGCCGAAGAGCGCCGAGGGGCTCGGCAACGCGGTCAACTGGCAGCGCTCGGGCTGGCCCGACTGGCGCCTGTACCAGCCGATCGCGCAGGCGGCACTCGACGGGGGCCTGCCGATCGTCGCGACGAATCTCTCCCGCGCGGCGACCGACGCGCTCCGGCGGAACGGCCTCAGTGGTCTCGGCCCCGCGATGATCGCCAGGCTCAAGCTCGACGCGCTGCCGGAGCCGGGCGTCCGCGCGGCGATGGCGCGTGAGATCCGCGACTCGCACTGCGACCAGAACGCGGAGGGCGCCCTCGAGCGGATGGTCGACATCCAGTGGTCCCGCGACGCGCGCATGGCCGAGGCGCTCGCGCGCGCCGGCGGGCGTGACGGCGCCGTGCTGATCGCCGGCGCCGGGCACGTCCGCCGGGACCACGGCGTGCCGGTCCACCTGGCGCGGCACGCGCCGGGCACGACCGTCGCCAGCGTGGCGCTGCTCGAGGTCGAGGCGAAGGAGGCCGCGCCGGCCGACTACGCTGCGCGCTTCGACGGCGCCTTGCCGTTCGACTATGTCTGGTTCACACCGCGCGTCGACGACGCGGACCCGTGCGAGAAGCTCAAGACGTCGCTGAGTCACGCGACCCGGTGAGGATCCACACCAAGCGGGTCTACGAGCCGGCGGCCCCCGGCGACGGCACGCGCGTCCTCATCATGCGACTCTGGCCGCGCGGGATCCGGAAGGCGCACGTGGACGTGTGGCTCAGGGAGCTGGGGCCCGTCGTGCCCCTGCTCCGCGCGCTCCTCGACGGCACGATCGGCTGGGCGGTGTACCGCCGTCGCTACCTCGCGGGGCTCGCGCGCCCCGAGGCTCGGGACGCGCTCGCCGAGGTGCGCGCGCTCGCGCGGCGAAGGCCCGTGACCCTCCTCTGCGGCTGCGCCGATGAGGCCCGGTGCCATCGCTCACTCCTCCGGAACTATCTGCTAGACTGAACCGCGTGGCGCGCGCGTCGGCGCTCATTCTGGCTCTCGCGTGGCTCCTGGGCGCGACGCCGGGCGGCGCCGAGCACGAGGTCTACTATCGGTATGTCGTGCTCGGTTTCGTGACGGACGCACGGGGCCGGCCGATGCCCGGACGGCGGGTCGAGCTGGTGCGCGACAAGACGGGGTTCTCGTATCTCGCCGAGACGGACGCGACGGGGTTCTACGTGATCGTCTCCCGCCTCGGCGACGAGAGCGCGGGTGAGCGACTCACGCTCACGGTCGGTGCGACGACGCTCGCGCTCACGGCGCAGTTCGACCCCGCCAACCACACGGACGACCGGGGCACGCGGGTGGATCTGGAGGGCACGAGGCTCGTCGAGCGGTCCGCCTGGTTCCGCCCGACGCTGACCGACGCGCTCGAGCGCTGACGGAAGGCGGTGCGAGCCGCAGGACGTCGCGGGGCTGGGGCCCCGCCGTCCGAGGCGAGTGAAAGGTGGAGGAACGATGACGAAGACGGCGAAACCCATGAAGGCCTATGTGCTCATCGAAACGGCGCCGGGCAAGACGAAATCGGTCAAGAAGGAGCTGACGGGAATCCCGAGCGGCCAGTCCACGGTGATCGCGCTCGACGCGGTCACCGGCCCCTTCGACTTCATCGCCGTCGTCGAGGGCCCCACGCTCGACTCGCTGGGCCGGCTCGTCACCGACGAGATCGGGACCATCGACGGCGTGACTCGCACGACGACGTGCCTGGCGGTGTCGTTGGCCTGACATGCGCGTGCTCGTGATCGGCGGTACCGAGTTCATCAGCCTCCACCTCGTGCGCGCGCTGCTGCGCGACGGCCACGAGGTCCTCGTCCTCAACCGCGGGCGCCGGCCCGGCCGCGTGCCCGCCGGCGTGCGGACGATCGTCTGCGACCGCGGGGACCGCGCCGCCCTCCGCGGGAAGCTGGCCGGCGAGCGTGTGGACGGCCTCGTCGACGTCACGTACGCCCCGACGACGGGCAGCGACGTCGAGGCGCTGCTCGACGCGCTCGATGGGCGCATCGGCCACGCCGTCTTCGTCTCCACGGGCCGCGTCCACGACCACGCGCTCCCGATCCCCTACGACGAGGCCACGCCGCGCAGTCTCTACTGGGGCGAGTACGCGAAGAACAAGATCGAGGGCGAGGACGCCTACATGCAGCGGCACCGCGACCGTGGCCTGCCGGTCACGATCGTCAGGCCGACGCACGTCTACGGCCCGATGAACACGCGTAACAACGAAACCTTCTTCTTCGACCGTCTCCTACGCGCTCGGCCCGTGCTCGTCCCGGGCGCGGGCGGCTGGCTCCGCCAGTTCGGCCACGTCGAGGACCTCGCCGAGGCGATGGTGCGCATGCTCGGCCTGCCGGCGGCCTCCGGCCGGGCCTACTGCGTGACAGGCGAGGAGGCGATCACCCAGGTGGGCTTCGTCGAGCTGATCGCCGACGTCATCAAGCGGCCGCTGACGCTGGTCCACGTCGAGACGCCTCGCGGCGGGAAGCCGGTTCCCTTCGGACAGAATCTCGCCTACGACTGCCACGCCGTCTACACGACGACGAGGCTCCGCGCGGACCTCGGGATCCGGCCGCGCTACACGCTCGCCGCCGGCATCGCGCAGACCTTCGAGTGGTACTTGCGCGAGGGTCTCGACCGCCGCGACGTCGACTTCTCGGCCGAGGACGCGCTCCTTCCGTGACGCGCCCCGTGGTCCTCGTCTACCACGGTGATCCGAAATACGGGGAGCTGGTCCACGTCCCGAAGAACCGCGCCATGGTGCGCGCCGCGGCGACGCCCTCCGAGGCCGCCGAGGTGGCGGGCGACGCCGAGATCCTCTACGCGTGGAAGTTTCCCCCGCACCTCTATGCGAAGGCCGCGAAGCTCAAGTGGCTCCAGGTCATGGGCGCGGGGGTGGACTGGGCGCTCGGCCCCGAGGTCCCGCCCCACGTCGTCGTCACGCGCGCACCTGGCATCTTCGGGCCGTGGATGGCCGAGTACGTGATCGGCTGGTGCTCATGGGTGACCCAGCGCGTCGAGACCTACCGCGAGGCCCAGCGCCAGCGGCGCTGGCTCGACCACGTGCTGCCCGACCGCCTGCTCGGCAAGACGCTGGTGATCGTGGGCCTGGGCGACATCGGCCGCGCCGTCGCGAGCGCGGCGCGCGTCTTCGGCATGCGGGTCGTCGGCGTGAGTCGCTCGGGCCGCCTCGTGCGCGAGGCGGATCGCGTCTACAAGGTCGGCCAGCTCGCGCTCGCCCTGCGCGAGGGCGATTTCGTCGTGATCCTCCTGCCGCTCACCGCGGAGACGACGAACCTCATCGGCGTCGACGCCCTCGCCGCGATGAAGCCGACGGCGTGGCTCGTCAACATCGCGCGGGGGGCGATCGTGAACGAGACGGCGCTCCGTGAGGCCCTCGAGCAGCGGCGCATCGCGGGCGCGATCCTCGACGTCTTCGCCACCGAGCCGTTGCCCCCGAACCACCCTCTCTGGCGGGTGAGCAACCTCGTGATCACGCCGCACATCTCGGGGCCGAGCACGCCCGAAGAGATCGCGCCCGTCTTCAACGACAACCTGGCGCGCTACCTCGCGGGCAAGCCGCTCCGCCACGTCGTGGACCGGAAGCGAGGGTACTGACCATGCCGTCCCGGCGCAGCGAGATCACGATGTCCGACCAGGAGCTCGAGCGCTTTCTCGACGAGGAGCGCGTCTTGACCTGCGCCACGCTCGGGCCGAATCGCCGGCCGCACCTCATGCCCCTCTGGTACGTCCACGACGGTCCCGTCCTCCTCGCCTGGACCTTCGGCAAGTCGCAGAAGGTCAAGAACCTCGAGCGCGACCCGCGCGCGACGATCCAGATCGAGGCCGGGCGCGACCGGTACGCCGAGCTGCGCGGCGTCATGCTCGAGTGCGACGTGACGATCGAGCGCGACCCCCAGCGCGTCGCCGACCTCGGGCTCCGGCTCATGACGCGCTACGCCGGGGCCGCGCTGGCCCCCGAGGCGCGCGAGCGCGTGCTGCAGCAGGCCAAGAAGCGCGTCGTCTTCCGCTTCGCGCCGACCCGCATCGTCTCCTGGGACCACCGGAAGCTCGGCGACGTCTACTGAGGACGGCGACCCGTGAACGCCGCCAGGAGCTCGCGGTCGCTCCACTCGAGCGGCTCGGACGGTTGACGGACCCCGATTCTGGCGCTAGGCTGCGGCCACTCAAACTGACCTCGAGGTGACGAGCCGATGGGCCTGTGCATCGTCCGAGGACCACCCCGGCGGGGCCGCGCGTCGATCTCCCGTTCCGCCCGAACGAAAACGTCGTCTTCCTGTGGCAGGAGGTCAGCGATGCCCCACTACCTGAGCGAGGAAGAACTGAGACGGACGGCGCCCGCTGAGCTGGCGTCGTTCAGGTCACCGATTCCCACCCAGATCGTCTCCAACGGAGAGTTCAACCCGCTGCCCCAGACCCGCGACCAGCAGCGCGTCGAGACCCGGATCAAGGAGCTGGCCGACGGCCTCGGCAGGAAGCACGGCATGAACCGGCGGCGGTTCCTGTCCAGCAGCGCGGGCATGGCCGCGGCGTTCCTGGCGATGAACGAGGTCTTCGGACCGATCTTCGACGTGAGCCAGGCCGAAGCCGCCACCCCCGGGGTCGCCGACCAGCGCGCGAGCCTCATGGCCGGCCAGTTCATCCTCGACGACCAGACCCACTTCGTGCGCGACGACTTCAAGCAGGCCGGGCTCCTGGACCTGGCGAAGTACGCCAAGCAGCACTGGAACCCCAAGCTCGCCGGCGAGAACGATCTCACGCGCTTCAAGTTCGAGAACTACGTCAAGGAGATCTTCGTCGACAGCGACACGAAGATCGCGCTCCTCTCGGGCGCCCCGTTCGACGACCGGACGTGGGATCTCCTCAGCAACGATCAGATCGCGATGGCGCGCGCCTCCGTCAACAAGATCGCGGGCTCCCGGCGCCTGCTCGGGCACGCGGTCTTCACCCCCAAGCGCCAGGGCTGGATGGACGAGATCGATCGCGCCATCAGCGTCCTCAAGCCGGACAGCTGGAAGGGCTACACGATCGGGGACCCGCTGTTCCCCTCGAAGCTCGGATCGTACTGGCGTCTCGACGACCCGAAGCTGATGTATCCGTTCTACGAGAAGATCGTGAAGGCCGGGATCACGACCGTGTGCATTCACAAGGGGCTGCTGCCCCTGGACTACGAAAAGTCGTGGCCGGGCGTGTGGGAGTACAACACGGTCTGGGACCTCGGCCAGGCGGCGAAGGACTGGCCGCAGATCAACTTCGTCATCTACCACTCGGCGCTCCGGGCCTTCCTCGAGCCGCCCGACACCGCGCTGGCGGAGTTCGAGCAGACCGGACGCATCAAGTGGGCGACCGATCTCGCGGAGATTCCGACGAAGTACGGCGCCACGAACGTGTACGGCGAGATTGGGACGTCCTTCGCCAACTCGGCGGTCGCCAACCCGCGCTTCGCGGCCGCCTTGCTCGGGACGCTGGTGCGGGGTCTGGGCGCCGACCACGTCGTCTGGGGCACCGATTCGCTGTGGTACGGCTCGCCCCAGTGGCAGATCGAGGCGCTGCGCCGGCTCGAGATCCCCGGCGACATGCAGAAGAAGCACGGGTTCCGGCCGCTCGGCCCCTCGGACGGGCTCGTGAAGAGCGCCATCTTCGCCGGAAACTCCGCGCGCCTCTACGGCGTCGACGTGAGAGCGGCGCAGGGCGCGATCACGCGGGACAAGGTCGCGGCGATCAAGGCGGAGTACATCGCGATGGGCGGGATGCGGAGCAACGCCCGATACGGCTACGTGCACAGGGCGGCGACGACCTAGAGGAAGACCCGGACCAGGGCGGGATGCCAACGCCCGCCCTGGTCCCGGCACCTCGGCGGCGCGGCGCCCTCAGCGGACCAGCTCGTGGAGCTCCGGGATCACCCAGAGCGGCTTGTCGCCCGCGGTGACGCGCTGGATGTTGTCGAAGGCGTTCCGGAACGCGCGCTGCCAGTTCTCCCACGTCGGCCCCGCCATGTGCGGCGAGAGCGTGATGGTCTCGAGCTTGAAGAGCGGGTGGTCGGCCACCGGCGGCTCCTCGAGCATGACGTCGAGCCCGGCGCCGGCGATCTGCCGCGAGGTGAGGGCGTGCTGCAGCGCCTTCTCGTCCACCACGGGCCCGCGGCACGTGTTGATGAGGAAGGCACTCGGCTTCATCATCGCGAACTGCTCGCGGCCCATCATGCCCCGGGTGCGGTCGGTCAGCGGCACGTGCAGGCTCACGACGTCGGAGGCACGGAGGAGCTCGGGAAAGAGCGTGAAGCGGACGCCGAGCGCGTCCTCCTGGTCCTCGCTGAGCCGGAGGATGTCGTAGTACTGGATCTGCATGTCGAAGGCGCGCGCCCGGCGCGCCACCTTCTTGCCGATGTTGCCGAGGCCGACGATGCCGAGGGTCTTGCCGTGGAGCTCGTAGAGACGCGCCGTCGCGAAGTCCCCCACGCGCCACTTGCCGGCGACGACGTTGTTGTGGTGCCAGACGAGCTTCTTCACGACCGCGAGCATGAGCATGATCGTGTGCTCGGCGACCGCGATCGAGTTGGCGCCGCCGTTGTTACAGACGGGCACGCGCGCCTTCCGCGCGGCCTCGACGTCCAACCGGTCGTAACCGGCGCTCACGAGCTGGACCAGCTTGAGCCGCGGCGCGGCCCGGTAGAAGTCGGAGCCGAGGCTCGTGCGGGCGAACCCCACGAGGAACTCCGCATCCTCCATGGCGTCGAAGAACTCGGGCAGGCTCTGCTCCACGACCTGGAGCTGGTACCCCGCCGGCAGCGCCGAGCGGGCCACCTCGACGAGGGGCGCGGGGAGCTTGGGCGAGAGAACGATCTTGATTGCCACGGGCGCTCCTTTGGAGGAAGATTTCAAGCCGACATGAAGATCCTTTATACACCGGTTCTGATCGTTCCGTCGCTCGACCCCGCCGAGCGCGCCCGGATCCTCGAGGCGGCCGGCGACGGGGCCACGCTCGTCGAGGCGAAGGACGCGGCCGCGCAGCGCCGGGAGATCGTGGAGGCCGACGTGCTCTTCGGCCGCGTCGCCCCGGATGTGTACGTCCTGAACCGCCGCCTGCGCTACTACCACTCGATCGGCGCAGGCGTGGACGCGGTCCTCTGCCCGGAGCTGGTCGAGGGTGACGTGGTCCTGGCGAGCGAGAAGGGCGGCGTCGGCATCCACCTCGCGGAGCACGCCTTCGCGCTCCTCCTCGGCCTGACCCGCGGCGTCCACACGGCCATCCGGCGTCCCGACTACGCGCTGCGGGAGCCGATCAGGCGCGAGCAGCGCGAGCTCTACGAGCTGACGCTCGGCATCGTCGGCTTCGGCGGCACCGGGCGCGAGGTCGCGCGCCGGGCCCTCGGCTTCGGCATGCGCGTGCTGGCGGTGGACGTCGAGGACGTGCCCACCGAGCCCGGCGTCGGGGCCGTCTGGAGGCCCGAGCGCCTCCACGAGATGCTCGGTCTGTCGGACGTGGTCGTGATCGGCCTACCGCTCACGAAGGCGACGCGTCACCTCTTCACGCGCGACCTCTTTCGTCGGATGCGGCCGAGCGCGATCCTGATCAACGTGACCCGCGGTGAGATCGTCTACGGCGACGACCTGCTCGCCGCGCTGAACGACGGACTCATCTGGGGCGCGGGGCTCGACGTGACCGATCCGGAGCCGCTCCCGCCCGGCCACCCGTTCTGGACGCACCCGCGCGTGATCGTCACGCCGCACACGGCGGGCGGCTCGCCGCCGCGCGCCGGGCGCGTCATCGATACCTTCTGCGAGAACCTGCGGCGCTGGCGCGACGGCCGGCCGCTCGTGGCCCTCATCGACAAGCACAAGGGGTACTGACCATGAAGGGCGTCGTCTTTCTCGGCAACCGGAAGCTCGAGCTCCGCGTGTTCCCGGACCCAACGCCGGGGCCGGGCGAAGTCGTGATCGCGATCAAGGCGTCGGGGATGTGCGGCAGCGACCTCCACCCGTACCGGGCCGCCGGCAACGCCGCCGCGGCGCTCGGCCTCGGCGGCACGGGCGAGCCCGTCATCGGCGGCCACGAGCCGTGCGGCGTCGTCGCCCAGCGCGGCCCCGGCGTCGGCGAGCACGAGGCGCCGACCGGCCAGCGCGTGATGAACCACCACTACAAGGGCTGCGGCCTCTGCAAGCACTGCCGCACCGGCTGGTCGCAGCTCTGCCGGAGCGGCATCGTCGTCTATGGGATGACGGGGCACGGCGCGCACGCGCCCTACATGAAGGCGCCGGTCCGCACGCTCGTTCCTCTTCCCGACGAGCTCTCCTTCGAGGAGGGCGCGGCGATCTCGTGCGGCACGGGCACCGCGTACGGTGCGCTCAAGCGCCTCGACGTCTCGGGGCGGGACACGCTCGCGGTCTTCGGCCAGGGACCCGTGGGGCTCAGCGCGACGCTGCTCGGCACGGCGATGGGCGCACGCGTCATCGCGGTGGACATCGCGCCCGAGCGGCTCAAGCTCGCGACCGAGTTCGGCGCGGCCACGATCGTGAACGCCAAGACCACCGATCCCGTCGCGGCGATCCGCGAGCTCACCCACGGCGAGGGCGTCGAGACGTCCATGGACTGCACCGGCAACCCGGATGCGCGCGTGGCCGCCGTGCGGTGCGCCGCGACGTGGGGGCGGGTGGCGCTCGTCGGCGAGGGCAACACGACGACCTTCGACATCAGCCAGGACATGATCCGCAAGCAGCTCACGATCCACGCGTCGTGGACCTTCTCGAGCGTGGGCCAGGACGAGTGCGCGCGCTTCATCGCCCGCCGCAAGATCCCGCTCGGCCGGCTCATCACGCATCGCTTCGGGCTCGAGCGGGCGGACGAGGCCTACCGTCTCTTCGACACTCAAACGACCGGCAAGGGGGTATTCACGCCATGAACGCTTCGACTCGGCGCGGGTTCCTGGAGGGCGCGGCCACCGCCATGATCGTCGCCGGGCTCCCGGCCACGGCACTCGCCCAGGCGATGAACCGGAAGATCAAGCCGTCGGCGACCGACGTGCTGCTCGTCGTCGACGTGCAGAACTGCTTCGTGCCGGGCGGCACCCTGCCCGTCAAGGAGGGCGACCAGATCGTCCCCCTGATCAACCGGGTCGCGACGGCGTTCCAGCACGTGGTCCTCACGCAGGACTGGCATACGCCGGGCCACGCGTCGTTCGCGTCGACGTACCCCGGCAAGAAGCCGTTCGAGACGATCAGTCTCGCCTACGGCACGCAGGTGCTGTGGCCGGATCACTGCGTCCAGGGCACCGCGGACTCCGACCTCCACAAGGACCTCAGGATCCCGCACGCCGAGCTGATCATCCGGAAGGGCTACCGGAAGCAGATGGACTCCTACTCGGCGTTCTTCGAGGCCGACGGCAAGACGCCGACCGGGCTCGTCGGCTATCTCCGCGAGCGCGGCTTGAAGCAGGTCTTCTTGACCGGCCTCGCGACCGACTTCTGCGTCGCGTGGTCGGCGCTCGACGCGCGCAAGGCCGGCTTCGCCGCCCTCGTGATCGAGGACGCGACGCGCGGCATCGACGCGGGCGGCTCGCTCGCGAAGGCGTGGCAGGACATGCTCGGCGCGGGCGTCAAGCGCATCCAATCCGCGGACCTCGACGTCTGACCGCAGCCCGCCTCCCGCTCGGCGTGAGAAGGGTCGAGGCGTGCTGATCCGCGGCGGGACCGTCATCGATCCGGCGCAGGAGCTCCACGCCGTGCGCGACGTCGTCATCCGCGGCAGGCGCGTGACCGCCCTCGGCGAGCGCCCGACGCCCGCGCCCGGCGAGGAGGTCGTGGACGCGCGCGGGCTCCTCGTCGTCCCGGGGCTCATCGACCTCCACGTCCACGTCTTCTACGGCGCCTCGCACTACGGCATCGAGCCCGACCTCCACTGCCTGGCGACAGGCACGACGACGGTCGTGGACGCGGGCAGCGCCGGCGCGCTGACCTTCACCGCCTTCCGGCGGTACGTCATCGAGGTGTCGCAGACCCGCATCCTCCCGTTCCTCAACATCGGCGCGACGGGGATGCTGAGCGCCGAGGTGGGTGAGCTGGAGGAGGTCCGCTTCATCGACAAGGCGAAGGCGCTCCAGACGATCGACGCGCACCGCGACCTCATCCGCGGGGTGAAGGTGCGGCTGTCGCGCCAGCAGGTGGGCGCCAACGCGCACGTGGCGCTCCAGACGGCATTGGAGACCGCGGAGGCGGCGCGGCTGCCGCTCATGGTCCACGTCGGCGACACGCCGATCCCGCTCGACGACATCCTGCGCGCGCTGCGGCCCGGCGACGTCCTCACCCACTGCTTCCACGGGCGCGAGCAGGGTGTCCTCGACGCGCGCGGCCGCGTGCGCGCGGAAGCGCGGCGCGCGGTCGGGCGCGGCGTCAACTTCGACGTCGGGCACGGCGTGGGGAGCTTCAGCTTCGCCGTCGCCCGGGACGCGCTCGCCCAGGACTTGAGGCCGGCCACGATCTCGAGCGACCTCCACGTCTACAACATCCACGGACCCGTCTTCGACCTCGCCACGACCATGTCGAAGTTCCTGGCGCTCGGTATCTCCCTCGACGACGTCGTGCGCATGACCACGGCGGCGCCGGCGCGCGCGCTCGGAGTGCTCGGCGAGCTCGGGACGCTCGCGCCCGGGGCCGCGGCCGACGTGACACTGCTCCGGCTCGAGGAGGGCGCGTTCGGCCTCGCCGACGCGAAGGGCGAGACGCTCGAGGCCGGCGCCCGGATCGTGCCGGTCGCCGTCGTCAAGGGCGGCGTGGCCCGCGCCGCCGGCCTCCAGCAGCCGCGCCTGCCGCCCGTCCCCTGAGCCGACCGTTCGGATGAGCTTGACAAGGCGGAGACGCGGAACGAGAGTCGGCTGACACCCGAACGCCCTTCGGAGGTGACGTATGACGGCCGGACGTTTCGTCTCGAGAGGGGTCCTCGCCCTCGTGGCCTTGGTCCTGCTGGGCGCCGGCGCCCTCGCCGCCGACACGCCGCGGCGGGGTGGCGTGCTCAGGGTCGGCAACCTCGGCGAGCCGCCCGCCCTCGACGCGCACTGGACGACCGCCAGCATCACGGAGACGCTGACCAACCACATCTACGAGGGACTCTACAGTCTCGATGCGGGCAACCGTCCGATCCCGATGCTCGCCGAGAGCCACACGGTGAGCCGGGACGGCCTCACCTACACCTTCAAGCTCCGCCAGGGCGTCAAGTTCCACAACGGCAAGGAGATGACGTCGGACGACGTCGTCGCGTCGCTGACGCGCTGGGGGAAGCAGTCGATCTACGGCAAGGCGCTCTTCGCCCAGGTCGCCGAGTGGAAGGTCGTGGACAAGCACACCGCCGAGATGAAGCTCAAGGAGAAGTCGGCGATCGTCCTGATCTCGCTCGCGGTGCCGAACAACTTCGCCGCCATCTATCCAAGGGAGATCGCCGAGAAATTCCCGCCCGAGATCAAGGTCACCGAGTACGTCGGCACCGGTCCGTTCAAGCTCGCCGAGTGGAAGCCCGACCAGCACATCCGCATGATCCGCTTCGACGAATACAAGCCGCGCGGCGAGAAGCCGAACGGGTACGGTGGGGGCAAGACCGCGTACCTCGACGAGATCCTGTGGATTCCCGTCCCCGAGGTCGCGACCCGCGTGGCCCAGGTGGAGACGGGCGAGCTCGAGTTCGCCGACGACCTGAACCTCGACGCCTATGACCGCCTCAAGAAGAATCCGAGCGTCCGCCCGCTCGTCTCGAAGCCCTACTACTGGCTCGTCGCGGTCTTCAACAAGAAGGAAGGCCTGATGACGAACCAGAAGCTGCGCCAGGCGTGGCAGGCCGCGCTCGACATCGAGCCCATCATGAAGAACGTGGCCGGCGGCAAGGCGGAGTTCTACCGGATGGACTCGAGCCTCGCGCCGGCCGAGATCACCGCGTGGCACACGAAGCTCGAGGGGCTGCCCTGGAACGAGCGCAACCGGGACAAGGCGCGGAGGCTCCTGCAGGAGGCCGGCTACAAGAAGGAGCCGATCCGCTTCATGACGACGCAGGAGTACAAGTGGATGTACGATTTCGCGCTGCTGACGAAGCAGCAGCTCGAGGACGCCGGGTTCACCATCGATCTGCAGGTGGTGGACTGGGCGACGCTGGTGAAGCGCCGGAACAACTCGAAGGAGTACGACGTCTTCACGACCGGGATGGGCGCCTTCTACGACCCGACGCACCACATCTATCTGACCGCGAGCTGGCCGGGCTGGAC
>Ga0137396_10000438_pt1 | contig 19889 bp, 14 predicted proteins | sample czc16metaG_FD_108284 | JGI IMG/M metagenome (GOLD analysis project Ga0137396, IMG submission 108284) | Vadose zone soil microbial communities from Angelo Coast Range Reserve, California, USA - czcobulk3.16 metaG | ecosystem: Environmental > Terrestrial > Soil > Vadose zone | place: USA...
CCCATGCCCTTGAGCTGCGCCGACGCCGCCTCGGGAATCCCCCCCGTCACGACGATGATCTCGGCGTCGACCTTGCGTCCCGGCTCGAGCAGGCGCTGCAACACCTGCGTCGCATTCAAGTCGGGCAGCGTGTAGTCGAGTACGATGAGCGACGGCCGCACCCGGCCGATCTCGAGCAGCGCGTCCACCCCGTTCGTCGCCTCGACCACTTCCACGTCCAGATCCGAGTTCTCGATCGTCAGCAGCATGGCCCGCAGGTACCCGGGATCGTCATCCACCACCACCACGAACTGCGTGCCGTTGCCGTTCTCGAGCTCCGGGGGCACCGACATCTCATGCGCCTTCAGAAACGCCGTCAAGTCGTCCGCCTCGACCCGGCGCCGGCCAGTCGGGGTCTTGTGCCCCTTGAGCAAGCCCTGGTCGATCCAGTTCGCCACGGTTGCGGGGGTGACCTGACACACCCGCGCCACCCGCTGCGTACCCCAATACCGCTTAGTTCCCGGTGAACTCACAGAACCCAAAAAACCACCAAAATGACTAAAGCGCAAGGGGTTTTGTTGGGTGGACGCAACAGGTTCGGTGGGCACTACGTAAGCTGCTGTACTACAATATCTTAAGAGCTACGTCGAAACGTCTGCGGACCCCTTCCTTGGGCGTCAAAGTTGGTTTGTTGACTTCGAGTGTGGTGTTCGCTCAACATCGGAAAAACTATTGCTATCGTCGAGCGTCGGCCCAGCGATTAGTTGCATCCAGCACCGCCAGCACCGCGCTGCGCTCGGCGCTCTCCCGAATCTCCGCCGTTCCCGTCAACAACTGCGCCTCCCGACCCCCCAGGCCGTGCACCGCGACGAGCACGAACTTGCGGTCGAACGCGTCGATGACTTGGGCGCCCTCAAGCGCGACCGAGTTGTCGGCGAGCAGCTCGTCCAGACAGAGCGACGCCGCCCGCGCCGCCGCCTCCACACGGTTGCGCATCGTGTCGGTCCCTTGCTCCTCCGCCGTCGCGTCCTTCCCCTCGAACGACAGCTTCACCCGCACCAGCACCCGCTGCGGTCGCTCGGAAGGCCGCACCTCGAGCCCCTGAAACACGACGACGCGCCGCTTGGCGCGGCTCCGGACGGCCTCCTCCTGGAGCTGCTCGATCGGCCGCACGTCGGCGGTCTGGGCGACGCTGATCTTGCGGTGGTCGATCTTCAGGCCGAGCTGCGCCATCAGCGCCGACTCGATGTTCCGCACGACCTGCTTCGGCTGGGTGTCGGCCATGGTGAGGACGTGGATCTCGCTCACCTCGCCGAGCGGCGTGACCACGACGCGCGCGGACAACACCCCGGTGAGGCTGGCGATCAGGTTCTCGGCGCGCTTCACCCCCCACGGATCGGGCATCTGCCCCGCGCCCGTCAGTGGCAGCGGCTCGCGCTCGGACGAACCGTCGGGTGTCTCTACCGGCTTAGGATCCACGCGTCACCGCTCTCCCATTGCGACCTGGTTGCGTCCCGCGGCCTTGGCCCGATACAGCGCCCGGTCGGCCGCCACCAGCACGTCCTCCGCCGCGGGGCCGCGCCCCGGAGCGAACTCGGCCACCCCGATGCTCACCGTCACCAGCCCGGCGGGATAGCCCACCCGCCGGCCCATCCCTTCCACGCCCGACCGTACCTTTTCCGCCACCCCCACCGCCCCCTCCGCCCCCGTGTGCACCAGCACCATCACGAACTCGTCCCCGCCGTAGCGCGCCGCCAGGTCGGTGTGGCGCATATGCGACCCACACTCGAGCGCCGCCCGCCGCAGCACCTCGTTCCCCGCCTCGTGGCCGAACTGGTCGTTCACCTGCTTGAAGTTGTCCAGGTCCACGAACAGCACCGCGACCGGCTGGCCGGTCCGGTCGCTGCGCGCCACCTCGCTCGACAGCCGGTCCCGCAGCACGCGGAACGTGGCGAGCCCCGTCAGGGCGTCTTCGGCCGCCTGAAGCTGCGCTTGCGTCGCCTGCTTGTCGAGGTAGGGCGGGCACGACTTGAGCGTCGTACGCCCCAGGGCCGCCGCTTCCGCGAACGCCTCGCATGTGCCATAGCCGCAGGCGCCGCAGTCCCACGGGCGGCCGTTGGGCGCGAGGCCAATCTGCCCCAGGACGCCCTCCACCTGCTCGGCACCCACCCGACCCTCGGGGACCGGCACCAGGAACGATTCCCCCACCCGCACGCCCCGCGCGACCTCATCGTCCACCACCGGCTGGAGCGAGCGCGTAGGCTCGGTCGCCCCCACGATCTCCCGCCGCCGGAACAGCTCGTCCCGAGGACCGAGCAGCGGGTGGTCGAGACACCCCTCGCACGGCAGGATATCCACGAAGCCCAGCTCGATACGGTCCACGGCCACCGCCCGCGCGATCCCCTCGAGCGCGCCCAGCCCCCGCACCTTGCGGAACCGCTTGCTCGCGTGGCTCTCCTCCCGCAGCAGCTCGAGCGGCAGACCCCCCGCGGTGCTCCAATGCCGGCGCCGCTCCTCCGGGAGACGGCTGAAGTACGGCTGCTGCTGATCAATCCGTACCTTGCGCTGCTCCAGCAGCGCCGTCAGGTCGTCGAGCGTGATGGCCGCATCCACGTCCGGCCCTCCCTCCGTGATGCACACTCCCGCATATGCCACCTGCGTCCCCGCGCCGTACATCTGCTTCAGGTAGCGCGCTTCGGCCGCGATGGGCGTCGCCACCGGCGCCAGATAGGGTATCAGCTCCGGGTACTGCGCTCGTACCGTCTGCACGATCACCGGGCAGGTGCTGCGGATCATCGTCCCCCAGCCGTCGTCGTTCCATAGGTCCAGGTACTCCCGGGCGACCAGCTCGTCTCCCAGCACGCCGCGGTGCACGGTGCGGAAGCCCGCCGCGTAGCACGCGTTCACCACCTGCTCCGGCGTCGCCGGATAGAAGTAGGCGGCCGACTCCACGCTGAGGATGAGCGCGGCGCGGCCGCCGATCGCGAGCTCCAAGGCTCGCGCTAGGTCGCCGGTGGCGACGATGGCGTCGTGAGGACACGCAGGCAGGCACAACCCGCAGCGCGTACACGCCTCATCCACGATTCGGACTTCTGGACCCTGGACCGCCACGGCGTCGGCGGGACACACCCGCACGCACGCCATGCAGGCCACGCACTGATCCGGGTCGATCCTAAAGTCCACAGGAATCCGGGCCGGGGCGCTGCGGCACCTCAAAGAAAGCCATTCTAGGGCGACGTAACATGTGATTCACATCACAGTCTGTCAATGGCCACGCTATCGCAACAGCTTGTCAAACAGCGAGTTAGACCAGCTGATATTCCTTCAGCTTGCGGTACAGGGTACGCTCGCCAATTCCCAACACTTCGGCCGCCTTGCGGCGGTTGCCCTTGGTCTGGCGGAGCGCCGCCTCGATGGCGGCACGTTCCACGTCTGCCATTGTCATGCCAGGGCGGTACACCACGTCGCCCTCGGGCGCCGGCTCCGCTCCGACCGGCGCCGCAACAGGCGCGACGCTAGAGCCCGGGCCGACTTCGATGACCTCGACCCGCTGGGGCACGCGGTCGTCCAGGCGCCGGCGCAGCTCTTCCACCTGTAGCTTGAGCTCGACAAGTGACCGAAAGATGAACTCCAGCTCCTGGCCCGGGACGTCCCGCATGGCCCCAACCACCCGGACCGGGAGGCCGCGCGAGCCGCCGCGCTCCCGGATGTCGCGCGGGATGTCGCTGGCCCCGATCTCGCCCTCGGGCGCGAGCACCACCATCGACTCGACCAGGTTGCGGAGCTGGCGCACGTTGCCGGGCCAGTCGGCGTCCACCAGGATCTGGAGCGCCTCCGGCGTGATCCCGCGGAAGTTGCGCTCGTGCAGGGCGGCGAACTCGGCGATGAAGCGCCGCACCAGGAGCGGGATGTCGGTTTTGCGCTCCCGCAGGGGCGCGAGCGTGATGTGCAGCACGTTCAAGCGATAGAACAGGTCGTCGCGGAACCGGCCGAGCGCCACTTCTTCCTTGAGGGACTTGTTGGTGGCGGCGAGGACCCGCACGTCCACCTTGATCGCCTGTGTGCCGCCCACCCGGAAGAAGCTCCGGTCCTCGAGCACGCGCAACAGCTTCACCTGCGTGGCCGGAGCCATCTCGCCCACCTCGTCCAGGAAGATCGTCCCGCCCTCGGCGAGCTCGAAGCGGCCCAGCCGGCGCTCGGCGGCACCCGTAAAGGCGCCCTTCTCGTGACCGAACAGCTCGCTTTCGAGCAGTGTGTCGGGGATGGCGGCGCAGTTGACCGCGATGAAGGGCTTGCCGCGCCGGGGCGACAGGTCGTGGATCGCGCGTGCCACAAGCTCCTTGCCCGTCCCCGACTCCCCCTCGATCAGCACCGTGGCGCTCACGGGCGCCATCTGCTCGATCTTCACCAGCACTTCCTGGATGGCCGGGGACTCGCCCAGGATGCCGGTGCGCGCCTGGAGGCGGCGGCGCTCGATCAGCCGCCGCACCGTGGCGGTCACCTCCGCCGGGTCGGCGGGCTTCTCGAGAAAGGCGGTGAGCCCCAGCTCGCGGGCCAGGGCTTTGGGGTCGGGGTCCGTATGCTCGACCAGGCCGAGCGTGGAGATCGAGCGGTCGTGCGCAATCCGCAGCAGTTGGGCCGCGGACGACTCGTGCAGCGCACCGGTCAACACGATGCAGTCGGGGGTCGCTGCGCCGGTGCCCACCGCCCGGCGCACGTCGTCGAACGACGAGGCGAGCGTCGTCTGGAAGCCGGCGGTCTCGAGATGGGCGTTGATCCGGACCGCGTGCTCCAGGTCGTCGGTGGTGATCAAGACGCGATCGGCCATCAGCTTTCAGCCATCAGTGGGCCACCCGCTCACCGCTCACCAGCTCGACGGCGTGGTCCAAGAAGCCCTCCAAGACCTTCAGCCCATCCGTCACCCCACCGGTCGAGCCGGGGAGGTTCACGATCAGCGTCCTGCCGCGCGTGCCCGCGATCCCGCGTGACAGCCAGGCGCGCGGAAACCCGGGTGCGGCGCTCGCCCGCAGCGCTTCGGCGATCCCCGGCGCCGCGCGCTCGAGCACCGCGCGCGTCGCCTCGGGGGTCACGTCCCGCTCGGTGAGCCCCGTGCCGCCGGTCGTGAGGATCACGTCGACCTCCCCCGAGTCGGCCCAGCGCGCCAGCTTGCCGGCGATGCGGTCGGGCTGGTCCGGGACGACGCTGCGCACGGCCACCTCGTAGCCCCGGGCCCCGGCCCACGCGAGAATCGCGTCGCCGGAGGTGTCGGCCCGCTGTCCCGCGGCCCCCAGATCGCTGATCGTCAGAATCGCGATGCGCATCGCCTCTATCGTCCAGTTCTTCCCGCCTACCCGCCTACCCGTCTATCCGCCTATCCGTCTGGTCCTTCGCGGCACGAACGGCAGCGGCACCACCTCCGCCGGGGCCCGCTTCCCTCGCACGTCGATCTCGAACCGCTCGCCGGGCTTGGCGTGCTCGACCGGAAGGTACGTCATCCCGATGGCCCAGTTGGCGGTGGGCGTGACGGTACCGCTGCGGACGGCGTCCACACAAGTCCCGTCCAGGTACACGCCGTAGCCGTGACGGGCGACCACGCGCGGCTCCGTCAGCTTGAAGCCGACCAGCCGGCGCTTCACCCCTTCCAGCTTCTGTCGCTTGAGCGCCGCGAGCCCTGTGAAGTCGGCGCCCTTGTCGAGCTTCACGATCCAGGCAAGGCCCGCCTCGAAGGGCGTAACGGTGTCGTCGATGTCGTTGCCGTACAGCGGGTACCCCGCCTCGAGCCGCAGCGTGTCCCGCGCGCCGAGCCCGCACGGCTCCGCGCGGCCCGCGCCGGCGAGCGCGTGCCACAGCTGCTCGAGATCCCGGGCGCGGCAGTACAGCTCGAAGCCGTCCTCGCCGGTGTAGCCGGTGCGCGAGATGAAGCACTGCGCCCCGGCCACCTTGCCCTCGGTGAAGTGATAATACGGAATCATGCCGACGCCCACCGGCGTGAGCGAGGCGAGCAGCTGCTCCGCCTGGGGGCCCTGGATGGCGAGCAGCCCCGTCTCGTCTGAAACGTCCCGCAGCCGCACGTTCGCGCCGCGCTTCTGATCGACGACGTGCTTCCAGTCCCGCGCGATGTTCGCCGCGTTCACGACCATCATCACCCGGTCTTCGAAGCGATAGACCAGGCAATCGTCGACGAAGGTGCCCTGGGGAGTGAGAATCGCTGAATACTGCGCCTGCCCGGTCGCGAGCGCGCCGACGTCGTTACACGTCACGCGTTGCACGAAGGCGTTGCGGTCCGGCCCGGTGACCTCGAACTCGCCCATGTGGGAGACGTCGAACACGCCGGCCGTCTCGCGCACGGCGCGATGCTCCGCCGCGATCCCGCGCGGGTACGCGACGGGCATCTCGTAGCCGCCGAATGGCACCATCTTGGCGCTGAGGCTCACGTGGATATCGTAGAGTGGCGTCCGCTTGGGGGCCGGGTTGGTCACTTTGGTCTCCGATGATCCCCGGGGCATGGCCCCGGGGTTGGTCTACCCTAGCCCAGCAACGTCGCCAGCAGCGCCTTCTGCACGTGCAGGCGGTTTTCGGCCTCGTCCCACACGCGCGACTGGGGGCCCTCGATCACCTCGGCCGCGACCTCCTCACCGCGATGCGCGGGGAGGCAGTGCAGGAAAATCGCCTTGGGGTGCGCCAGGCGCATCAGGTCGACATCGACCGTGTAGCCCCGGAACGCGTTGCGCCGCGACTCGGCCTCGCCCTCCTGCCCCATCGAGGCCCACACGTCGGTGTTCACCACGTGCGCGCCCTCGACCGCCTCCTCCGGCACCTCGGTCACCTCGATGCAGGCGCCCGCCTGCTTCGCCCGATCGAAGATGCCGCGATTCGGCTCGTACCCCTCGGGGCACGCGAGCCGCAGCTCGAAGCCGAGCACCTGGGCCGCCTCGATCCAGCTGTTCGCCATGTTGTTGCCGTCGCCCACCCAGGCGACCCGCTTCCCCTCCCAGCCCCCTAGGGCTTCCTGCACGGTGAGGAGATCGGCGAGCACCTGGCAGGGGTGCGACAGGTCGGTAAGGCCGTTGATGACCGGGACAGTGGCGTGCCGGGCGAGCTGCTCCACTTCGCCGTGGTCGAAGGTGCGGATCATGATGCCGTTCACGTAACGCGACAGGACCCGCGCCGTGTCGGGGATCGGCTCACCCCGGCCGATCTGGATGTCCCGGGACGAGAGGAACAGCGCCTGCCCGCCCAGCTGGTACATCCCTACTTCAAAGGAGACCCGGGTCCGGGTGCTCGACTTGGCGAAGATCATGGCCAGGGTCTTCCCGGCGAGCGGCGTCTCCCGGTAGGCCCCGGTCTTCATGCGGTGGGCGAGGTCGAACAGACGCACCACGTCGTCGCGGCTCAGGTCGGTGACGGCGAGAAAGTCGCGCTTGGCCATGGATTTTCCTCATTCTACCTAGAGGATGTAGCGGCGCAAGTCTTCGTCATCGACGATGCGGGCGAGCCGGTCGCGCACTTTCTGGCCGTCGAACACGATGTGCTTCTCGGGAAAATCGGGGAGGCTGAACAGCACTTCGTCGAGCAGGGTGGTCATCACCGTGTGGAGGCGGCGCGCTCCGATGTTCTCCATGCGCTCGTTCGCCTTGGCGGCGATGCGCGCGATCTCTTTGATGCCGTCGAGGGTGAACTCCAGCGTCGCGCCCTCGGCCGCGCACAGCGCCGCGTACTGCTTGGTGAGCGCGTTCTCGGGCTCCGTCATGATACGGACGAAGTCCTCTTCGGTGAGCGGCTGCAACTCGACACGGATCGGGAAGCGGCCCTGCAGCTCCGGGATCAGGTCGGAGGGCTTGGAGACGTGAAAGGCGCCCGCGGCGATGAACAGGATGTGGTCGGTACGGACGTAGCCGTAGCGGGTCTGCACCGTGGACCCCTCGACGATCGGGAGCAGGTCGCGCTGGACCCCCTCGCGCGAGACGTCGGGCCCGACGGTGCCGCGCTCGCCCGCGATCTTGTCGAGCTCATCGATGAAGATCACGCCGTGGTTCTCGACGCGGTCGAGCGCCTCGTTCACGACGTCGTCCATGTCGACGAGCTTCTTGAGCTCCTCGTCGACCAGGATGCGGCGTGCCTCGTGCAGGTGCACGGTACGGCGCTTTTTCTTCTTCGGCATCATGTCCTGCAGCCACTCCGTGAAGTTGACGTCCGGGCCCTCCATCCCCTGCGGCGGCTGCATCATCTCGAGCATGGGGAAGCCCTGCTGCTGGACCTCGATCTCGACCTCACGCTCCTCCAGCTTCCCCTCTTTGAGCTGCTGGCGCAGCTTCTCGCGGCTGCGGCGCCGCCGCTCTTGCGCCTCGGTGTCGGCCTCGGCGGGCTTGGAGGTGACATCCCCCTTGGAAGAGACCACGAACAGAGGACGACTCTCCCCGGCCTCCCGGCTCCCGTCTCCCGGCCGGGAAGCGGGAGGCGGCAGGGGAGCGGGCGGGGTGGGCGGTAGCAGCAGGTCCAGCAGACGCTCCTCGGCCCGCGCCTCCGCCTCGGGGTAGACCTCATCCTCGCGCTCGGTGCGGACCATGTTGATGGCCACGTCCACCAGCTCGCGCACCATCGACTCGACGTCCCGCCCGACGTAACCCACCTCGGTGAACTTCGAGGCTTCGACTTTGAGGAAGGGAGCGCCCGCGAGCCGCGCCAGGCGGCGCGCGATCTCGGTCTTCCCCACGCCGGTGGGCCCGATCATGATGATGTTGTTCGGCATGATCTCGTCCCGGATGTCCTCCGGGGTCTGGGCGCGCCGCCAGCGGTTGCGCACCGCGATGGCGACCGCCCGCTTCGCGACCTCCTGTCCCACGATATAGCGGTCCAGCTCCGCCACGATCTTCCGGGGCGGCAGCTCTTCCAGCCAGGGGAGCTGCTCCTCCGCCGGCGCCTGGGCAGGCGGTGGCGCCTCGTCTCCCGGCGTGCGCGTGGGCTCGGCCATTAGAGCTCCAGAATGGTGATGTGCGTGTTGGTGTACACGCAGATTTCGGCGGCGATCTCGAGCGACCGCTGCACGATGTCCTTCGCGGCGAGGCCCGACGACTTGGCGAGGGCCCGGGCCGCGGCGAGCGCGTAGTTGCCGCCCGAGCCGATCGCCAGGATCCCATCGTCCGGCTCGATCAGCTCGCCCGACCCCGAAATCACGTACCCGTGCTCCTTGTCCGCCACCACCAGCAGCGCTTCGAGGCGCCGCAGCACGCGGTCGGAGCGCCAGTCCTTGGCGAGCTCGACGGCGGCCCGCGGCAGGTTGCCCGGGTAGCGCTCGAGCTTCTCCTCGAACTTCTCGAACAGCGTGAACGCGTCCGCGGATGCACCCGCGAAGCCGGCGAGGATCTTCCCCCCCTTCAACGCCCGCACCTTGTTGGCGTTCGCCTTCATGACCGTGTCGCCGAGCGTGACCTGGCCGTCGCCGCCCAGGGCGACGTGCCCGTCGCGCCGGACGCACAGAATCGTCGTGCTGCGGATGCCGCTCATCGCTGTGATCGTGTTCCTCACGCCCGCGGGTGGGCCTGGTGGTACACCTGCTTGAGACGCTGCACCGACGTATGAGTATACACCTGCGTGGTGCTGAGCGAGGCGTGACCCAACAGCTCCTGGACGGCCCGCAAGTCGGCGCCGGCGTCGAGCAGATGCGTAGCGAACGAGTGGCGCAGCGAGTGTACATGCAGGGTTCCAGCCGACCCAGACCCCCCCGGGCCCCGTCCCACGAGCCCTCCGAGCAGCCGCTTGATCGCGAGCTGCACGCTGCGCGGCGTGAGCCGCTTCCCCCGCCCGCTCACGAACACCGCGCGTCGCTCCTGGCCGGTTGCCGCGAGCACCGCGTCACGCAATCGGTAGTAGCGCCGCAGGGCGCGACCGGCATGTCGCCCGACGGGGACGATCCGCTCCTTCCTCCCCTTGCCCCGGACCTTCAGCTGATCGGAGACGAGATCCACGTCCTGCTCGTTCGAGCCGGCGAGCTCGCCCAGCCGGATCCCCGTCGAGTAGAACAGCTCGAGCATCGCCAGATCGCGCGCCTCCCGGAAGCCGCCCGCCGCCGCCCGTCGCTCCGCCTCGTGGAACAAGAGATCGATCTCGACCCGGTCGAGATAGACCGGGAGCTTGCGCTCGAGCTTGGGGGTGCGCGCCGCCTTCGCGGGGTTCACGTCCACCCCGTGCGTCGCGTTGAGGAACCGATAGAACGTGCGCAGCGCCGACAGGGCGCGGGCCGCGGAGCGCTTGGCAAGGCCGCGCTGCTGCTGCGCGCCGAGCCACGCCCGGATCGCCTGCCGGTCCACGCCTGCCCAGCTCCAGCGGCCGCCGTAGTAGCGGCCGCAAAACGCGACGAAGTCGGCGAGATCACGACCGTACGCTTTCACGGTGTGGGGCGAGTCGTTGCGCTCTTTCGACAGGAACGCGAGGAACGACGCGATCTCGGGGATGGTCACGGGACTCGTCCCCGGGCCGCCGGCCCGGGGTCAGCCGCGCAGGCTTCCCGGCCCGGAGCGGCTGACCCCGGGGCGATGCCCCGGGGTGCACCAAGCCGCTCCGCGAACCGCTCGATATCCGCCAGCGCCCGCTCGGCGAGCAGCGCTTTCTTCCTCTGCTTGTCCTTCACGGGTCGATCCAGCGGCTCGAGCAGGCCGAAGTTGGCGTTCATCGGCTGAAAGTGCTCCGGGTCGGCCGAGTGCACGTAGCGATACAGCGCGCCGAGCATCGTGGTGGGTGGCGGGAGCAGCGGGTCTTCCCCCACGAGCAGCCGCGCGAGGTTGATCCCGGCGAGTACCCCCGTCGCCGCGGACTCGGTGTACCCCTCCACTCCCGTGAGCTGCCCGGCGAACAGGAGCAGGGGGTCGTCTTTGGCGGAGAGGTAGGCCGTGAGCGCGCGCGGCGAATTGACATACGCATTGCGGTGGATGCTCCCGAAGCGCAGGAACTCCGCCGCGCCGAGCCCAGGGATCATCCGGAACACGCGCTGCTGGTCGGGGATCTTGAGGCGTGTCTGGAATCCCACGAGGTTCCACATCTGGCCGGCGCGATCTTCCTGCCGCAGCTGCACGACGGCGAACGGATCCTTCGATACACCCCGGGGATCCACCAGTCCCACCGGCTTCATCGGCCCGAAGCGCAGCACGTCGCGGCCGCGCGCGGCCATCTCCTCAACCGGGAGGCAACCTTCGAAGTAAGGAGTCCGGTCGAACTCGTGCTGCGGCTGATACTGCTCACCGGTGCGGAGCGCCATGACGAACGCGTCGTATTGCTCCTCGGTGAAGGGCGCGTTCAGGTAGTCGTCGCCGCCCCCCTTGCCGTAGCGCGAGGCGCGAAACAGCGGCGCGTGATCGAGCGAGTCTGCAGCGACGATCGGCGCGATCGCGTCGAAGAACGCGAGCGACGCCGCGTCCAGCCGCCGGGCAATCGCGGCCGCGAGCGCGTCCGAGGTGAGCGGCCCCGTCGCCACGATCCCGGGGGACGGGAGCTCGGTCGCCTCCTGGCGCACCACCGTGATGTTGGGGTGTCGGGTGACGCGGTCGTGCACGCCTTGGGCGAACGCCACGCGGTCAACGGCCAGCGCCGCGCCGCCCGGGACGCGGGCCGCGTCCGCGGCCTCGAGCACGACGCTGCCGAGCCGCCGCAACTCGGCCTTGAGCAGGCCGTGGGCGTTGCCGAGTTCCACCGATTTGAAGGAATTGCTGCAGACCAGCTCGGCGAGCCGGTCCGTTTGGTGCGCCGCCGTCATGCGGACGGGACGCATCTCGTACAGCGCGACCCTCACCCCGCGCGCCGCCAGACCCCAGGCGGCCTCGCTTCCCGCGAGCCCGCCGCCTACGACGGCCGCGCTGTCGCCCGGCCTCAGGTCGCGACCGGCTCCGCCGGGGTGACCTCCTCCAGCGTGATTTCGTGTCCGCACTTGAGGCACTTGCGCGTCGCTCCCGCGGCCTTGGTCTGCTTCTCTTCCATCCCGAGGAAGCCGCAACTCGGGCAGGCGACCGGGACCGGGCGGTTCCACGTCGAGTAGTCGCAGTCCGGGTAGCGCAGGCACCCGAAGAAGTTGCGTCCCTTGCGGGTGCGGCGCTCGGCCAGGTCGCCGGTGCCGCACTTCGGGCACTTCACGCCGAGCGGCACGGGGCGTGTGTGCTTGCACTTGGGGTACCGGGTGCACGCGAGGAACTCGCCGTAGCGCCCCGTCTTGATCACCATCGGCGCCCCGCACTCCTGGCACTTCTCGTCCGACGGCCGGTCGGGCACCTTGTTCTTGGCGAGCGGCCGGCTGAAGCGGCACTCGGGATACTTGGCGCACGCGATGTACGGCCCGAAGCGGCCGCTCTTCACGATCAGCGGGCCGCCGCAATTCGGGCATTTCTCCTTGGGCAGCTCCGACAGGTCGTGCACGTCGTGAATCAGGCGATCGATGTCGACCGCCGCGAGCGCCCGCGAGAACGGTCCCCAGAAGTCCTCGAGCACCCGCTGCCAGCGGAGGTCGCCCTCCTCTACCTTGTCCAGCTCCGTCTCCATCTGCGCCGTGAAGCCCACCTCGAACACGTCCGGGAAGCACCGCTTCAGCACCTGCCACACGATCTCGCCCTGCGGCGTGGGCTGGAAGCGCCGGTCTTTCGCGGTGGCGTACCAGCGGTTCTTCAAGGTCGAGATGATCGCGGCGTAGGTGGACGGCCGCCCGATCCCCAGGCGCTCCAGCTCCTTCACGAGGCTCGCCTCGCTGAAGCGCGGGGGCGGCTCGGTGAAGTGCTGGTTCGGGGTGATCTGCTTCACCGTGACCACGTCGCCCTCGACCAGCGGCGGGATCGGTGGCAGGTCCTCCAGGGTCTTGCCCTCCTCGGGCTCGTGCGCCTCGTGGTAGAGCTTGTGGTAGCCGTCGAACAGCACGCGGGACCCGGTCGCCCGGAACACGAAGCGGCCGAGGTCGAAATCGACCTTGGTCGTCTCGAACACGGCGGGGTTCATCTGCGACGCCACGAACCGCCGCCAGATCAGCTGATACAACTTGAACTGCCTGGCGTCGAGGTGCTGTTTCAGGTCGTCGGGGCGACGCAGCACGTCGGTCGGGCGGATCGCCTCGTGGGCGTCCTGCACCCGAGACTGGCCCTTGCCGCTCTTGTGGACGTTGGGCGTGGCGGGCAGATAGCTCTTGTCGAACTCGCGCGCGATGAAGGCCCGCGCCTGCTCCACGGCCGAGTCGGCGACGCGAATCGAGTCGGTGCGCATGTAGGTGATCAGGCCCACGGGGCCCTCCGCCCCGATCTCGATCCCCTCGTACAGCTGCTGCGCCAGACGCATCGTGACCGCGGCCGAGTAGCCCAGCTGCTTCGCCGCTTCCTGCTGCAGCGTGCTCGTGCGGAACGGCGGGGGCGCCGGGCGGCGCCGCTCACCCTTCTCGACCGTCGTGACCTTGAAGGGGAGCTTGAGCGCGTCCACGACGATCGCCTGCGCCGTCGCCTCGTCTTTGATCTCGGGCTTGTGCCCGTCCAGCTTGTGCAGCCGTGCCTGGAACCCCTGGCCGTCCTTTTCGAGGTCGGCCTCGATGGTCCAGTACTCCTGCGGCACGAACTTGCGGATCTCCTCCTCCCGCTCGCAGATCAGCCGCAACGCCACCGTCTGCACCCGGCCCGCCGAGAGGCCCGTCTTGATGCTCTTCCAGAGGAGCGGCGACGTCTTGTACCCGACCAGCCGGTCCAGCACCCGGCGGGCCTGCTGGGCATCCACCTTCTTCTGGTCGATGTCGAGCGGGTTGGCGAGCGCCTGTTTGATCGCATCCTTGGTGATCTCGTGGAACAGCACGCGCTGCACCTTGCCGCCGTTGCCCAAACTCTCGGCCACGTGCCAGGCGATCGCCTCGCCTTCCCGATCGGGGTCGGTAGCGATCAGCACCCGGCTCGACGCCTTGGCGGCCTTCTTGATCTCGGCCAAGGTCTTCGCCTTCTCCTTGATGGGGACGTATTCGGGGGCGAAGTCGTTGTCGACATCCACGCCGAGCTTGCGCTGCGGCAGGTCGCGCACGTGCCCCACGGTCGCCTTGACCGTGTAACCGGCGCCCAGGTACTTGCCGATTGTCTTGGCTTTGGTGGGCGATTCGACGATGACGAGCGCCCGCTTACCGCGCGCCTTCGCGCCGCCCTCCGGCTCCCCACCCTGCGGCTCCGCGGCCTGCGGCTCCGCCACGGGGTCGACCGCGGCGGCCTTGCGGCGGCGACTCTTCGGTTTCGCTTGCTTCACGTCTTTTTTCACGTCACTCTTCTTAGCAGCCACGCGTCAACCCTTCGTCAAACGGCACGAGAGCGCATCTTTACCATCCCGCCGTAGTTTGCGCAAGCCTGACGACCTCGCGCGCGACGTCTTCCGCCGTCTTACGCTCGGTGTCGAGCTGCGTGTGCGCCTTGAGATAGAACGGCTCGCGGTCCTTGAGCATCTGGCGCGTGCGAGCCACGGGATCCTCTCCTATTAACAACGGACGGGTTCCCTCCTCGGAGGCGGCGCGTTGCGCGGCCGTCTCGGGGCGCGCGCGCAGGTACACGACGAGCGCGCGCGGGTGCGCGGTTTCGATCGCACCGGGCTGCGCCGCCCAGCCGCCGCCCGGCGCGATCACGGCCGGGTCCGTGGCGAGCGCGGCGTCCATTTCCTTGCGCTCCATCTCGCGGAACGCGGCCTCGCCCTTCTCGGCGAAGATCAGCGTGATCGCCTTGCCCTCGCGCCGCGCCAGGATGAGATCGATGTCGACGAACCCGGCGCGCAGCTGCTCCGCCACGAGACGACCGATGGTGGTCTTACCCGATCCCGCGAGGCCCACCAGCACGATGTGCTTCTTCACGATGCCGCACCTTGAGGGGTGCGGGCGCGCACCTGGGCCATATACCCCGCGACGTTCCGCTTCATCTCGCTCAACGCGTCGCCGCCGAACTTCTCGAGCAGCGCCTGCGCCAGCACGAGCGCGACCATCGCCTCGGCGATGACCCCCATCGCCGGCACGGCGGTGACATCCGAGCGTTCGGACTGCGCCTGGGCGGCCGCTCCGGTCTTCAGGTCCACCGTCTTGAGCGGCGACATCAACGTCGAGATCGGCTTCATCGCCACGCGCAGCACCAGCGGCTCGCCGGTGGTCATGCCGCCCTCCGTGCCTCCCGCCCGGTTGGTGGCGCGCGCCAGCCCGGGAAGAATCTCGTCGTGCACCTCGGAGCCCTTGCGGCGCGCCGCCTCGAAGCCGAGCCCCAGCTCGACGCCCTTCACGGCGGGGATCGACATCAGCGCCTGCGCCAGCCGCCCGTCGAGCTTGCGGTCCCAGGACACGTGCGAGCCCAGGCCCACCGGCGCGCCCAGCGCGACCACCTCCACCACACCGCCCAGCGTGTCGCCGGCCGCCTTGGCGGCGTCGATCCGCGCGATCATCTCCCGCTCGGCCTCGGGATCGAGACAGCGCACGGGGCTCGCGTCGGCGGCTTTGTTCAGCGGCGCGGGTAGGGGCACGGCATGCCGTGCCCCTGCGCCGCCCAATTCCACTACGTGGCTGCCGACCTCGACCCCGAATTGCTCCAGCAGCAGCTTGCAGACGGCGCCGCAGGCGACCCGCGCCACGGTCTCCCGCGCACTCGCCCGCTCGAGGATGTCGCGCGCGTCCTGACGATCGTACTTCAGGCTACCGGCGAGATCGGCGTGCCCGGGCCGGGGCCGGGTGACCTGGCGCCGCCGCTCGGCGCCCCCCGCGCCCCCGGCAGAGACGTCCGCTTCCGGCGCCATCACGTCCTGCCAGTGCTCCCAGTCGCGGTTCCACACCAGCATCGCGATGGGCGAGCCGAGCGTCTCTCCCGCCCGCACGCCGGCGAGCCACTCGATCTGGTCCGATTCGATCTTCATCCGGGCGCCGCGGCCGTAGCCGCCCATGCGCCGCTTCAGCTCGACGTTCACGCGCTCGGCGGACACGGGCAGCCCGGCGGGCATCCCCTCGAGGATCCCCACCAGGCCGCGGCCGTGCGATTCGCCTGCCGTCGTGAACCGAAATGTCACCGTGCCCTCGAGCCTTCCATAATAACACGCGAGCCCGACTCGAGGTCGGGCTCTCGTGTCCGCCGCGGTCGCGCCAACTGCTGCATTGCCTTACCGCACCGGCGGCGACGGGAGCGGGTTCGTGAAGGCCGGCAGGCTCACCATCACCAGTCCGCGCGCCGTGATGCCGAACAGCAACTGGTTCCCGGACGCGTCCTTGGCCACGCGCAGCGGCCCGATGATCGGGTCGCGGATCGAGATCGTGCCGACCTGGAAGCCGAAGTACGTGTCGAACACGTCGATGTTGGCGTCGAACCGCGCCACGAACAGCAAGCGGTCGTTCGGGCTCCCCGAGCCGCCGCACGCTGGCGTCGTGGGCGGGCAGGAGCCCGACGGCGCGAAGCTGTGGTTGTAGTTCATGTCCATCCCGGTCGCGAGCCCGGAGTCGGGCGAGGTGCCTTTGAGCCGCAGCCCTTCGTCTAGATAGTAGACCGAGTCGGCGCGAGCCGCGTTGGTCAGACCGTTGAAGTTGGTCGCGATCGAGCGGATCTTGGTCGCGGTGTTGCTGATGAAGTCGTTGACGGCGACCGCGGGCGACATCCCGAAGTCCACGTCGATCTGGCCGGAGTCACGAATGACACCGAGCGCGCCACTCGTCGAGCACGACACAAACGTGCTGGCGCCGTGGAGCAGTCGACCCGTCGTCCGATACGCCATGACCCGGGCGAAGTTTGCCGTCACCCGGCCGCCTTCGCCGAAGAAGCCGTGCGTGAAGTTCCCCGAGTTGCGGGCGAAGGTGGTATCCCCGAGCGCGAACGACTGCAGCTCGACGTTGGCGCCCGCGCAGGCCGTGAGCGTGACCTTGGAGACGTTGTACGGCGGCCCGCGCCGCTCCACGATGCGCAGCGTGTCGGACGTGGACGAGGGCGGCGCGTTGGAGATCTCCCAGAAGATGTGGCCGAACAGCTTCGAGGTGTCCGGCGGGTTGCCGGGGTTAGCGAGCCGCTCCATGCGGAGCGTGGCGCGGCCCGTAAACGGTGCCGGGTTCGACGGCTCGGGCGTCGTCGAGTAGAGCGCGAAGATCGAATCCTGCGCGCACAGCGTGCCCCCGGCGGGCCGGCATACGGTGCCCAGGTACTGCGGCCGGTCGGAAACGTTGTATTCGGTAATCACCGTCTTGCAGCCCGGAGCGCAGACGACCTTGTACGTCTGTATCAAGAAGTCCGGTAGGTCCTGGCGCCAGCGTAGCACTCGCGCGCCGGCCGTCACGTCGATGATCGAGAGCTGCGTGCCGCCCGAGTTCGCGACGACGATCGAGTCGCCGTACGCCCCCAGCGTGTCACGCGGCCACAGCGCGACGCCCCACGGCTGCGGACCGGCGGTCGGGATACCCGCCACCACGAAGGTCGAGTTCGCGGCCTGGAAGATCTCGACGCGCGACAGCGACGGGTTCGTGAGGTACAGCTCGCGCCGGTTGGCCGAATAGATCGCGTCCACGATCTTGCCGCCGAACGGCAGGATCTTGGTCGTGCCGGCAACGATGACGATCGTGTCCTTGCGCGCCGTGCCCGTGGGGCTGGGCGTGCTGAACACGGCGGACGTGACCCCGCAGTTGTGGGCCACCGCGCTGTCGCACGCGAACGCCTGCACCACGACCGAGGTCGGGGGCAGCAGGCTGTTCAGGCCGAGCGCGAAGTTCTTCAGCACGTCGGTCGATTTGCCGGAGAGCAGCACTGAGTCCCGCCGGATGCGCCCGCCACTGAGCGAATCCACCTCGAAGCCGATGACGGAGATGCCGCTCGGGTCGGTCGCGTGCACCTTCACGGAATCGTTCGCCTCGGCGCGGAGCGACACGGTCTGCTCGATCTGGGGCGGGGTGTTGTCGTTCACCGCCGACAGAATCGTCACGGTGATCGGCGAGGTCTGCGCCACGCGGTTGCCCGAGTCGACAGCGAACCCGGCGACGGTGAAGAACCCGCCCGAGCCGGTGACGAGCACCGAGTCGACGAAGTCGAGGGTGTCCGGGAACGGCGGCGACGCGGTCACGAGCGAGTCGCCGGTGCGCGCGGTCTGGCCGGCATTGCCGCCCACCAGCCAGCCGACGTGCTTCACGCCCGACTTCTGGTGGGCGGCGACGTGGATCGGAACGTACTTCCCCTGCGAGGCGACGGCGCCGGCGGTCGGCTGGAGCAGGTAGACCCGCAGGGCGTCGATGTTCTGCAGGAAAATGAACAGCGTGTCTTCGGAGAAGTTGCTCGCGCCGTCGGTCGCCCGGCCGACGATGCGGATCACCCCGCCCGCCCCGGAGCCGGGCGTGACCTTCTCGGAGAGCGTGATGTTGGTGACCGCGCTCGTGAACACCGTGTCGGTGACGTTGATGTAGCCGCCGGTGTAGCTGAGCCGGATGTCTTTCAAGCCGAGGTTATCGGTCGCGGCGACGCTGAACGTGAGTCCGGCCGCGATGTCCTGCGTGTCGGCCGAGGTGCTCAACTTGATCGTGGGCGCGACCTGGTCCCGCTGGATCCCGCCGGGGTTGCGGGTCGTCTCGCACGCCCAAAGGGCGCCCGCGAGCGCACCAATTCCCCACACCAGTCCGGCCCTGCGTCCCAGCGGCATAATAGGCTCCCGGTCACTTCCCGGTGTTGGGCGTCACCAGGTCGTCGATTATGTGCGGCGTGACCAGAATCAACAGATCGCGCCGCTGTTCCTCTTGGTGGCTGAATCCGAACAGCTTGCCGACGATCGGCAGGTCTACAAGGAACGGGATCCCCGTCTTCGTTACCGTGACCGAGGTCACCGTCAAGCCGCCGATCACCGCCGTCTCGCCGTCGTTGACGAGGATCTGGTTGTCCGCCTGCTGCGTCTGGAACGTGAACCCGATGTCCACCGACGCGGGCTTCACGGAGGAGTTCTCGGCGTGCACCTCCATCAGCACCTGGCGCGTCGCCGTCACGTGTGGCGTGACCTTCAAGTTGATGCCGGTCTGCTCGAAGCGGACCGTGGCGCGGGGGATGGCGTTGGTGGTTCCGCTCGCCGCGCTGGCGTCGATCACGCGGATCGGCACGCGGTCGCCCACCAGGATCTCGGCGGGCCGGTTGTCGAGCGTCGTGATCGTCGGCTCGGCCTGGAGGTCGGCCATGTCCACGCGCTGCAGCGCCTGCAAGAAGGTCGTGAGGTCGAAGTTCCCGATCGCGGTCGAGAAGATGAGGTCGAGCGCCGGGTTCACGACTTCCTGACTGGCGTTCCCGAGCGCCGAGAGCGAGTTGCCCCCCAGGTCCACGATGACCTGATCGGGCGTGAAGTTGCTCTGCGGCACGAGCGCGTCGGGCACGCCGTCGAGATTGGTATCCACCGGCTTCGCGGTGCGAGGATCGGGCCGCTGGATGAGCTTGTTGAAGAACTGCGTGGTCGAGCCGAGGTCGTACTTCAACCCCAGATCCTCGACGTCGGTGCGATCGATGAAGATGATCTTCGCCTGGATCGACACCTGCGGCGTGCGGATGTCGAGCCCTTTCACGAAGTCCTCCACCATGCGGATGCGGCTCTGGATCTCGGTGATGACGAGCGCGTTGTTGGTCGAGTCCGCCACTACGGCGCCGCGCTTGGACACGATCGACAGCACGGCCGGCACGAGGGAGACGGCCTTGGCGTAGTTGACGCGCACCAGGCGCGTCTCCACGGGGACCGTGGAGTCGGCGCGCGCCAGGTCCTTTTTGTCGATCACCTGGAGGATGCCGCCTTCCAGCAGGTTGGCGGTGAGCCCCTGGGACTCGAGCACCGCGCTGAACGCCAGGTCCCACGGCTGGTTCTTGATCTCGGCCGAGAGCTGGCCGGTGATGCCCTTGTTCACCACGATGGTCCGCCCGCTGAACGCGGCGAACCCGGCGACCACTTCCTGGATGTCGGCCCGG
>Ga0137396_10000439_pt1 | contig 19886 bp, 17 predicted proteins | sample czc16metaG_FD_108284 | JGI IMG/M metagenome (GOLD analysis project Ga0137396, IMG submission 108284) | Vadose zone soil microbial communities from Angelo Coast Range Reserve, California, USA - czcobulk3.16 metaG | ecosystem: Environmental > Terrestrial > Soil > Vadose zone | place: USA...
GAAACGGATGATCATGCCGAGCTTCGTCGCGATCATGACCTCGCGCTGGCCATCGGTGCGCCGGGCGGTCATCACCCGATCGTCGTCGTCCAGCCCGATCGCCTGGATCCCGCCGGCGCGCGGATGCGAGTACGCCTCGAGCTCGGTCTTCTTGACCGTGCCCTGCTTGGTGGCGAACAGGATGTAGCCGCCGGCGGCGAAATCGCGCACCGGCACGCACGTCGCGACCACCTCGCCCTCGCCCAGCGAGAGGAGGTTCACCATCGCCTTGCCCTTGGCCTGGCGTCCGCCCTCGGGGATCTCGTGCACCTTCAGCCAGTGGATCTTGCCGCGGTTGGTGAAGAAGAGGAGATACGAGTGCGTGGAGGCGACGAAGAGATCCTCGACGATGTCCTCTTCCTTCGTCTCCATACCGGTCACGCCCTTGCCGCCACGGCGCTGACTCCGGTACGCCTCCACGTGCGTGCGCTTGATGTAGCCCGCGCGCGAGATGGTGACGACCATCTCCTCGTCGGCCAGCAGGTCCTCGATCGTGAGCTCGGTGGTCTCCGTCAGGATCTCGGTGCGCCGCGCGTCCCCGTACTCTTCCTTGATGGCCAGGAGCTCGGTCCGGATGATCGCCATCAGCTTCGCGTCCGAGGCGAGGATGCCCTTCAGCTCCTCGATGAGGGCGAGCGTCTGCTCGTGCTCCTCCACGACCTTGTGGCGCTCGAGCTGCGTCAGTCGCTGCAGCCGCATGTCGAGGATCGCGCGGGCCTGGACCTCTGAAAGCTCGAGCCGCGTCATCAAGGCCACCCGGGCGACGTCGGGGCTCTCCGACTGCCGGATGAGCCGGATCACCTCGTCGAGATGCTCGACGGCCTTGCGCAGGCCCGCCAGGATGTGAGCCCGCTCCTCGGCCCGGGCTAGGTCGTAGCGCGTCCGCCGGGTGACGATCTCCCGCCGGAAGCGGACGAACGCATCGAGCATCTCCTTGAGGTTGACGATCTGCGGCCGGCGGTCCACCAGGGCCAGCATGATGATGCCGAAGGTCGTCTGCATCTGGGTGTGCTTGTACAGCTGATTCATCACGATTTGTGGTATTTCGCCGCGCCCGAGCTCGAGCACCACCCGGATGCCTTCTCGGTTCGACTCGTCGCGGATCTCGGAGATGCCGGGGATCTTCTTTTCCGCCGAGAGCTCGGAGATCTTCTCGATCAGGCTCGCCTTGTTCACCTGATACGGAAGCTCCGTGATGATGATGGCCTCGCGGCCGCCGCGCATCTTCTCGGCGTGCGCCTTGGCCCGCAGGGTGATGGTGCCGCGGCCCGTCGTGTAGGCCTCGCGGATGCCGCCGGCGCCGTAGATGTAGCCGCGCGTCGGGAAGTCGGGGCCCTTGACGATCTTCAGCAGCTGCTCGATCGTCGTCTCCGGGCTGTCGATCAGCGTCACGAGCCCGTCGATGACCTCGGTGAGGTTGTGCGGCGGCACGTTGGTGGCCATGCCGACCGCGATACCCGCCGAGCCGTTGATGAGGAGATTGGGGATGCGCGTCGGCAGGACGACCGGCTCCCGCTCGGACTCGTCGAAGTTCGGCACGAAGTCGACCGTGTCGCGGTCGATGTCGGCTAGCATCTCGTGGGCAATCTTGGCCAGGCGCGCTTCGGTGTAGCGCATCGCCGCCGGCGGATCGCCGTCGACAGACCCATAGTTCCCCTGGCCGTCGACCAGCGGGTAGCGCAGCGAGAACTCCTGCACCATGCGAACCAGCGCCTCGTAGATCGGCGCGTCGCCGTGGGGATGGTACTTGCCCATGCAGTCGCCGATGACGCGCGCCGCCTTCTTGTAGGCGCGGTTCCAGTTGAGCCCGAGGCCCTGCATCGTGTAGAGGACACGGCGGTGGACCGGCTTGAGCCCGTCGCGGATGTCCGGCAGCGCGCGGCCGACGATGACGGACATCGCGTAGTCCAGATAGGACTTCCGCATTTCCTCTTCGATCGGGACCGGAACATGGCGCTCGTTCGGCATCGCGGGACTCCGTGACTGCTCACCGCCGGCGGCCGAGCCGCCGACGAGGTTAAATATCGAGGTTCGCGACGTCCAGCGCGTACTTTTCGATGAATTCGCGGCGAGGCTCGACGGCGTCGCCCATCAGCACCGTGAACATCTGGTCGGCGCCAACGGCGTCTTCCATCGTGACCTTGAGGAGCGTGCGCGACTCGGCGTTCATCGTGGTGTCCGCCAGCTCCTCCGCGTTCATCTCGCCGAGGCCCTTGTACCGCTGGAAGGTCGCGCCGGCCCTGGCGTGATCGAGCGCGACTCGATGCAGCTCGCCGAGCGACGATACCGCGGTTTCGCGATCGCCCTCGATGATCGTCGTCGGGCCCTTGGCCGCCGGGGCGACCTTCTCCCACAGCTCGCCGAGGCTCGTGTAGTCTGGCGACTTGAAGAGATCGGTGCTGAACGAGCGCGCGGGGGTGCCCGCGATCGTCACGGTGTGTCCTTCGTTGGCCTCGCCGGCCTGGACGCTGATGTCGTATCCGTCAACCGCCGCCGCCGCATGCACCACCGCCTCGGCGATCTCGGCATGGCCGATCCCGCGCTTCGTGCCCCGGAACTTCGACCGCAGCAGCTCGCTCAGCACTGGCGCCGGTACGCCGCGCTTCGTGAACTTCGCGAACAGAGCCGCGACCTCCGACACCGAGCGCAGGAGCTCCCGGAGCGGCTCGCCGGTGACCGGGACCTTCGCGCCCGGCACCCTCACGCCCGCGTCCTCGACCCACGTCGTCAAGAAGAAGTCCTCGAACTCGCGGTCGGACATCAGGTACTTCTCGACCTTGCCCTTCTTCACCTTGAACAGCGGCGGCTGGGCGATGAAGAGGTGGCCCGATTCGATGACCGACACCATGTGCCGGAAGAAGAAGGTCAGAAGCAGCGTCCGGATGTGGGCGCCGTCCACGTCGGCGTCGGTCATCAGGATGATCTTGTGGTACCGGAGCTTCGTGACGTCGAACTCCTCCGGACCGATGCCGGTGCCGAGCGCGGAGATGAGCAGCCGGATTTCGTTGTGGGACAGGACCTTGTCGTAGCGCGCCTTCTCCGCGTTGATGATCTTGCCGCGCAGCGGGAGGACGGCCTGCGTGCGACGGTCCCGCCCCTCTTTCGCCGAGCCGCCGGCCGACGCGCCCTCGACCAGGAACAGCTCGCGGTACTGGGGATCGCGTTCCGAGCACTCGGCGAGCTTCGCGGCCAGCCCCTCGTCGTCGATGCCCTTCTTGCGGGTCAGCTCGCGCGCCTTGCGGGCGGCCTCGCGCGCCTGGGCGGCCCGGACGCACTTGTCGGCGATCTTCCGCGCGGTGGTCGGATCTTCCTCGAAGGCCTCGGCGAGCTTGTCGTTCACGATCTGCTGGACTAAGCCCTTGATGTCGCTGTTGCCGAGCTTGGCCTTGGTCTGGCCCTCGAACTGCGGCTCCGGCAGCCGTACCGAGACGACCGCGGTGAGCCCTTCCCTGACGTCGTCGCCGCTGATACTACCCTTGAAGTTTTTGAGGAATCCGTTGGCCTGCGCGTAGTTCGAGAGCGTGCTGGTCAGCGCCGCGCGGAAGCCGGTGAGGTGCGTCCCGCCTTCGCGGGTGTTGATGTTGTTCGCGAACGAGAAGACGCTCTCCTGGTAGCCGTCGTTGTACTGCAGCGCCACCTCGACCTCGATGTCGCCCTTCTTGCCTTCGAAGAACAGCACCTTCGGATGCAGCGGGGTCTTGTTCTGGTTCAGGTGCTTGATGAACTCGATGATCCCGCCCTTGTAGAGGAACGTATGGCTCCGCGTGTCGCGCTCGTCCTCGATGACGATCTTGAGGCCACGGTTCAGGAATGCGAGCTCGCGCAGGCGGTTGCTAAGCGTGTCGAACGAGAAGGTCGTATCCTCGAAGATCGTCGTGCTCGGCTTGAAGCGGATGATCGTCCCGGTCTTCTTCGTCGTCCCGGTCGCCGCGAGCGGGCCGGTCGGAACACCGTTCTCGTAGCGCTGGGTCCACTCCTTCCCGTCCCGGCGGATCTCGACCTCGAGCCACTCGCTCAGCGCGTTCACGACCGAGATGCCGACGCCGTGCAGGCCGCCGGATACCTTGTAGGCGGAGTGCTCGAACTTCCCGCCGGCGTGCAGGACGGTCAGGACGACCTCGGCCGCCGACTTGCCGCTCTCCTTGTGGATATCGACGGGGATGCCGCGGCCGTTGTCGCCGACGGAGCAGGACCCGTCGGAGTGCAGGATGACCTTGATGCTGTCGCAATAGCCGGCGAGCGCCTCGTCGACGGAGTTGTCGACCGCCTCGTACACGAGGTGGTGCAGACCGTACGCGCTCGTGTCGCCGATGTACATCGCGGGGCGCTTGCGGACGGCCTCGAGCCCCTCGAGGACCTTGATGTCGCGTGCGGTGTAGGTCTCGCCGCTCATGCGGGGTAGAGGCTCCCACCGTTGACGTGAAACATCGCGGCCCCATCGACGACCGAGATATCGGGTGTCGTCAGAAACACCTGCTCTGCGGATTGGATCTCGTGGAGGACGTGGCCCCTCACCGTTGGATCGAGCTCCGAGAGCGCGTCGTCCAAGAGAAGGACCGGCGCGGTCCCCGCCGCCTCGGTCACCGGCAGGATCTCGGCGAGACGGAGCGCCAGCGCGGTGAGGCGCTGCTGACCACGAGATCCAAATGCGCGTGCGTCGACGCCGTCGATCTCGACCGCCAGATCATCGCGATGCGGACCCACCAGTGTCTGACCTCGACGAATCTCCTCGCGCTGCCTCAGCTCGAGCGCCGCCAGGAGCGCCGCTGGCTCGGCCGCTTCGCCGAGCGCCGTCCGATAGCGGATCTCGACTTTGGATCGCGCGCCAGACAGCGCCGCGTAGACCCGCGCGAGCTCAGTTTGAAGCGCGGCGACCGCCTTCCGCCGCCGTCCGAGCAGCTCCATCCCGACCGCCGCGATCTGCTCATTCCACGGTCCGAGACGAGCCGGCAGACCCGCATCGACCGGACGCTGCTGCAAGAGACGGTTCCGGCGCGCGAGAATCTGACGATAGCGAATGAGAGTCGGCACGTGATTCACGTAGAGTCGCGCTGCAAATCCATCGATGAAGTTCCGGCGAGCCGCCGGCCCACCGTTCACGATCTCGAGATCCTGCCATCCGAACGCGATCGCTCGCGCCCACTCCGGGGATGCCTCGCCCGTGGTTTGCCACGTCCCGTCTTCGAGACGGCTCAGCCCACGACGAATCGTGCGCCGCGTCTCTGCCCGGATGAGGTCGCCCGAAAGCGCCGCGGCTTCTGTTCCCCAGCGCGCCAGTTCCGCGCTCCGAGTGGTGCGAAAAGACCTCCCGGTGACGAGAAAACCGAGGGCCTCGAGGAGGTTGGTTTTACCCTGGGCGTTGGGCCCAGTAATGACGTTCAGCTGAGGCGCTGGCGACCACGATAGGGTGCGATAATTTCGAAATTCCAGTAACTGGACGCACCCTATCTGCAACGCTATAAGCCTCTGTTTTTAAAGGATAAAACAACGTCTATATCCGCATTGGCATTATAACACAGCAGTAACCCTCGCCCTCGACGCTTTTAATCACGCCGGGACTCTGGGCATCCTTAATTTCGAGCACGACCTGGTCCTTCTCGAGGGCCCCCATGGCCTCGAGGAGATAGCGGGAGTTGAAGCCGATCACCATCTCCTCGCCGGCGTACTCGACTTCGAGGATTTCCTCCGCCTCACCGAGCTCCTGACTGGACGCGCTCACCTTCAGTGACGCCGGGCTGAGCGCCAGTTTCACGGGCTTGTTGCGTTCCTCGGCCATCACCGCCACCCGTCGCAGCGCTGACGACAGCGCACCGCGCCCGGTCGTGAGCCGTGCCGGATGCGTCCGTGGGATCACCGCTTCGTAATTCGGGAACTGACCCTCGATCAGACGCGCCGTCATCACGAAATTCGGCATCTGGAGCACGAATTGATTGTCGGTGATCGCGAGCTGGACCTCTTCGCCCGCCCCGATGACGCGCATGATCTCGGTCACCGCCTTCCGTGGAACGATGCCGGTCGCGCTCGCGACACCTTGACCGAGGCTCCGCATGGACAACGCCAGCCGATGTCCGTCCGTCGCCACCATGCGTACGTCTTTCCCCTGAAACGCGAACAGGACGCCGTTGAGCGCGTAGCGCGTCTCGTCGTGCGATACCGCGAAGCTCGTCTGCGTGAGCATCTCGCGCAGCGTCTTGGCCTCGACGCTCACCCACGATTGCGGCGACGCCGGCACCACCGGCGGGAAATCGTCCGGCGCCAGACCGACCATCCGGTAGGTCGCGCCGCCGCAACGCAAGCTCACCGTCACGTTGTCGGCCACCTTGAGCGCCACCGCGGCGGCCGGGAGCTCTTTGACGATCTCGGCGAGCTTCCGGGCCGACACCGTGATCGCGCCCTTCGACCCGACCTTTGCCGGTACCGAGACCCGTGCGCCGACCTCGAGATCGGTCGCGGTCAGGCGAATACTCTCGCCCTCGGCTTCGAGCAAAACGTTCGCGAGGATCGGCAGCGTCTGACGCGGTTCGACGATGTTCTGGACCATCTGGAGGCCTTTGAGGAACGCGTCGCGATCAATCACTACTTCCATGAGGTTCTCCAGTGTTGTCGAGAAGAAGAAAGATACAACTTCGTAGCCGTAGTCACCGTCGAGCGGTGTGGATCGGGGGGATGAGCAGAAAAGGACGACGGCCGCGTCAGTTCGATGACGCGAGTGACGGGGATAAGCGTGTGGAGATCGGCGCGGGCAATGTGGATCACAGGTTGACGCTCTGGACAAGTCCATCGATCGTCTTGCGGAGTTTGGGATCATCCTGCAAGAGCGTCTGGATCTTGTCCACGGCGTGCAACACCGTCGTGTGATCCTTGCCGCCGAACGCGCGGCCGATCTCGGAGAGCGACGAGTGCGTCATCTGGCGGGCCAGATACATCGCGACCTGCCGGGGAAACGCGATGGCCTTGGTCCGGTTCTTGGCCTTCATGTCCGACAACTTGAGACCGAAGAAGTCGCAGACGCGCCGCTGGATCTGGTCGATGGTGATGATCTTCTCGTCCTCGCCCCACAGCTCGCCGAGGACTTCCTGGGCCAGCTCGACGGTCATCTCGCGTCCGGTGAGGGCGCAGAAGGCGATCATCCGCGTGAGCGAACCTTCGAGCTCGCGGATGTTCGATTTGATCCGGCTCGCGATGAGATAGGCGACGTCGTCGCCGAGCCGGACACGCTCGAGCTCGGCTTTTTTCTTGATGATGGCCACTCGCGTCTCGAAGTCCGGCGGCTGGATGTCGGCGATCAGCCCCCACTCGAACCGCGAGCGCAGACGTTCTTCGATCTCGGGAATGTCCTTCGGCGAAGAATCGCTCGAGACGATGATCTGCTTGCGGGACTCGTAGAGGTCGTTGAACGTGTGGAAGAACTCTTCCTGGGTCCGCTCCTTGCCCGAGATGAACTGGATGTCGTCGATCAGGAGCAGGTCGATCGTCCGGTAGCGCGCCCTGAATTCGGCGGTCCGATCGTATCGGATCGCGTTGATGAGCTCGTTCGTGAACCGTTCGGACGAAAGATAGGCGACCGACATGCCCGGGAACAGACGGACGCTCTGGTGCCCGACGGCGTGTAGCAGGTGCGTTTTGCCGAGGCCGACTCCGCCGTAGATGAAGAGCGGGTTGTAGGCGCGCGATGGGAGCTCAGCCACCGCTTGGCATGCGGCCTGCGCGAACTGGTTGGACGAGCCGACGACGAAGGCGTCGAACGTGTACCGCGGGTTGAGCCCCTCGACGGTGCCACTGCCCGTCGCGCGTGCCAGGCGCGGCGCCGGCGCCGCCGCCGGCTCGACCGGGACGAGCTCATCCACGATCAGCGTGATGCGGGGATGACCGCCGAGTACCTCGCGGGACGCCTGGTGGAGTGCGTCGAGGTGGTTCTGGGCTATCCAGTCCCGGGAGAATTTGTTCGGTGCGCCGATTCGGAGGTGATCCCCTTCCACCGCAATGAGCCGGCATGGGCGAATCCAGTTGTCGAGAACCGGCGTGGGGAGCGTCCGAGACAGGGAATCGACGAGTCGAGCCCAAAGATCTTCTTCCAACACGGGAGCCGCCCTCACTTACTCACAGAGTTATCCACAGTTGTGGATAGCTCGGGGCATCGAGTACAGCCGGAGTATTGCGCCGCCAGGCGCGCACATCAGGACAAAACTCCTCGCGCCGATCCGTCGCACGATGGATGGCGGACTCTAGCACGACGGTGAAACGCGTCGCAAGGGTCTTCGCAGGACGACAGCGAGTTGACTCGCCTTGGAGCGATGTCTACACTTGAACGATTCAACGACCTCAGGGGGAATACGGTTCATGAAGCGGACGTTTCAGCCGAATGTGCGACGACGGAAGAAAACGCACGGCTTCCGCGAGCGGATGAAAACCAAGGGCGGGCGGAAGGTGCTCAAGCGTCGGCGCGCGAAGGGGCGGAAACGGCTGACCGTCTGACGGGCCGGTTTCCTCGGCGCGAACGGTTGACCACCGGCGCTGATTTTCAGGCGCTCTTCCAGCGGGGCAAGCGAATTGATCGGCCGTCCATGATCGTACTCTGGCGTGCGACGGAAAAGCCACGGCGCGCCGGATTCGCCGTGAGTCGCCAGATTCGGGGCTCCGTGCAGCGGAATCGGGCCCGGCGCCGCCTGCGCGAGGCGTATCGCGCGATGCGGAACGCCGCGCCGATCAACGCCTCACTCGTGATCATTGGCCGGCCGGCCGCGCTCCGACAACCGTTCGCCGCGCTGACGGGCGAAATGCACGACGCGCTTGCCGCCATTCCCGGACCGCGTTCGTGAGCCCGGCGACGCAGCTCGCGCTCGGCGTCGTCGCGGCCTATCAGTGGCTGCTCTCCCCGCTCCTCCCGAGCGCCTGCCGCTTCGCACCGACATGCTCGGAGTACGCGCGGCTGGCGCTTCGCGAACACGGCCTGATGCGAGGCGTCGCGCTCGCGGCCTGGCGTCTGGCCCGCTGCCATCCATTCCATCCCGGAGGGTATGACCCGCCGCCGGCCGGGGCGCGTCAGGCCTGACGATGGAAAAGCGAGCGATTTTCGCGGCGGTGCTGATGGCGGCGGTCTTCATCGTCTACCAGACGTTTTTCTTCCCGGAGGCGCCGGCCCCACAAAAGCCGCCGGCACCGACCGCCACACAGCCGGTCACGCCGGCCACTCCGACGCCCTCAGCGCCTCTGGCGGCTTCTGTCGCGCCGGTCACACGCACGCCTCAAGCGCCACGACCACCGCAGCGTCTGGCGACCGTGGAGACGCCGCTCTATCGAGCCGTCGTCAGTAGCGAAGGGGGGAAGCTCCAGGAATTGGTGCTCCGGTATCGCGGCGAGAAGCCGATGGTCATCGTCGGCGACCTGGGGCCGCAGGGACTGCTCGTTTCCCCCGACGGCAACCGCCCCGGCGACGTCATCTCGATGAGCCTCGACAAGGAGGCGGTGACCGCAACCGATAAACCCGCCGAGCTGGTGCTGACGGGTGAGTCCGATGGCCTCCGGATTCGCCAGACACTGAGGTTCCATCCCGGTGGGTATGTGATCGACGCGCTCTTGCGCGTCGAGAACGTCAGTGGAGCCCAGCGGACGCCCGCGCTCAGCTTTCCATGGTTCACCCGTCAAGCTTGGCACGGGGTACCCGAGAAGTTCCAAGGGCAGCATCCGACCGAGATCGTCTGGTCCATACAGGGATCAGTCAATAGAATCGATGACTTGAGCGCTCCCGTGGGCAGCGTTTTGGATGGCGATTGGGTCGGGCTGGATAGCGTCTGGTACCTGGCGGCCCTTGTCCCGAAGAGCCGGGGCTTCAAGCTCGTGCTCGCCACCGAAGGCAAGGTAGCGGACCAGAAGAACGGCGACAAAACTCCGACGGGGCGAGCGACCGTCGCCTTGAAAGCGACGCCCACGATCGCACCAGGCCAAGCGTGGGAAGGCAGCGTCGTTGTCTACGCTGGACCGAAAGAGTATGAGCGGCTCAAGGCGCTGGGCCTCGAGGGCACGATCAACTTCGGCGGATTTCCCCTGCCTCGCAAGTGGGGCGGGCTGCCGATGGAGTGGCTCGGCGTGCCCATCCTTCTGCTGATGAACTGGACGTACAAGCACGTCGGCAACTACGGCGTCGCGATCATCCTGCTCACGGTCGTGTCGAAGGTGCTGTTCTATCCCCTCACCGTCAAGAGCATGCGGTCGATGAGGGCGATGCAGGCACTTCAGCCGCAGGTGAACGCGCTCCGCAGCAAGTACCAGAAGGACCCGCAGGCGCTCCAGCGCGAGACACTCGCACTCTACAAGAAGCATCGCGTGAATCCGATGGGCGGCTGTTTGCCGATGATCGCACAGGTGCCGATCTTCTACGCCCTGTACCTGGCGCTGTCAGTGTCGGTCGAGCTCCAGAACTCGCCGTTTCTGTGCTTCGGTCACCTCTTCGGCGTTGACCTCTGGATCTGCGATCTGGCGGCGCACGATCCTACGTACGTGCTGCCCGTGCTCATGGGCATCACGATGTTCGTGCAGCAAAGGATGACGCCGACGATGGGCGATCCGCGGCAGGCGAAGATGATGCTGTTCATGCCGATCATCTTCACCTTCATGTTCCTCAATTTGCCCTCGGGCCTGGTGCTCTACTGGACCGTTTCCAACGTGCTCCAGATCCTGCAGCAGAAGCTCATGGACCGACCCGCGCGCACGCGCGCGACGCGTGAGGCCAAAGACGCCGGCCGAGCCTGAGCCCCCACGTGCCGACGACACGATCGTCGCTGTTGCAACGGCGATCGGCGAGAGCGCCATCGGGGTGATTCGCGTGAGCGGGCCGGACGCGATCGCGATCGTCGGTCCCCTGCTCCGCAGCGCGATTCCGCTCGCGGCGTTTGCCTCGCACGCGCTTCGCCGGGTCGGCGTCGTCGACGCAAAGAGCGGCGAGCGCGTCGACGAAGCCCTGTGCGCCATCATGCTCGCGCCGCGCTCGTACACGGGCGAGGACGTCGTCGAGCTGTCGTGTCATGGCTCGCCCGCGCTGTTGCGGATGGTGACGCAATGGATCATCGCCGGCGGCGCGCGATTGGCGGCGCCGGGCGAGTTCACCCGGCGCGCGTTCCTCAACGGCCGTCTCGATCTCGCCCAGGCCGAGGCCGTCGCCCTGATGATCGGCGCGCAGACCGATCGCGCCGTCGCGCTCGCGGCGCGTGCCCTGGCCGGGGGGCTGTCCGACCATGCTCGGACGTTGCGCGACCGGCTCGTCGAAGTGATCGCCGGCCTCGAGGTCGTGCTGGACTTCCCGGACGAGCGCATCAATCACGATCTCGAAGCCGCGCGTGCCGCGCTCGGCCGACTTTCTGCCGACATCGAACGATGGCGCGCAGCTGCTCGTCACGGCCGCGTCGTCCACGACGGGATCACCGTGGCCCTCGTCGGGCCTCCGAACGCCGGCAAGTCGAGCCTGTTGAACGCGCTTCTCGGGCGCGACCGCGCAATCGTTTCTCCGGTGCCCGGGACGACTCGCGACATCGTGGAAGGAACGATCGCGATCGGAGGCGTCCCCGTGCGGTTGCTTGACACGGCGGGTCTGGACCTCCCGCGAGACGCCATCGAGGCGGAAGGCATCCGGCGCAGTCGGCAAGCGATGGAGGAGAGCGATCTCCTTCTGGTCGTGCTGGACGGCAGCCTCCCGCCGGATCCCCGCGTTCTAGGCGAAACCGCGGAGCGTGCACGAGTGCTCGTGCGCGCGAAGAGCGATCTACCCGCTCACCCAGATGTCGAGGCAATTCCCGAGGGCGTGGCAGTCTCCGCGATCACCGGAGACGGCATCGAGGCCCTGCTCGACCGCCTGGCGCGGGAAGTCGAGCTTCGAGCGGGCGCGGCTGGCGACGAGGGCGGGATCGTCGCGTCGCTTCGACAACTCGAGCTGATCGACGCCCTGGCCACCGCGCTCTCCTCAGGGGGAGCCGCGCTCTCCGACATGCCCCTTGAGGCGGCACTTGTCGACTTGAAGCACGCCCTCGATCATGCCGGCGCAATCCTGGGAGTCGACGTCGGTGAGTCTGTGCTGGACCGTATCTTCTCTACGTTCTGCCTCGGCAAGTGACGCCGCTCGAAACCCTAGCGAACGGGGCCGAAGCGGTCCTCGGAAGGGTTCTGGATGAGCGCGAACGGGACAAATTTAGCAAATACCTGACTTTGCTGTTGAAATGGCAGAAGGCTCACCGGCTCGTCGGGTCTGACGATCCGATGTGGATCGTGGAACATCTCTTTCTCGACAGCCTCCTGTTCCTCAGGGTGCTCCCCTCCTCTGTTCGAACCCTGGCAGACCTCGGCTCCGGCGCCGGGCTACCCGGGCTACCTATCAAGATCGTCCGCCCTGATCTCGATGTCGTTCTCATCGAGTCGCGCCGCCGTCGTGCGATGTTCCTCACGAGCGTAGTCCGGGCGATGCAGCTGGAAGGCGTCCGCGTTCTGGAGGGCCGAGTCGAAGGCTTTGTAAGCGAGCTCGGGGGAACCTTCCACGCTGTCGTAATGCGGTGCGCGGGAGACATCGAAGTGATGCTTCCGGTGGCGGCGGAGCTCGTATCGGATGCCGGGATCGTCATCGCCTCGGGTCCGCCGAAGCCGAAACCGTTATCCGTTGGCGAATGGGTCGCAGTCCCTGGGCTAAGACGGGGCACCTCTCGTCGATTTGCGACTTACGTCAAACAGCCGCGAGCGTGAAAAGCTGGCGGCATACTGGTCTGCGCTGAGAGGCCGCGCTAGCGTCGCGGTCCTAGCCCGTCCATACGCCGCCCGGCGAGCATCGGGTGTCGTCGCCGGCCGAGAATTAACGGAAAGTTTGACTGCGCGGGCCTGACTGTGGAAAGTGTTGCTCGTGGAACACGGGAGCATCCATCAACACGTGTTGATCGCGTAGTGTTCGTCGTGGAACACTACGTGGGCGAGGCCTCAGGATAGAGTGGCAAAAACTCTCGCGATCGTGAACCAGAAGGGCGGCGTGGGAAAGACCACGACGGCCGTCAACCTGGCGGCCGGCCTCGCCCTCGCCGAGCGCCCGACACTCCTCGTCGACCTCGATCCTCAAGGCAACGCGACGACCGGCCTTGGGGTCCAGAAGATCGGTCTCCACCCGACGGTCTATCATGTCCTCCTGGGCGGCGAACCGACGGAGAAGGCGATCAGGGAAACGGTCGTCCCGGGATTGAGGCTGCTCCCAGCGGACATTGATCTGGTTGGAGCCGAGATCGAGCTGGTCGGCGTCGAGAGGCGAGAGCATCGACTTCGAGAAGTTCTCGAGGTGGTCTCGGCCTCGTACGACTATATCGTCATCGATTGCCCTCCATCGCTGGGCCTGCTGACGATCAACGCGCTCGTCGCGGCTGATCGCGTTGTCGTCCCGTTACAGTGCGAGTTCTACGCGCTCGAGGGGCTGGCCCATCTGCTCAAGAAGACCGTGAAGCTCGTTCGGGACAAGCTCAACCCAGGTCTCGACCTGCTGGGGATCGTGCTCACGATGTTCGATGGCCGGACGAGCCTCGCGCTCCAGATCCGCGATGAGGTCAACCGATATTTCCCAGGGCAGGTGTTCGACACCGTCATTCCACGTAACGTTCGCCTCACGGAAGCGCCTAGCCACGGCAGGCCCGTCATGCTCCACGACCTCAAGTCCAGTGGCTCTGCCGCATACCTCGAACTGACTCGGGAGGTGTTGAATCATGCTTACTAAGCGCGGACTCGGTCGTGGGCTAGGGGCATTGCTGTCCTCCGAGCCGACCGAGGCGGAAGCGCTGGTCGATGTGGCCCTCGATCAGATCGAGGTCAACCCGAATCAGCCGAGGAAGGTCTTCGACTTCACGGCGCTGGACGAGCTGGCCGCCTCGATCAAGGCCTCGGGCGTGATCCAGCCGATCATCGTCCGTCGGGTCGGCGGCGCCTATCAGCTCATTGCGGGCGAGCGGCGCTGGCGAGCGGCCCGCCAGGCCGGCCTCGATCGGATTCCAGCGATCGTGCGTGAGGCCACGGACGCGCAGAGCATCGAGCTCGCGCTCGTCGAGAACCTTCTGCGCGAGGACCTGAACCCGATCGAGGCCGCGCAGGCCTACCAGAAGCTTCTAGCGGAGTTCGCATGGACACAGGAGGAGCTGGCGCAGCGGATCGGGAAGGATCGCACCTCGATCGCGAACTGCCTGCGATTGTTGCGGCTGCCGGAGGAGATCCAGGCCGATCTCCGAAGCGGGCGGCTCACGATGGGTCACGCGCGCGCGCTGCTCGCGCTGCCGACCGTTTCCGAGCAACTCAAGCTCCGCGACGAGATCCTGACCCACGACTGGTCCGTGCGGACGACAGAGGATTCCATCCGCGCGAAGGAATCGCTCGCCGGGGCACGCGGCCTGGCGCCGCGAAAGGGCCGCCGGCGGTCGGTCGAGATGGCAGCGCTCGAGGAAGCGATTCAGCGCGGCCTGATGACGCGCGTCCGGATCATCGGCAACGAACGCAAGGGTAAGATCGAGGTCAGCTACGCGACGGCGGACGAGCTCGAGCGTCTGGCCGACCTGCTCGGCGCGCGGCACTAGAGCCCGGCGTCCGAGATCGCGCGACACGAGGATCGCGAAACCCCCACGCGAGATGGCAGAACGAATCGTCGTCGGCATGAGCGGAGGCGTCGACTCGTCGGTCGCCGCGGCGCTGCTGGTCGAGCAGGGCCGCGACGTCGTCGGGATCACCATGCGCGTCTGGCCGCGTCAGGAGGCGGGGGAGCCGACGAAGCGGTTCGGCAGCTGCTGCGGCACCGAGGCGGTCGAGGACGCGCGGCAGGTCGCCCGGGTCCTCGGGATCCCGCACTATCTGCTGAGCATGGACGATGAATTTAACCAAAAGGTGATCGGCCAATTCGCCGATGCCTACGGGAAAGGCCAGACCCCCATCCCGTGCGTGTCGTGTAATAGTAACCTAAAGTTCGGCTCGCTCCTCGGCCGCGCGCGGGCGTGGGATGCCGCCGCCGTCGCGACCGGGCACTACGCGCGGGTCGAGCGCGATCGGGTGACGGGGCGTTATCTGCTCCTGAGAGCCCGGGACACGCGGAAGGATCAGACCGATTTTCTCTGGCCGCTCACACAGGCGCAGCTCGCCGCCGCCCGGTTTCCGGTCGGTGAGCTGACCAAGGACGAGGTGCGCGCCCACGCGCGTCGCCTCGCGCTGGGCACCGCCGACAAGCCGGAGAGCCAGGACATCTGCTTCATCCCCGACGACGACTACCGGGGATTCCTCCGCCGCCGCGCTCCCGACGTATTCAGGCCCGGCGCGATCGTCGATCGGCGGGGAAACACGCTCGGCGCCCACGCCGGAATCGCGGGATTCACCGTCGGGCAGAAGCGCGGCCTCGGACTCGCGCTGGGCCGTCCGCTCTACGTGATCGACCTCGACCCCGAGAGCAACACGGTGAGCGTGGGCGAGGCGGCGGATCTCGAGCGCGGTCGGCTCGTGGCGACGTCCGTGAACTTCATTGCGTGCGCGCCGCCAACCTTGCCGCTGCGCGTGGCGGCGAAGATCCGCCACAGCCACCAGCCTGCGGCCGCGACGGTGCGCGCGCTGGAGGGTGGCACCGCCGAGGTCGTCTTCGACGCTCCACAGCGCGCCGTGAGTCCCGGCCAGTCGGTGGTTTTCTACGACGGCGACGTCGTGGTGGGGGGCGGGGTCATCGCGCGGACGCCGTGCGACTGAGCGCCGACGATTGACACCGGGCGGAATTGCGTGATAGTTTTCACAAACCTTCGTCGGGCACTTCGAGATCGAGGAGACCTCCGAATGTACCAGCGTGAACGGGAATGGATCGGCACCGTCGCGCGTATCGCCGTCCTGCTGGTGCTCCTGGGGCCGGGCATCGCGCTGGCGGCGACCGAGGGCGGGCACGAGAGCGGCGGCCTCATCAGCCTCGACAAATCGCTGATCATTCAGTTCCTGAACTTCGTCATCCTGCTGCTGATCCTCCAGCGTCTGCTCTACAAGCCGTTCCTCGCGAAGATGGCGGAGCGCACGCAGGCGATCCAGAAGTCGCTCGACGAAGCTCAGGCCGCGCGTGCGGAAGCGGCACGCCAGCAAGAGGAAAACGAGACGCGACTTCGCGCCGCGCACGCCGAGGCGGCGGCGATCCGCGCCCAGGCGCTGAAGGACGCGGCCGAGGAGCAGAAGCGTCTGGTCGACGCCGCGCGCGCCGAGTCGCAGCGCCTGGTCGAGTCCGCGAAGGCGCAGATGGACGCCGACGTGCGGCGCGCGCGTGACGAGTTGCGTGGCGAGGTCGCCGACCTCGCCACCGCGGTCGCCGAGAAGCTCGTGCGCCGCAGCCTTCGCGACGACGATCATCGGCGCATCGTCGCCGAGGCGATCGCCAAGGTCGGCAACTAGGTGAAGGCCTCGCCCGGCGTCGCCCGCTCGTACGGGAAGGCGCTCTTCGAGCTCGCCCGCGAGCGCAACCAGGTCGACGTCATCGCCCGCGAGCTCGACGCCCTCGCCGCCCAGTTCGCGAGCGAGCCCGAGCTCCACGCGTTCTTCGCGCGCCCGTGGGTCACCTCGGCGGCCAAGCGCAACGTCGCGGCCGAGATCGCGACCCGGCTTCAAGTCTCGAAGCTCACGCGGGACTTTCTGGCGCTGGTGGCCGTGCAGCGGCGCGCCGACCATCTGGAAGCGATCGTCGCGGCGTATCGCGAGCTCCACGACGAGGCCGAGGGCCGCGTTCGCGCTCGCGTGCGCACCGCGATCCCGCTCAGCGAGGCGGACCGCTCGGCGCTGGCAGGCCGACTGAGTCGCGCGCTCGGCGGCAAGCACGTCGTACTCGAGGAAGTCGCCGACCGGGAGCTGCTCGGCGGCTTCGTGGCCGAAGTGGGAAGCCTGCTCGTCGACGCAAGCCTGGACGGTCAGCTCGCGCGAATGCACCGACGCCTCGCGCAAGGGTAGGGGACAGGAGAGAGCGATGATCAAGGCCGGAGAGATCAGCGAAATCATCAAGCGCCAGCTGGCGGGCTACGAGGCGGAGGTCGACCTGCAGGAGGTCGGCCGTGTCATCGAGGTCGGCGACGGCATCGCGCGCGTGCACGGGCTCGAGAAGGCCATGGCGGGCGAGCTGCTCACGTTCCCGGGCGACGTCGTCGGCATGGTCTTGAACCTCGAGCAGGATCAGGTCGGCGCGGTGCTCCTGGGCGACGACAAGCTCATCAAGGAAGGCGACGTCGTCAAGCGGACCAACCGCATCGCGCAGGTGCCGGTCGGCGAGTCGCTGGTCGGGCGCGTCGTGAACGCGCTCGGTCAACCGGTGGACGGCAAGGGGGCGATCACCGCCAAGGAGTTCCGGCCGATCGAACGGTATGCGCCGGGCGTGGTCGATCGTCGCTCGGTGAAGGAGCCGCTCCAGACCGGGCTCAAGGCCATCGACGCCATGATCCCGATCGGGCGCGGCCAGCGCGAGCTCATCATCGGCGACCGGGGCACGGGCAAGACCGCGATCGGCATCGACACGATCATCAATCAGAAGGGGCAGGACGTCTTCTGCTACTACGTCGCGATCGGCCAGAAACTCTCGACGATCGCGCAGGTCGTGAAGGTGCTCGAAGACGCCGGCGCGATGAAGTACACGACGATCGTCGTGGCCTCCGCGTCGGAGCCGGCGCCGCTGCAGTACATCGCGCCGTACGCGGGCGTGACGATGGGCGAGTACTTCCGCGACTCCAAGCGCCACGCGCTCTGCATCTACGACGACCTCTCGAAGCACGCCACCGCGTACCGCCAGCTCTCGCTCCTGCTCCGGCGGCCGCCAGGTCGTGAGGCGTATCCCGGCGACGTCTTCTATCTGCACTCGCGGCTGCTCGAGCGCGCGGCCAAGCTCAACGACGACCTCGGCGGGGGATCGCTCACCGCGCTGCCGATCATCGAGACCCAGCTCGGGGACGTGTCGGCGTACATCCCGACCAACGTCATCTCGATCACGGACGGGCAGATCTATCTGGAGTCCGACCTCTTCTACGGCGGTATCCGGCCGGCCGTGAACGTGGGTCTGTCGGTCTCGCGCGTGGGTGGCTCCGCGCAGGTGCGGGCCATGCGCCAGGTCGCCGGCAAGCTGCGGCTCGACCTCGCGCAGTACCGCGAGCTCGCCGCGTTCGCCCAGTTCGGCTCCGACCTCGACCGGGCGACGCAGGCCCAGCTGGCCCGCGGTCAGCGGATGGTCGAGCTCCTGAAGCAAGGACAGTATCAGCCGCTGCCGGTCGAGAAGCAGGTCGTGATCATCTTCGCGGGTACGCAGGGCCTGCTCGACGAGCTGCCGGTCGAGGCGATTCGCGAGTTCGAACCCTTCCTTTATACGCACCTCGAGCGGCGCGCTCCGCAGATCCTCACGGAGATCCGCGACCGCAAGGAAATCTCGGACGCGCTGAGGGAGACCCTGGCGAAGGCGATCACCGACGCCAGGACGGAGTTTGTCGCCGCCAAGGGCATCAAGGCGGCCTAGAGTCCCGGTCCGATGGCGACCCTGCGCGACATCCAGCGGCGGATCCGCTCCGTCCAGTCCACGCAGAAGATCACGCGGGCGATGAAGCTCGTCGCGGCGGCGAAGCTGCGGCGGGCCCAGGAGCGCATCCTCGCGGCGCGCCCCTACGCGGCCAAGATGGGTGAGCTGCTCGGCAATCTGGTCAGCGCCGCGTCAGGGAGCGACAGGGCGCAGCATCCGCTCCTCGAGCAGCGGGAAGGTCCGCGTCGGCAGATCGTCATCATCACGGCCGACAAGGGGCTGGCGGGCGCGTTCAACTCCAATGTCATTCGCCGCGCGCTCGAGCTCATCCGACAATCCAATACCACCGAGGTCACCCTGGTCGTGGTCGGCCGCAAGGCGCGTGATTTCTATCGCCGCCGGCCGTGGACGATCAAGCGCGACATGATCGCCTTCTGGGACCGGCTGGCCTACTCCCATGCGAGTGAGCTCGGCGACTATTTCATGCAGCAGTACCTCGACGGCGAGGTCGACGAGGTGTACCTCGTCTACAACGAATTCCGTTCCGTGGCCGTCCAGCGTCCGGTGCGCGAGCAGCTCCTGCCGATTCCGCGCAAGGCCGAGGGCGAATCGGACGCGGAGGCTGTCGACTACCTCTACGAGCCGGATCCGAAGGCGATCCTCGACGAGCTGCTGCCGCGGCACGTGCGGACGCAGGTCTTCCGGGCCCTCATGGAGTCGCTGGCCGGGGAGTACGGCGCGCGCATGACGGCGATGGAAGCCGCGACGAAGAACGCGAAAGAGATGATCGACGTCCTGACGATCCAGTACAACAAGGCGCGCCAGGAGAAGATCACGAAGGAGCTGCTCGACATCGTCGGCGGCGCCGAGGCCCTCAGGCAAGGAGCGGAGGCATGAGCACGGGGAAAATCGTTCAGGTCATCGGACCGGTCGTCGACGTGGAGTTCGAGCCGGGCCGGCTGCCGTCCATCTACAACGCGCTCCTGGTCGACGGAGTCGAGAACAAGGACGTCTTCGCCTATTCGCAGAAGCTCACCCTGGAGGTGGCGCAGCACCTGGGCGAGAGCCAGGTGCGGACGATCGCCATGGCCGCGACCGACGGCCTCCGACGCGGGATGACCGTGAGCGATACCGGCGCGCCGATCTCGATCCCCGTCGGGCCGGAGACGCTCGGCCGGATCCTGAACGTGGTCGGCGAACCGGTGGACAAGGGCCCGGCGATCAACGCGAAGAAGATGTACCCGATCCACCGTCCGGCGCCGCCGTTCGAGGACCAGTCGACGAAGGTCGAGATGTTCGAGACGGGCATCAAGGTCATCGACTTGCTGGAGCCGTATACGAAGGGCGGCAA
>Ga0137396_10000440_pt1 | contig 19858 bp, 15 predicted proteins | sample czc16metaG_FD_108284 | JGI IMG/M metagenome (GOLD analysis project Ga0137396, IMG submission 108284) | Vadose zone soil microbial communities from Angelo Coast Range Reserve, California, USA - czcobulk3.16 metaG | ecosystem: Environmental > Terrestrial > Soil > Vadose zone | place: USA...
CAGGTGCCAGCTTGCAAGCTGGCTCTGCTCGCTCTTGTCGCCCCACGCGGGCATGCCGGTGAAGCGGACGCCGTCCTCGATGATGGCGAACAGTTCCCCGTCGGTGAGCTCCTGCGTTTGCGCGAGCCGCATGTCGGGCACGCGCGGGTACAGGTGCTGGCCCATCTCCGTCTGGCCGCTGCCGTCGTTGCCATGGCAGGATGCGCAGTGGTCCGCGAAGTGGCTGAGGCCCGCCTTGATCACTTCCGGCGCGGGCGCCACGGGATTGCGCTTGTCGCGAGAGCCACGAAGTGCGATGCGCCGGGCCTTCAACGCCAGCGATGCTTCGAGCGGCGACGGTTCAGTCCTGGCGCTGATTCCGCCGCGCAGGAGCATCGCCGCGAGCGTTCCGGAAGCAGCGAGGGTGCCGGCTGCGATCACGGTCGCGATGATCGCCCATGCCCGCATCAGTCAGTACCGCCGTGCTGATACATGCGTCCGTGCTCGGGCTCGCGCCGTTTCTCCTTGCCCGAGTCGTCCGCGACCTTGTGCGCGACCGTGCCGGGCGGATTCTTGTACGGTCCCGGATCGGCGTAGCTTGTGATGCCCTCGCGCACCTTCACGACCGTGAACATGCCGCCCATGTCGAGGGTCCCGAACTGGCCATTGCCGGTCATCATCGGCAGCGTGTTGGGCGGCCGACCCATGTCCATCATGTCGCCCATCCCGTTCTGGCCCATCGCCATGTAGCCGGGGAGCAGGTTGCGCACCTTCTCCTCGATGCCGGACTGATCGACGCCCGTCAGGTTGGGTACGGTGTGGTCCATCTGATTCATCGTGTGGTGGTTCTTGTGGCAGTGCATGGCCCAGTCCCCCGGCGCATCGGCTACGAACTCGATGTCGCGCGTGGTGCCCGGCGGAACATTCACCGTCGTCTCCCGCACTCGCGCAGACAGCGGCGTCGGTCCGGCGTCTGTGCCCGTTTCGTCAAAGTTGACGCCATGGATGTGGATGGGATGGCTATCCATGCTCAGGTTTGCAATGCGCACGCGGACGCGCTGCCCCTTCTTCACCACCAGCGGAGCCGTGCCGGGGAAGGCGCGCGCGTTGAACGTGAAGAGGTTGAAGTCAAGCATGGTGTTCGGATTCGGAGTCGCGCCCCCGATGGGCACGTCCCACTCATGCAGGAAGATCGCGAAGTCCCGGTCGATGCGGACGCTCTCCTTGCGCGGGTGGATGATGAAGAAGCCCTCCATGCCCAAGGCCATCTGGAGCGTCTCGTCGGCGTGCGGGTGGTACATCTGCGTGCCGCTCTGCCGCAGCGTGAACTCGTAGGCGAACGTCTCGCCGGGCCTGATGTGCGGCTGGTTCAAGCCCTGTACGCCGTCCATGCCGTTCGGTAGCAGGACGCCATGCCAGTGGACGGACGTGTCCTCGGGCAAGTGGTTCGTCACGAGGATGCGGACGCGGTCGCCCTCCACGGCTTCGATGGTGGGTCCCGGCGTCTGGCCGTTGTAGCCCCAGGCGTTGATCACCATGCCCGGCGCGATCTCGCGTTTCACCTTCTCGGCCACGAGGTGGAAGACCTTGACCCCGTGGTCGAGCTTGTAGGGCAGGGTGGAGCCGTTGGGTGTGACGACCGGGACGTACGGTTGGGCGGCGGCAGCAGGGAGGGCCAGTGCAGCAGCAAGAATGAGTGCGGCCTTCACGGGGTCTTCTCCTTCGGGGGTTGCGCATCGAGCGAACCCCCGGTGGCGCGCTCCAGTTCGGAGCGCGTGATCCAGTAGTCACGGACGGTGTCGAGGTAGCTCCGGTAGGCTTCGATTTGCTCTCGCCGGGCTTGCAGAAGCTGGAAGACGCCCAGAAGCATCGCGTTGTACCGAAGCTGCGACTCCTTCACTGCCTTCTCCCGCAGCGGCAGCAGGACGGTGCGGTAGTGCTCGGCCGACCGGTGAACGACGACGAGGCGATTTCGCAGCGCCCGCACTTCGGCCCGGATGTTGACCGCAAGCTCGGCCTGACGCGCACGGGCCTGCCGGACCTGGGCCAGGATACGAGCCGCCCGCGCCTGCCCCTGGTCGAAGATGGGCAACTCGACCGAGAGCTCGGGCCCCGTGACGCGGGTCCCTTCCGGGTCGCGTCCCGTGGAGACGCCTGCTTGAAGAACGGGGAGCACGCGGCTCACACCCGTCAGCGAAGCAGCTTCCTCCAGCGCCTGTCCTTCGGCCCGAACCGCGAGCAGGTCCAACCTGCGCCCGATGGCCAGGGACTCGACATGGTCGAGCGAGGGATCCCGCTCGGGCGGGTCCGCGAGCCTGCTCTCGACCTTCCAAGAGGCGCTCTCGGGCCCCCAAAGTCCGAGCAGCCGGTTCACCTGCTCGCGCCGCTGGACGGCCTGTTCTTCGGCTTGCCCGAGATCAAACTTGCTCTGCTCGAAGAACGCTTGCTCCTGGATGACGTCGAGGTCGCTGACGTTGCCCACAGCGCGTTGCCGGGCTCTCAGTTCGGCCGCCGCGCTCTGGGCTTCGAGCACCAGCTTGCGGACCTCGACCGTCGCCTGCGCCGCTTGCAGCGTCACCAGGGCCTGTCGGACTTGCGCCGTCAACTCCAGGACGCTGCTCCCGACGCGGGCTTTCGCTGCATCCAGTTGGGCGGCGGCTACCCGCTTGCGGAGCGGGAGGGTGAAAAGGTCGAGGAAGTCCTGCGCGACGGAAAACTCGGTATCGATGAACGTCCCAGGGCCAGAGGTGGGGAACCGGACGCGCGCTCCGAAGCTCGGGTTCCGCAGAAGCCCGGCCTGCACCAGGTCCGCCTGCGCGATGCCAAGCTCCTCGTAGGTGGCGACCAGCCCTTGGTTGCGGAGCAGCGCCACCTCGACGGCTCCATCCGGCGTCAGCGTGCCTGTCACTAGATCGTGGACGTGCGCCCGCACCTGCTCGTCGGCGGGGGTGCCCTGGTCCCAGTGGATGCGAGCGCCTCCACGTTCAGCCACGAGCGCCGACACATCGTCGAAGCTCGCCTTCGGCGAGACGGAAGCGCAGCCCGTAGCAGCCAGGGCGCCCCAAAGCCATCGCGCGCTCTTCACGGCGTCCCTCCGTCGGTACCGGGCCGCGTTTGGTGGTGGTGGGGTTCGGCGGCGACGCCAGCATCCGCACCGGCCGTAGGCCCAGCGGACAGTTGCGCAGGGGGCGAGTAGGGAGCCTCGGCCGCCTTGTCGTTCGCCGGATCGTTGGCCGGCGGCACCGGCGGGGGGAGCGCGACGCAACCGAGCACGGCTGAGCACGTCAGGAGGAGCAGGAGCAGGACTGGCTTCATGGGATCTTCCTTGCAGAGGATGACCGACACATCCCAGCGCGCTGGGCGGGGACAGCGCACGGATGCACGCCATCGCGTCGCCCGTCGCGCTCTCTTTTGTGGGGAGTCGGTCTAGATCCGAAGACGCAAAGGTGGGCCGAGCGGTGGAGACACCGGGCCCTGCATGCACTCTGGTGGACGTGCATTCGCAATCAGGGCGACGGAGTCGCTCAACACCGGCGCAGCCGCGGGTATCGCCATGGTCGCGCCGCTCGATGCGCGCGGCGCGACCTGCTGCCGTGTCGCATCTTTCACGGCGCCGACGACCTTGCAGCAAGGAGCACGCTGGAGCGCGCCATCCCTATCGTCGCCGCTTCTCGCGCAGCAAGCATCCGGATGCGCAGAGGCGCACCAGAGCGCAGCGAGAGCCGGAAGGGCAGTGGAGCCCACCAGGACGCTGACAGCGAAAGCTGCTGCAACCCGGCGCATCGGACGCATTCTGCTTGCCTTCCCATTCCGTGACAACTCGAACGTCTTGGTCATGACGAAAACGCCGGGTGTTCGTGCGCTATACGCGCCAGTTACGGTCGCGCCACCGATGGATGTTCCACCGTCACCGGGTTCGCCACTGCGGCGGGCCGCGGCGCTCGTGCGAGGCGCGCCACCCCATAGACGATGAGAGCGATAGCGGCAAATTGCGCGGGAGTCAGGCCGAGGTATCGGGCGTCGGAGTAGGGGAGATCCGTCGCGCGCAGGAAGTCGAGGAAAAAGCGCGCCGTGCCATAGCCGACCGCGAGCACGGGCAGGAGCCTTTCCTGGAAAACTCGGCGGTGCTCGAGCGCGTATAGCAAGCCGGTCAGGGCGAAGAGAACCAAGGCGTCATAGAAGCCGAGATCGTGGCGCGCCCCGTCGGGGAATGCCACGGCGAGCGCAAAAGAGGTGAGGCGCCCGGGATGATCGTGCACCGAGAAGCATCCCAGCCGCGCCACCGCCCACCCGGGCGCGACGGCGAGCGCGAACACGTCCGAGTAGCGCGAGAATGGAATGTGCCGCCTGCGGAAGAAGATCGCCGCCCCGAGGATCCCGCCGAGCACGCCGCCTGTCGAGGAGAGGCCGTCCCAGACTCTCAGAAGCTGCAGGACGCCGCCTTGCCGGAGCTCCTCCGGGTGGTAGAAAAGCAAGTGCACCAGGTGCCCGCCGATGACGCCGGCGACCACCGCCCAGACAGAGAAATCCCGCAACGGGGCCTGGTCCAGTCCGCGACGGCGTGCCTCCCGCAGGAGCAGCGCCGACGCGAGCCAGACGCCCGCCGCCGCGAGAATGCCGAAGGGCTGCACGGCGAGTGGCCCGATCTGCAGCGGGGGGATGACAAAATACGGGATCAATCGACCACCAAGACACCGGAAACCATGTCCATGCCGCAGGCGTAGCGAATTTCGCCGCCCTTCTCGGGCGTGAGCTCGATGGTCACCGGCTGATCGAGCGGTAGGTCTTTACGCACTCCGGCGTCCTTCACGACCAACTGCTTGGCGCAAGTCTGATCCGTCGTTCGTGTGACAAGGAGCTTGAGGGGCTCGCCTTTCTTCACGTGTACCTGGTCAGGTTCGAACCCCTTCGCGGTGACCTTCAGCTCGATTGTTCGCCCCGACGTCTCAACCCTGGCCGGCTGTGCGAGCAGCAGGGAAGCAGCCATGACAATGAAATTCATGTTCATCCGCCTTTGCAGGTACAGACTGGTGGGACTGCGTCGAGATTCAGTTTCCTCAGGGTGGGGAATCATGACTTCTCCTCTTTCGCGACGCCGGGCCCGACGGCCAGGAGCGCGGAAATGATGAGAGCGGTCATGTGGGGGCGGGGCTTGCTCCGGCGGGCAGCCTCCGTCCCTTCCAGACCAGATACAACGCCGGATAAACGACGAGCTCGAGCAAGGCGGACGTGACGACGCCGCCGACCATCGGGGCGGCGATGCGCTTCATCACGTCGGCGCCGGTGCCGCTCGACCAGAGCACGGGCAGAAGACCGACGAGGATGGTCGCGACAGTCATCATTTTGGGCCGGATACGTTTGACCGCCCCGGCGACGACAGCTTCGCGCGCTTCCTCTCGCGTGCGCGGCTTGTTCTCCTTCCAGGCGAGGTCGAGGTAGAGCAGCATCACGATGCCGGTCTCGGCGTCGAGGCCCGCGAGCGCGATGAGCCCCACCCAGACGGCGACCGACATGTTGTAGCCGAGGAGCCATAGGAGCCAGAAGGCACCCACGAGAGAGAACGGTACGGCCAGCATCACCAGCAGCGCCTCGACGGCGCTGCCGGAGTTGAAGAACAAGAGCATGAAGATGATCGCCAGCGTGACCGGAACCACGATCCCGAGCCGAGCCTTGGCGCGTTCGAGATAGCGGTACTGTCCGGCCCAGTCGAGGCGGTATCCCGGAGGCAGCTGTACCTTGTCGGCGACAGCCTTCTTCGCGTCGCGCACGTAGTCGTCGATCGGACGGCTGGTATCCGCGAACACGTATCCCGAGAGCTGGCCGTTCTCGTCGCGCAACATCGAAGGTCCGGATCGAAGCCGCAGGTTCGCGACCTGACCGAGCGAAATCTGCGCCCCGTCCATGGTCGCGACGCGAACGCGCCGGAGAGCGTTCAGATCGGACCGGAAGTCCCGCGCATACCTCACCGTCACGGGGTATCTCTCGCGCCCCTCTACCGTGGTCGAAACGGTGAGGCCGCCCACCGCGGTCTCGACGACATCCTCAACGTCGCCCACGTTCAGCCCGAAGCGTGCCGCTCGATCACGGTCCACGTCGAAGTCGAGGAAGTATCCGCCGCCGATGCGCTCGGAAAACGCGCTGCGCGTACCCGGGACGTCGCGCAACGCCGCCTCGATCTGCGCTCCGATGCGATCGATTTCCTTGGTGTCGGGCCCGAGGACGAGAACGCCCAGCGGGCTGCGAACACCCGTGGCCAACATCTCCGTGCGGGTCTGGATGGGCATCCACCAGACGTTGGGCATGCCGGCGAACTGCATCGCACCGTCGAGCTTGCGGACCAGGGCATCCCAATCCTCTCCTTTGGGCCACAGCTTCGGGTCCTTCAGCGTCACGACCGTCTCGAACATGGACAGCGGCGCCGGGTCGGTGGGCGAGTCGAATCGTCCCGCCTTGCCGAAGACGCGCTCGACCTCCGGGAACTGACGAAGCACCCGGTCCTGCCGCTGCAGCACGTCGCTCGCGGTCGCGTCGCTCATGCCGGGCACGCTGGTCGGCATGTAGAGAAGGGTGCCCTCATTCAGCGGCGGCATGAACTCGCTTCCCAGGGCGCGGACGATGGGCAGCGTGACGACGATGAGCACGAACGCACCAATGATTACAGGCCAGCGGAACCGCAGGGCAAACCTACATACCGGGTCATAAATCCGGGCGAGGACCCGTGAGATCGGGTTGCGCTCCTCGGGGCGGATGTGCCCCCGGATGAAGGTGGTCGCGATGGCGGGCACGAGCGTCACGGACAGGATGGCCGCGAAAGCCATCGAGAACGTCTTGGTCCAGGCAAGTGGCGAGAACAGGCGCCCCTCGGTGCCTTCCAGCGTGAAGACTGGCAAGAAGCCGACGGTGATAACGAGGAGCGAGAAGAAGATCGGCCGGCCGACTTCCTGCAGCGCGGCCACCACGACTGCAGCCCGATCCTCCTTTTTCCCGGACGCTTCCCAGGCTTCCAGCTTCTTGTGGACGTTCTCCACGACGATGATGGCGGCGTCCACCATGGCCCCGATGGCGATAGCGATCCCGCCCAGCGACATGATGTTGGCCGTGAGTCCCATGTGCTTCATGGGGATGAATGCCAGCAGGACCGCGATGGGCAGGAGCAAGGCAGGGACGAGCGTCGATCGGAAGTGCAGCAGGAAGAGCAGGATCACCAGCGTGACGACGATCAGCTCCTCGATAAGCGTGTGCTTGAGCGTGTCGATGCTGGCGCGGATGAGCGTCGAGCGATCGTAGGTCGGCACGATCTGGACGCCCTGGGGAAGCGTCGTCTTGAGCTCCTCGATCCGCGCCTTGACAGCGTCGATCACCTGGAGAGCGTTCGTGCCGGAGCGTGCGACCACGACGCCGCCGACCACTTCGCCCTCACCGTCGAGATCTGCCAACCCCCGGCGCTGCGCGGGGCCGGTCCGGACTGCCCCTACGTCTCGCAGCACGACAGGCGTACCCATGTGGGCGCCGAGGACGACCTTTTCCAGGTCATGCGGATCCTTTACGTACCCGCGCCCGCGCACGTAGTGCTCGGTGCCGCTCACCTCGAGGATGCGCCCGCCGACGTCGGCGTTCGACATCTTCACCGCCTCCACCACCTTGGAGAGCGGGATCCCGAGGGCGGCGAGGCGGTCTGGATCGAGGTCGACCTGGTACTCCTTCACGAATCCGCCGACGCTTGCCACCTCGGCCACGCCCGGTACCGCCTGCAGTGCGTATCGGATGTTCCAATCCTGCATGGACTGGAGCTGCTGCAAGGTGGCGTGCCCGGTCTTGTCGATGAGCGCGTACTCGAACACCCAGCCGACGCCGGTCGCGTCCGGACCCAGGATGGGCGTTACGCTCTGAGGCAGCTTATTCGAAATGGTCGACAGCTTCTCCAGCACGCGGCTGCGAGCCCAGTACATGTCGGTGCCGTCCTCGAAGATGACGTTCACGAACGACATCCCGAACATGGACTGGCCGCGCACGGCGGTGACCCGCGGTGACCCGAGCATCGAGCTGACCACCGGATAGGTGATGTTGTCCTCGACCAGGTCGGGCGCGCGACCCATCCATTCCGAGAAAACGATGACCTGCACGTCCGATAGGTCCGGCACGGCATCGAGGGCGGTGTTCCGCAGCGACAGGATGCCCCATGCAGTCGCGAGGCCGACGAGCAGCAGCGTCGCCAACCGGTTCTTGGCGCACCACGCGATGATACCGGTAATCACGGCTGTCCCCACCGGGGAAGCGCGTTGCGCAGCTGCGCCTCGCTCGAGAGCAAGAACGTCGCTTGCGTGGCGACCTGGTCACCCTCGCTGAGGCCGGCCAGCACTTCATCGTAATCTCCCGCCATCGCGCCGACCTGCACCTCCGTCGCCTGCAGCTGCCCCTCCCCTCGCTTGACGAAGGCATAGCGATGCTCACCGGATGCGAGCAGGGCGTTATCGGGCACCGCGAGCCTGTTCCCGAGCGGCACTTGCACGTTCACGTCGACGAACATCCCTGGCTTGAAGGAAAGCTGCGCGTTCGGAAAGGCGAGCCGAGCCCGTACTGCCCGCGTCTTCTCGTCGACCGTCGGATAGACGAACTGCACCACGCCCTTCCACGTCACGCCGCTCGCCCAGGGCAAGCTCATTGTCGCGGGCTGGCCGGACTGCACGTACGGCGCATCCGACTCGAAGAGGTCCGCGAGCACCCAGATGCGCCCAAGGTTGCCGATGCGGTAGAGGACGTTACCGGCCATTGCTTTGGTGCCTGCCACAACGTTCTTCTCCAGCACGACGCCGGTGGCTGGGCTGCGAATGGTGATGCGTGGCTCTGCCTTCCCGCGCTTCCGCAGCTCTGCCATCTGCTCGCTCGAGAGCCCCCACAGGCGCAGGCGCTCCTCGGCGGCACCGACGAGCTGCTCCCTGCCAGGGACCCCCTGGCTGCGGAGCGCGACGAGGTAGTCCTGCTCGCTGGCCAGCAGGTCGGGGCTGTAGAGCACGAGCAGCGGCTGGCCCGTCTTGACCGGCTGCCCCGTCTGGTTGACGACCAGCTTCTCGACGTATGCGTCGTACTTGAGCACCACGTCGACAACCTGCGTTTCGTCCACTTCGACGCGGCCGTGGGCGCGCAGCGAGAGCGACAAGGGCCGGCGCTCCACTTTGGCAAACACGACGCCGATGAGCTGCTGGCGCTGCGGGGTCACCTCCAGCATTTGAGGGCCCCCTTCGCGGGCTGCTCCGCCGTTGCCGCGCGACTCGACCGTGTACCCCTTGCGCGGTGGCGAGACCTTGAAGCGCAGCTCGGCCGGCGGGTGGCCCGGTACCTCGATCCCGAGCGTGATGTACCAGTCCCCCAGCATGGAGAGGCCGTAACTCACGTCGTACTTGCCGCCTCCGAGAGGTTTGGTCTCGCCGTTGCCCTTCATCTCCGGCATCGCGCCCATCGCTGGCATGTCGTAGACCAGACCGACGCGCGCGCCGTCCACGGGCTTGCCCTGTGCGTCCTTGACGGTGACGTGGAGGACGTTGTCGCCGGCCCGAGGCGGATCGGGGTCGAGGGCGATCTGCACGAGAAGGTCGCCCGCGGGGAGCGCATCGGACGAAGTCGTTTTCGACTTGCTGCAAGCCGCGAGAAGCGCAAGCAGTACGACCGCCCAATTAGTGACGCTCTTCATGACCGGCCTCCGCCGCTTGTGCCAACCCGAGATCGCTGCCGACGGCGCGCTGCAGCTCCGCGAGGCGCTGTTCGTAGGCGGCGAGGTGCGTCGCCAGGTTCATCTCGTGCATGCGCAGCTCGCGCGCGCTGTCGAGCACCATGGTGAAATCCGTCCTGCCCGCCGCATAGCTCGCCTCCCCGCTCTGCACGGCCTGGCGCGCGATGGGGATGAGCTGGTGGTGCAAATCGATCTGGTGCGTCTCGGCCAGGACGTGCGCGTAGCCCTCGGCCACCTCTGCAGCGACGCGGTTGCGCAGAGCGCGTGCGGCTTCCTGCGCGGCGACGAGCTGCGCTTGCGCGCCGGCGATGCGCGGCTCGTTCTTGCCGCCGAGGAAGATGGGCAGGTTCACCTGGAAGCCGGCGAAGAGGAAGTCTGAAACGCCCATCGGGTTGCGGAACGTGTGCATTTCGCCGGCGAACAAGCCCAGATCTGGGATCCGGTTCGCGCGCGCCAGCCGCTCCTGGGCTTGCGCGCCTTCGATCGCTGCCCGCGATCCGGCCAGCTCGGGGCGTTCACGGAGTGCGCGTTCGCTCAGCGCGCCGACATCGGGCAGCGTTGCCAGCACACCTGGCCGGGTCGTGGTGCCTGGCGGAGCTGCGGGATCGCGATCGAGCAGGGCGCTCAGCCGGGCCCAGGAAGAGCGACGGTGGTCGATGGCCGTTTCCCGTTCCGAGCGCAGCTGGACGAGCGCTCCCTGCGCGCGCAGCAGTTCGACCTGCTCTGCCTTGCCCGTCGAGACGCGAGCTTCGGCCGCGCGGACGACGACGTTCAGGATGGCTTCCAGCTCGTCGTCGATCTCCTGCGTGCGATCCGCCAGGAACAGATCGAAATACGTCGACGCGACCTGCGTCTCGACATCGCGCTGCTTCTGGCCGAGGTCCGCATCCGCCATCGCGGCGTCCGCTCGCGCGGCATCCGTCCGCGCCCCGCGTTTCCCGCCGAGCGGGATGTTCTGGCTGACCTGCACCATGACGGGAACCGTCGAGAAATCCACGGGCCCGTTCCAGAGCTGGACCATCAGCATCGGGTCGTCGAGCGCACCCGACGGCGAGATGGAGCTCTGCGCCGCCCGAACGCGGGCAGTGGCCGCCTTGAGATCGGGATTCTTTTCCCTCGCCTCGCGGAGCAGGTCCGCGAGTCGGAGGGGGGCTGGCGCGGCAAGCGCCAACGACAACAGCACTGCAAGCATTGCGTGCCTCCCGCTGCGGCGCAGCGGCCTGAGTGGACGAACGCGCACCAACCGGGCACGGACGTGCCCGGTGCGACGGCTCACCCCAGGCTCAGATCAGCAAGGCTCGATGGCTGAGGAATGCTGGGGGTCCCAGGGATGGCGCGGCCGTGAGCCGTACTGCAGGCGTCGCCGCCGCGAATACGTCCGCGACCAACACAGGTGCGTCGATGGAAACGGGCGCAGGGACCTGTTGGCGTTGATCCTCCAACAGCCGGACGCCATCGAGAGCATGGAACGTCCTCTGCTGACAGCATTGGTCTAACCGGATCTCCCCGTGCTCTGGCGCGTTCGACTCGGCACAACCGATGATTTCCTGGCCCGTGTAGCGGCAGAAGAGCCGCGTGCTGGTCACCGCCGGAGTGGCGATGAGCGCCAGGAGGGCAAGGAAGGAGGCGCTACGCCGGATCACGGTTGCTCCATATAGCCGACCCGGCTCGCGCCCCGCCAGTGTGAAAGGTCCACGACGGCACGCAGGACATCCTGCTGGGTCGCCCTTCCAACACTTCGAGCCCGCTCCTGCGCCTCGCGGATTTCCGGGTTCGCCCGCTCGGCGATCTCGAGGACCGTCTCGATGCGGACCTCTCGTGCCAGTCCCTGCGCCTCCACGCTTGCGTCGGGGGTTTGCGACGCCGGGGGGGCAGCCGCGTGCTCCGTCTGCGCACCGGCGCGATCGGAGGCCCCGATGAGTGCGGCACTCCACGCCGCTACGAATGTCCTTCCGAGATTCTGCATGGTTACTCCTGCGAGCATTGAGGTCCGACAGTCCTGCGCTCGAGCGCAGCACCGCGCGGCGATAGCAAGACGAAGGGCGACCCGGCGCGAGAATTACGCGGCCGGGCTCGACGCTTCGGGACGTCAGCTCAGATCAGGAGGGAGCAGGTCAGGCGGATGATCGGGCGACTCGTGTCCTGGGTCGTCCGCCCTGCCATCATTCCGGTTGGGCGGAGATCAGCGACTGCGAGGGGCTGGCCGGAGAGCGCGGATCCAGAGGCGGGAGCAACAACGGATACCTGCCGAGGTGCATCCTTCGGCGAAGTGTCCACGTCGACCGTACTCACATCGCAGCATCCGGTCGCGACCAGACTCAGGGTCCGCTCATTCGCCTCTGCAGTGCGCGAATCCGGGCAGCAGCACGAATCGCGCACGACCTCGTCGTACTGGCATCGGAACAGCTCGCCGCCCCGCGCAAGGCCTGCGAAAAGCAGGACTGGCAGCATCAGAATTACCGACAGGCGCTGACGGAACGAACTGGACATGCGACCTCAAGGATGCGGGCTCGTTCCGCTGCTGTCAACAAAGGCTTCGACGATGGAAGCTAACCTGGTGTAGCTCATGCCTTGGGGAAGGGGTTTGCGCACATTTCCCGAGCGGGCCCGAAGGGCGTATGTACGGTCGTCCGGTCGGATGAGGACAGATGTCGCTGGCTGATCAGGTCAAGCGAGCGATTCGTCACGCCTGAGCCGGCGGTACTCAATCCATGTCAGCACGATGATGACCGCATCCAGGACCGTCAGCGCGAGCATCGCGACCGAATGAGACACGAAGTATCGATACATCTGATAGACGACGAACGCCGCAAAGGTCGCGATCGCCGCCGGGTATGCCCAAAGGTTTCTGCGGTAGAGCGCCCAAACGAGACCAACCTTCACGACCCCATGGATCAACAAATACGCGGCGGCGAAGAGTTGGGTGCTCGCTGAGAATTGGTTCGCGAGCCGGAGTAGATGCGTTGCAATGAAGTCGCTGGGATCCTCGCTGAGCTCATGCTGGGTGGCCCTCGCCAACGCGTGGGTGATCGCGCTAGATGGCACGAGGTAGAGGAGCAACCCGCCGACGATCTCCGCTGCGCCATTGAGTCCCTTGAGGAAGATCCCGACCTCGAACGCGGCGTGGGCCGGCGATGTGATTCGCGCCATGGTCCAAGTTCGACGGATAGCTCGACGTTGTCGAGGCATGACTCGTCGAAGCTCCTTGAGTGAACATTTCGACGTCGCGGAACGGACATTTTCACTTTCCTGCCGCGTCCGTTCGCCGGGTTGGTGAAGTAGGGTCGCGCATCCATCTCACAAGAGGAGCCTCGTGTGACGACCCCCATCCGAAGGCGTTCTCCATCCGGTGTTGCCGTTCTCGTCAGTCTTGTCCTGGTCGTCGGTGTTGCGGGCGATCAGCGAGCCCAGGCTCGGGAGAGCGACGACGAGCGCTGCGGCGATGTCCCATCCCTGCCGCCGCCCACCGCGGACTGGCCCAGGATCCGGAGCGAGATCCGCCGCGATCCCTTCACCGAGGCGACCGTCGCCTTGATGGTCTCGCGCATGACCCTCGCCGAGAAGGTCGGCCAGATGACGCAAGCGGAGATCCAGAGCATCACCCCTGCCGAGGTGCGCCAGTACCACATCGGTTCGGTGCTGAATGGTGGCGGGTCCTGGCCGAACAACGACAAGCACGCGACGCCGTCCGCCTGGCTCGCGCTCGCCGACGCCTACTGGGACGCGGCGCTCGCGGCCGACGGCGCGGTGAAGATCCCCATCATGTGGGGGATCGACGCGGTCCACGGGAACAGCAACGTGTTCGGCGCCACGCTCTTCCCGCACAACATCGGCCTCGGCGCCGCGCGCGACCCCTGCCTGGTGCGCCGGATTGCCCGCGCGACCGCGGAGCAGGTCCGCGTCACCGGGCAGGACTGGGCGTTCGCTCCCACCCTGGCAGTGGTGCGCGACGATCGCTGGGGCCGGACGTACGAGGGTTTCTCCGAGGATCCCGCCATCACCCGCGCGTACGCCGCGGCCTACGTGGACGGGCTCCAGAACACGGACGAGGACGAGGACGAGGGCGAGGAGGACGACCGCTCTATCCGCCGGCTCCGGGGCGTGCTCGCGACCGCGAAGCACTTCATCGGCGACGGCGGCACTGCCGAGGGCAGGGACCAGGGCGTGAATCCATCGCCGGAGGCCATCCTGCGGGAAATCCACGGGCAGGGCTACTTCGGCGCGCTGGGCGCGGGTGCGCAGACCGTGATGATCTCCTTCAGCAGCTGGACCAACGAACAGCTGGGGATCCGCGAGGGCAAGGTCCACGGAAGCCGCTACCTCGTCACGGATGTCCTGAAGGGGAAGATGGGCTTCGACGGGCTGGTCGTGTCCGACTGGAACGGGATCGGCCAGGTGACCGGCTGCAACAACTTCCGCTGCGCCCGGGCGCTGAACGCCGGCATCGACGTCTTCATGGTCCCCGGGGAGTGGCGCCAGTTCATCGCGAATACCATCCAGCTCGTCGAAAGCGGCGCGGTCCCCAAGTCGCGCATCGACGACGCCGTGACCCGCATTCTGCGCGTGAAGCTGCGCGCGGGTCTGTTCGGAGCGCGACGCCCCTCGGAGCGCCGGCTGGCGGGAGACGCGGACTCGCTCGTGCACCGCGAGCTCGCCCGGGAGGCGGTGCAGCGCTCCGCGGTGCTGCTCAAGAACAACGGAAACGTGCTTCCCCTGGCGCGCAACCGGAAGATCCTCGTCGTCGGGAAGGGAGCTGACAGCTTCTCGATCCAGACCGGCGGGTGGACGCTCTCGTGGCAGGGCACCGGCAACAGCAAAGCCGACTTCCCGAACGGTGAGACGGTGCTGGCCGGCATCCGCCGCGTGGCCGGCGACGCGAACGTGACCTTCAGCGCGACGGCGGAGGGCGTCGATCCGTTGTTGTTCGGCACGGTGATCGCGGTCATCGGCGAGACGCCCTACGCCGAGGGCGTGGGCGACATCGGCCGGACGCGCACGCTCGAGCACGCGGCGCGCTATCCGTCGGACCTGGCGGTGCTGAAGCGCGTGGCGGGCCGTGGAGCGCCTGTCGTCACCGTCTTCTTCTCTGGCCGTCCGGCCTACGTCAACAAGGAGCTGAACCGCTCCGACGCGTTCGTCGCGGCGTTCCTGCCCGGCACCGAGGCGGGCTCGATCGCCGACCTCCTCTTCCGCGATGCGCGCGGCAGGATCGGGCGCGGCTTCACGGGCAAGCTCTCCTACTCGTGGCCGGCCGCAGCGTGCCAGACGCCGCTCAACGTGGGCGATACGCCCTACGAGCCGCTCTTCGCTTACGGTTTCGGGCTCGGCTACCGCGACCAGGTCGATCTTCGCGCGCTCGACGAGACGTCTCCGGCGATCGGGTGCGGGCAGACCGGCGGCGGCGGGACCGCCACGCAGGACCTCGACATCTACGTCCGAGGCGATGTGGCGCCGTACCAGCTCTACATCGGCTCCCCCGCGAACTGGAGCGTCGCCGTGAATCCGGATCCCACCGCGGTGACCACCTCGGCCGACGGCAACATCAGCGTCCAGACCACCGACGTGACGGTCCAGGGAGATGGGCGCAGGGTCACCTGGGCGGGGACGGGCCCCGGACAGATCTACTCCCAGTCGGCGGCGACGGCGGACCTGCGCGGCTACCTGAACGCCAAGGGAGCGCTCGTGCTCGATGCCATCGTCGGACAGTCGCCCGCGGGATCGGTCAAGATGCGCGTGGACTGCGTCTGGCCGTGTCTCGGCGAAGTGGACGCAACCAGGCTCTTCCGGAGCCTGACGACGGGCGTCCGGCAGACGGTCAAGATCCCGCTCCAGTGCTTCGCGGTCGCGGGTACCGACTTGGCCATCGTGAACACGCCGCTCCTCTTCTATACGGAGGGCGCGTTCCAGCTCTCGTTCGCGAACGTGCGCTGGGTGCCCGGTGCGGCGGCGGATCCCGACGCGACGGCCTGCGCCGCGCTCTAGACCTCGCGCAAATACCAGGGCACGAAGATGACCACGGTCCGTTCCCCGCTCTTCACGTAGAACTGGGTCCGCGGTCACCGAGGGAACCGTCAAGAACCACGTCTCCAACATTCTCGCGAAGCTCGGCGTGCGCGACCGGACCCGTGCGGAGCTGAAAGCGCTGGAGGCAGGCCTCCTCATTCCCCGTCCTTGGAATCCGGTATGAACGGGGTCACAAGCGATCTTGCACAGCGATCTGACAACGCTGTGCGGAACTGATCAGAAAGGGCGCTCTTCGGCTCGTCAGCGCGCTGAGGTCGATCCGTTCGGCTCGCAGCGTGTCGTCGAAGCATCGCCAATCGATCAGCGCACGACACCCGCGGGCGGCTCGCTCGCAGCGGAGCGTGGTGTGGCACAGCGCCTGCACTGAGTGTCGCCGCCCATTCCAAGGGAGTCCATCCATGCAAGCGATCGCAGTCGACGAATACGGAGCAGAACCCAGGGTGATGGAGCTGCCCAAGCCGAAGCCCGGACCAGGTCAAATCCTGATCAAGATTTTGGCCGCGGGCATGAACCCGATGGATCGCCTGATCAGCGATGGGGAATGGAAGGCGACGATGCCAGGCAAATTCCCGCTGGTCCTCGGCGCCGACATGGCGGGTGTCGTGGAGGCGGTCGGCGAAAACACCACCAGGTTCTCGTCCGGCGACGTTGTCTTCGGCCAGCTGTTCATGGCACCGGTTGGATCCACCGGTACGTACGCCGAGTACGTCGCTGTCAGAGAGGACGCGAACCTCGCTCGGATGCCGAAGAAGCTTGACGCGGTGGTGGCGGCCGCGCTGCCGACTGCGGGCGTGACTGCGCTGCAAATCGTTCAGTCTCTTGGTCGGCTTGCCGGTAGGACCGTACTCATCATCGGCGCGGGTGGCGGCGTCGGGTCTTTCGCAACTCAATTCGCAGCGCAAGCCGGCGCTCATGTCGACGCCAATGCGCGGGCTGATGCCGCCGCACGGATGCGCACTTACGGAGCGGCTGAGACTTTCGACCTCACGGCAGTCTCACTCCGGGACGCAGTGCGCCGGGCCCACCCGGTCGGCGTCGACGTCGTCATCGACCTGGCAAGCGACCGCGACGGATTTGCTGCCGTTGCTTCTCTGGTCCGCCGGGGCGGAACCGCTCTGAGCACGAGGCGGTCCGCTGACGTGGAGTCGCTGGCCAAGGCCGGGATCAGAGGCGTGAACTTTCAGGTAGCGATGTCCCCCGCGGCGCTGCAGCGACTTGCGGACGCTGTCGTGACGGGACGGATCCTCCCACCACCGATCAAGAAGATCGAGCTTGGCGATGTGCCGGCGACATGGAGCAACGGTCGCTTTGACGGCAAGACGGTCATCGTCCTGTGACCCGGATTGGAGACAGGGAATTGAGCCCCACCGTGAATGTCGTAACGAGTGCGGCTGATTTGATCGCCGCGCTGCAGTCGCAGGCGACGGATATCGAGGTCAGGGGCACCATCAGCGGGATGCCGATGATCACGCTGCGCCCCGGCGTACGGCTCCGTGGCGGCACGTTGAGGTTCGGCGCCAAGGGCGTGCGTCTGACCAGGGACAACGAGTGGCATCCACGCCACTGGCTCCCGTTCGGACGCTGTACACGTCGGCGCGAGCGCTCCCGATTTGTCAGGCATCAACATCACCGCTGCCCAAGGCCGCGAAGTCGTCCAGACCTGACGTCACCCACAGCCCGCTCAACCTCTTGCAGGAAGTTAGAAAATGGCTGGCAGGATCGCGAATCGTGATGATGCGTGCGAGCAGTTCCCCGATCAGGAGCCGATCGGGGCCGCCAGGTCCGGCGGCTGCTCGTCTGGCCATGGTTTTCGGGCGCTCGTAGACACAAGGCGGTCTCCGGTCGGATCGGGCGCGTCGCGTGGCGGCCCGGTTCCTAAGCTTGCGGCATCAAGCAAACACGAACAAGGAGACCTACGATGTTCTCGAAACTCAGCATCTCACTCGCCGCTGTACTCGCGCTTTCCACCGCCGCAAGCGGGGTTGCGCGCGCAAACCCAATCCCGACCACCACCGACGAAGCCCGCGCGCTCGCCGGGCAGACCACGGATCGGCTGCACACCGACGCTATTGAGCCGATCAACGGCGCCGTTACCACCACGGACCAGGCTCGCGCGGAGGCCGGCCAATCGCTGCCCGCTTCATCCGGGGCCTGGGTGGCACCCATGCTCGCGAGGGACGACGATGAAGGGCGCGCTGCGTCGACAGGGGACCCACTGGTTTCCAGCGACAGGGAGCCGCTGGCGGCAGCTCCTGCAGCTACCAATTCGGCGGACCGGGGCAACTGACGGCTAAAGGAAGGCAATGAACAGGCGAGGAGGTTGGCAGCAATGACCAGGGTGGCAGTACTCGGGAGCGGGCGGATGGGCGGCGCGATCGCCCACCGCCTGAAGGCGGGAGGCTTTCAGGTCTCGGTCTGGGACCGAACGAAGAGCAAGGCCGAAGCCTTGGACGTCGGGCGCGTCGCCGATTCGCCCGCTGATGCCATACGGGATGCGGATGTGGTGGTCAGCATGGTGACTGGCCCGCAAGCGGTGCGCGAGGTTTACTTCGGTCCAGCCGGTGTTTTCTCGGCTGCGGCCAAGAAAACCATACTGGAGATGAGCACGGCCGGGCCGGGCGTCGCGCAAGAGCTGGCCACTGCCACGAAGCTGAACGGCGCAAGGCTGATCGAGGCGCCGGTGATGGGCAGCGTTCCGGCAGTCAACAGCGGAACCCTGGTCATCCTCGCGGCTGCGGCGCGGGTCGAGGACCTGGAGCCCGCGCGGCCGGTCTTGCAGCAGCTGGGCGAGGTGCATTATGTCGGCGAGATCGGAAGCGCGGCCGCGCTGAAGCTGGTTGCCAACGGCTTCCTGGCCATTGTCAGCGCTGCGGCCGCGGAGCTGATGGCCGCCGGGACACGGCGTGGCCTCGCCCCGGAACAGGTCTTCTGGGCTCTCAGCCGTCTCGCGCCTGTGCTCAAGACGCGGGAAGCGGGTTTTGTGCAGAAGTTGCACGAGCCGACGATGTTTGCGGTTCGCGACATGCTGAAGGATCTCGACCTGGGTCTCGCGCTCTACCAGCCTGTCCGGGGATCGGTTTCGGCTGTTCCGCTCACATCCTTGACCCGCGACCTGTTTGACCGCGTCGCATCACAGGCGCCGGACCTGGATCTCTCGGCAATCGTCAACGCGTATTCGACGGACCTGCCGCAGGAGCCGCAGAAGAAGGAGGTTTCATCATGAGCTTGCTCACGCGTCCGCTCGGAACGAGCGGTCTTCAGATCACCCAGGTCGGCTTCGGCGCCTGGGCCATCGGCGGTGGAGGTTGGGCCTACGGCTGGGGTCCGCAGGACGACGCCCATTCGATCGCGGCGATCAAGCACGCGGTCTCGCTTGGCATCAACTGGGTCGACACCGCGGCCATCTACGGGTTGGGCCATTCCGAGGAGGTCGTGGGACGGGCGCTGCGCGAGCTCCCGGCTGCCGAACGTCCCTACGTCTTCACGAAAGGGGGAATGGTCTCCGACCCATCGCGGCCGTTCACGGAACCCCAGCGCAACCTGCGGCCGGAATCGATCCGCAAAGAGGTCGAGGCTTCCCTTCGCCGGCTCGGCGTCGAGCGCATCGACCTCTACCAATTCCACTGGCCGGATGCGCTCGGAACGCCGGTGGAAGAGTCGTGGGCTGAGATGTCGCGCCTCATCCGCGAGGGGAAGGTCCGGGCCGGCGGGGTCTCCAACTTCAACGTGGGCCTTCTCGAGCGGGCTGAGCGTGTGCGTCATGTCGATTCGCTTCAACCGCCGTTCTCGTTGATCCATCGCCAGGCCGGCGCGGACGTCATTCCGTGGAGCGCCGCGCATGGCACCGGGGTCATTGTCTACAGTCCGATGCAATCCGGAATCCTCACCGACGCCTTCAGTCGCGAGCGGATTGCGCCGATGGCGGCCGATGACTGGCGTCGGCGGAACCCTGAATTCCAGGAGCCGCTTCTCAGCCGCAACCTGGCGCTTCGCGACGCCCTGCGTCCGATCGCGTCACGACACCACGTTTCGATCGCGGCTGTCGCGGTCGCCTGGACACTGAGCTGGCCCGGGGTCAGCGGCGCGATCGTCGGCGCTCGGTCGCAACAACAGGTCGACGGTTGGATC
>Ga0137396_10000441_pt1 | contig 19848 bp, 18 predicted proteins | sample czc16metaG_FD_108284 | JGI IMG/M metagenome (GOLD analysis project Ga0137396, IMG submission 108284) | Vadose zone soil microbial communities from Angelo Coast Range Reserve, California, USA - czcobulk3.16 metaG | ecosystem: Environmental > Terrestrial > Soil > Vadose zone | place: USA...
GACTTCACCGCTTGATAAGGCTCCGAATCGAAGGGCAGCCCCGCGTCCAGACCCTTCGACTTGATCTCGGCGCGCACCGCGGCGGCGCGTTTCGCGGCCGGCGGATGGTCGGAGGCAAGGTTCTCCCAAAAGCCGTCTCCCCCGCCGCTTGAAGCCGCGAGCTTGTCCATCACTTGAGCCATTCCTTCGGGGTTGAAGCCGGCCCGCGCCATGTAGATCGTCCCGTAGGAGTCCGCTTCCTCCTCGGCCCCGCGGCTGTATCCACGCATGATGAGGGCGAGCCCCAGGCCCACCGCCGTCTGGGTCGCCTGGCTCGCCCCCCCGAACACGAGGGAGGTCAGGATCTGGAGGCCGAGACCTTCCTGCAACAGCTTCACGCTGTGACGGGCCACGATGTGGCTGATCTCGTGCGCCAGCACGCCCGCGAGCTGCGCCTGGGAGTCCAGCTCCCGAAGGAGCCCCGTATGAACATAGACGTACCCTCCCGGGACGGCGAACGCGTTCAGGGTCTTGTCCTCGATGACCGTGAACTGGTAGGGAATGTCGGGTCGATCGGACAGTCTCGCAATGTGTTGCCCCGTGCGATTCACGTAATCCGTGACCACGCGGTCCGCGTAGATCCTCTTCTCCGCGCGGACCTGGGCGGCCATTTTCGCACCGATATCGCGCTCCTCGGATTCCCCGATCAGGATGACACTTTTCTTCCCACCGGGTCCGGTGGTGGCGCAGCCCGGCAGCGCGAGGCCCAGCACGAGCAGAGCGCCGAACACCCTATTCCATGAATTCACGAGGTCCCCCTTCCGTTTGTTACATGCATCGGCCGCCACAAAAAGCTTATGTTCCTGGATGGGCGCGGGGCAATCACACGCCCTTGCCCGGGAGTCCGCCATGCGTCATCATTTTCCCTGGCCAGCACCTCTCTCTCATTTAAGGAGGAATTCATCCATGCCAGCACGGAAGAAGGCAGTCAAGAGATCGGCGACGAAGAAGAGGGCGCCCGCGCGCAAGCCCGCCGCCGCGAAGAAGGCCGCCAAGAGACCGGCGAGCGCGCCGCAAGCGAAGGCGCCGGCCGCCCCCCCGAGTTCCATCGGCCTCCTGAGCCAGCACATGGACTACACCACGCACCGCCTCGCCGACGTGAAGCGTTTCTACACGGACCTCCTTGGCTTCCGGAGGTTCGAGCAAGATCCGAACATGAATTATCTGTACGTCCAGACCGGCCACTCTTCCAGCGTCGGCTTCATGCCTCCGATGCAGGGTCAGGGCGAGCCGAGCCCGGCGAAAGAGCCGACGCTCTATTTCATGGTGAAGGATGTGGACCGCGCCTACAGCGATCTCGCGGCCCGGGGCGTCCAGTTCGAGGGCCCGCCCGCGGACATGCCCTGGGGACACCGCGTCGCCGTGACAACCGATCCGGAAGGCCGACGCGTGATGCTCGCCACCCCCAAGAGAAAGGTCTGAGTCTCATCGCGGGGACCCGATGAAGAGCCCCTGTGTCGCGCTGCACGACCTCGGCCAGAGCGTCTGGCTCGACAATATCAACGATGGGCTCTTGCAGTCGGGCGAGCTCAAGGCGCTCGTCGACGCGGGCGCCGTGTACGGCGTCACGTCGAACCCGACGATTTTCAAGAACGCGATCGCGAGCGGCAAGTATTCCTATCCTGCCGAGATCGTCCGCCTGGCGGGCGCCGGGAAATCGGCCGAGGAGATCTTCGACGAGCTTTCCGCGCGCGACATCGCCCGGACCGCGGATCTGCTCGCCGAGACATATCGTAAGGGGACGGGCCGGGACGGCTTCGTAAGTCTCGAGGTGCCGCCGGCCCTCGCCCACGACACCCAGGGGACGATCGCCGAGGCGAAGCGTCTCTGGAAGAAGGTCCACCGTCCGAATCTCTTCGTGAAGGTCCCGGCGACGCCCGCGGGGATTCCCGCCATCGAGGCCTTGATCGCGGACGGCATCAGCATCAACGTGACGCTCACGTTCTCCGCTCCCCAGTACGTGACGGTGGCCGAAGCGTTCAAGCGTGGTATCGACCGGCGGATCGGCGCGGGGCTGACGCTCGACGGGCTCCACTCGGTCGCGAGCGTCTTCGTGAGCCGGCTCGACACCGCCGTGGACAAGGAGCTGGAGGAGAAAGCCAAGAACGCCCCGCCTGCCGAGAAGGAGCGCTTGCTCTCGCTCCGCGGCAAGGCGGCGGTGGCGAACGCGCTCCAAGTCTGGGAGGAATACCGCGCCCAATTCTTCGGCTCGAACTTCAAGGATCGCCTGCGGGCAGGGGCCAGGCCCCAGTGGATGCTCTGGGCGAGCACCGGCACGAAGAACCCGGCCTACTCGGACGTTAAGTACGTGGAGGAGCTGGAGGGCCCGGACTCCATCAACACCATGCCGCGCGAGACCCTCGACGCCTTCCTGGATCACGGCAAGGTCTTGGGCAACCGCCTCGACCCGGAGATCGAAAACGCCCGCCGCACGCGGCAGGCATTCGCGGATGCGGGCATCTCGCTCCAGTCGCACTGCGAGCGGCTGCTCGTGGACGGAGTCAAACTGTTCGCAGCCTCCTTCGACGAGATGATGGCGGTGATCCGCGAACGCTCCGTCGCCCTTCTCCAGCGCCGCTGATCCAACCCCAAGGGAGGCTCTGAATGGAACTCGGGTTCATTGGGCTCGGGCGGATGGGGAAGAACATGGTCTTCCGCCTGCTCGATGGAACGCACCGGATCGTGGCGTGGGACCGCTCCCCCGAGCCCGTCCGCGAGACCGAGGGCAAGGGCGCGGCGGGAGCTTCAAGCCCGGCGGATCTGGTCAAGAAGCTGCGCGATACGCCCCGCGCGGTCTGGATGATGGTTCCGGCGGGAGATGCGGCCGAGCAGGTCCTCCGCGACTTGGCGCCCCTCCTCGGACCGGACGACACGATCATCGACGGTGGAAATTCCTACTACAAGGATTCCGTGCGGCGCGCGGCGTGGCTCGCCGAGCGCAAGATCCATTTCATCGACGCGGGCACCTCGGGCGGGATCTGGGGCCTCACGGCCGGCTATTGCCTCATGGTGGGCGGCCCCGAGGCGGCGTGCAGGCGACTCGAGCCGATCTTCAAGACGCTCGCTCCCAAGGATGGCTACGCGCGGGTCGGGGGGAGCGGCGCCGGACATTTCACGAAGATGGTCCATAACGGAATCGAGTACGGGCTCATGCAAGCCTACGCCGAGGGCTTCGAGATCTTGAAGGCCTCTCCCTACAACCTGGACCTCGGCTCGATCTCCGCCCTCTGGAATCACGGGAGCGTCGTGCGCTCCTGGCTCCTCGAGCTCGCGGCGAGCGCATTCGAGGAGGACCCGAACCTCGAGGGCGTGCGCGGCTACGTGGAAGATTCGGGCGAGGGACGGTGGACGGTGATGGAATCGATCGAGCGCGCGGTCCCGGCGCCGGTCCTAATGTTGGCCCTCGCGACGCGGTTCCGCTCGCGGCAGACCGACTCGTTTCAGGGCAAGGTGCTCGCGGCGCTGCGCCACAAGTTCGGCGGGCACGCGGTCAAGACGACGTGAGCGCGCGCGGCGGCGTGGCAGTCACGCCCGAGCCTCGGGCGAACCCGCTCCGCGAGGAGAGCGTCACGCTCAAGGCCGCCGACCCGTGCACGTTCGTCGTCTTCGGCGCGACCGGCGATCTCACGCACCGGAAACTGATCCCCGCCCTCTTCCGCCTCTCGAAGCAGAAGCTCCTCCATCCCCGGACCGCGATCGTAGGGTTCTCTCGGCGCGAGCTCACTTCCGAGGCGTTCCGCGAAGACATGCGGCGCGCGGTGATGGGCGCGGGCACGGGTGGGGGCGCCGCAGGCGCGAGCGCGGGCGCCGCCGCGTCCTCCCCCGAGTGGGATCGCTTCGCGGGCTCCCTCTACTATCAGCCCGGCGTGTTCGAGGATCCCAAAGCCTTCCGCGCGCTGGGGCAGCTACTCGGCGACCTCGAGCACGAGCGCGGCATCCCGGGAAACAGGATCTTCTACTTCGCGACCCCGCCCTCGGAATACGAGACCCTCATCCGGAACATCGGCGCGGCCGGGCTCGCGCGGAGAGCTCTTCGAGAGGACCGGGCGGCGCCGTGGTCGCGGGTCATCATCGAGAAACCGTTCGGACACGATCTCAAGTCCGCGCGCGAGCTGAACGCGCTCGTCCATACGGTATTCGCCGAGCGGCAGGTCTACCGCATCGATCACTACCTCGGGAAAGAGACCGTCCAGAACATCCTGGTCTTCCGGCTCGGAAACGGAATCTTCGAGCCGCTCTGGAACAACCGCTACGTCGAGCAGGTGCAGATCACGGTGGCCGAAACGGTTGGGGTCGAAGGCCGCGCTGCATATTTCGACGGCGCAGGCATTTCCCGCGACATCTTCCAGAATCACATGATGCAACTCTTGACCCTCACCGCGATGGAGCCTCCCGCCCGGTTCGAGGCAGACTCGGTTCGGGATGAGAAGGCCAAGGTCCTGCGCACCCTGCATCCGATGACTCCGGAGGAGGTCGCGCGCGAAACGGTCCGGGGGCAGTATGCTGCGGGCGCGGTCGGCGGAACCCCCGTGCCGGGCTACCGTCAGGAGCCCGGCGTGAATCCAAAGTCGCAAACAGAGACCTACCTCGCGGCCCGGATCCAGGTGGACAACTGGCGCTGGTCGGGCGTGCCGTTTTTCCTTCGCACGGGAAAGCGGCTCGCGAAGCGCGCGACGGAAATCGCCATCGTGTTCCGTCAGCCGCCCTACGCCCTGTTCCGTTCGGCCGGATGCGAATCCCTCGAGGCCAACGTCCTGAGGCTTCGGATCCAGCCGGACGAAGGGATCTCGCTTTCGTTCGGATCGAAGTCCCCCGGCCAGTCGCTCCACATCGACCCGGTGGAGATGGACTTCTTCTATCTCACGTCCTTCGGCCAGGACCCGCCCGACGCCTATGAGCGCCTGCTCCTCGACTGCAATCTCGGGGATTCGACGCTCTTCGCGCGGCGCGACGAGGTGGAGCTGGCGTGGGAGTTCGTCGACGGGATTCTCGACGCGTGGACGTCCGGCAAGGGACCGCCGCTCCTCACCTACCCGTCCGGAACGTGGGGCCCGGAGGAAGCCGACGACCTTCCGCGCCGGAGCGGCGACCACTGGTATCGCCTATGACGGCGCTCCCACTCCACGCGGTGCCCTCGTATCCGGACGAGACCTTCGTTCTCGACGCGCCTGACGGCAGCCGCCCCTTCGACGCGACGGCGCTCGAGAGCGATCTCCGCAACATGTGGAAGCACGCCGGTGGGGGCGATGCGACCAAGACGGGAGCGATCTACCGCGCGGCGCTCGCGAATCTCGTCGTGCCGCTCGACCCGGCGCTCGCGCGCAAGCTGACGCCCGTTCTCGTGGACGTCGCGCGCAGGCATCCTTCGAGGCTCTTCTCCATCGAGCCGGCTTCGGCCCCGCGCGGCGCCGGACTCCGCGCCCGGGTCGGCGCGCTCTGCCACCGGCGCGAGAGCGGAGGAGGCCTTGTCTGCTCCGAGCAAGTCGTCATGGATTCGGACGCCGAGTCGACTTCGCTCATCCCGAGCGCGATCCGGTCGCTCCTCATCGGGGACCTCCCGACGGTGCTCCTGGATTTCCACCCCGGCCCCGAACGCCCCTGGATCTCCGAGCTGATGGAAATGGCTGATCTCGTGGTGGAGGATAGCTGCCTCGCGGAGCCCGGCAAGGAGCCCGAGGTGTGGCGCCTCATCGAGCGCGATGGCTCCCGCAAGGTGCACGATCTCGCCTGGGCGCGGCTCACCCCGTGGCGGGAGCTTCTCGCCGAAGTCTTCGACGGGAAGGAGTGCTTTCCGGCGCTTCGCACGATCCGTCGTATCGAGATCGCCTTCACGGGCGACGGCTTCCCCCCGCCCCCGGCGTGGCTCCTCGTGGGCTGGCTCGCGTCGCGGCTCGGCTGGACGCCCGAGGGAGGAGACCGGAACGGGCTCACGCTGCGCGCCGAAACGGGCGTCGTGACCGTCGTGATGCGCGGGTCGGGCGAAGGCTACGGCCGGGTCCTCGAGAGGATCGCGATCCGATCGGCCGCGCCGCACCCCCTGGATCTGGAGATCGTTCACCGCGGCCGTGACACGACGGCCCGGATCGCGACCCGAACGCCGCGCGCCTCGAGCTTCGAGGCGCCGTTCGGCTATCGTGAGTTCGCCGCCTGCATCGTGGGCGAGATCCACCGCCACGCGGCGAATCGTTCGCTGGAAGAGGCGGCGCGCGTTGCCGAACAATTGATGCGGCGGTGGAGCCCGACATGAAGGAACCCAGGACTCAGGTGCGCATTGTCTCCGACCTCGCGGAGGTCGCCCGAGCGGGCGCGGAGGAGTTCGTGACGTGCGCTTCGCGCGGCACGCCCGAGGTACCCTTCCGTGTGCTTCTCTCCGGAGGGACGACTCCCGAGCCGATGTACCGGCTCCTCGCCTCCGAGCCCACGAGGAGCCGCGTGGATTGGAACTCGGTCGAATGCTATTTCGGCGACGAGCGGCCGGTGCCTCCCGATCACCCGGAATCGAATTTCGGTCTCGCGAAACGGTTGCTGCTCGAACCGCTCGGGCTTCGCGCGCCGCGCACGTACCGGATCCGAGGCGAGACCTCCGACTTATCGCTCGCGGCCCTGCGCTATGAGGCCCTGCTCCTCAATCGCTTCGCCGTGCGGCCGCCCGAGGATCCCGCGTTCGATCTCGTCTATCTGGGGCTCGGCGAGGACGGGCACACCGCTTCCCTCTTCCCCGGCGTGGCGATCCCGGACGACCGGCTCGTGGTCGCGGTCTGGGTCGAGGTGATCCATTCGATGCGAGCGACCGTGACGTACCGGGTCTTGAATGCGGCGCTCCGCGTCGTCTTTCTCGTCGCGGGCAAGGAAAAGGCGGCCGCGGCGAAGCGAACCCTCGCGCCCGACGGCACGGACGAGCCGACTCCCGCCGCGCGCATCGCGCCGCACCACGGCGAGGTGATCTGGCTCCTGGACCGCGCCGCGGCGAGCGGAGTCCCCCGGGCGGCAGCGGAAGCTCAAGCGCGGGAACGCCGGTGATCCTCGCCGGCGACGTCGGCGGGACCAAAACCAACCTCGCGCTCTTCAAAGTCGTCGGAGGGCTGCCGGGCGCCCCGATCGGACCGGAGCTCCTCCCCAGCGCGGACTACCCATCGCTCGGGGCCCTGGTCGGGGAATACCTCTTACGACATCCCGACCCGGTCGAGGCGGCCTGTTTCGGCGTGGCGGGGGCCGTCGTGGACGGCCGGGTCCGCGTGACAAACCTACCCTGGACCGTCGACAGCGAACCCCTCGCGCGGAAGCTGGGACTCTCCCGCGTCCATCTCATCAATGATCTCGTCGCGACCGGCTACGGAATCGCGGCCCTGAGACCCGGCGAGCTCGAGCTGATCCAGAAGGGCGAGCCGGCCCGCGACGCGAACGCGGGGCTCCTCGCGGCGGGGACCGGCCTCGGCGAGTCGATCCTGGTCCGCGTGGGAAAGGACTTCCTCCCCATCCCTTCCGAGGCGGGGCACGCCGACTTCGCTCCGCGCACCGACGACGAGCTCAAGGTCTTCCGCGCGTTCCGCGAGCGCTACGGGCGTGTGAGCTACGAGCGCGTCCTTTCCGGGCCGGGGCTCGCGTCGCTGGGCGAGCTCTTCCATGGCGAGCGCGGAGCCTTCGGGGATTGGGCGCGGCATCTGGAGGAAGCGGGTGCCGTCGGACCTGCCGAGGTGGTGAGCCGGCTCGGCATGGAGCGCTCGTGCCCGGGATGCGAGGACGCGCTCCGGCTCTTCGTGGGGGTGTACGGCGCTGAAGCCGGAAACATGGCCCTCCGGGCCGTGGCGCGGGCGGGGATCTACCTGGGCGGCGGGATCGCGCCCAAGATCCTGCCGGCGCTGAAGTGGGACGTCTTCCTCGAGGCCTTCCGGGACAAGGATCACCTCCGCCCGCTTCTCTCCTCGATCCCGGTGTGGGTCATCCGAAACGAAGGGACCGGGCTCCTGGGCGCGGCGCGGTACGCGGCGATGGCCGAGGCTTGAAGTGGTGTCCGGGAGCGGACTATACTGCCTCGGATGAACCCTGAAACGGTTGTGGCTCCAAAGCCTTCCGCGCAGGCCAGCGTGGGCCAGCGCGCCACCGAGCGCGTCCGCGAGATCCTCTCCTGGTACGACTCCGACAACCCGGGCACGAAAGCCAACATCGCGCGATTGTTGAACCACGGCGCGCTCGCGGGCACGGGCAAGCTCGTCATCCTTCCGGTGGACCAGGGTTTCGAGCACGGCCCAGCGCGATCGTTCGCGTCGAACCCCGCCGCCTACGACCCGCGCTTTCATTTCCAGCTCGCGATCGAGGCGGGCTGCAACGCCTATGCCGCCCCGCTCGGTTTCCTCGAGGCGGGCGCTTCGGAATACGCGGGCGAGATCCCGCTCATTCTGAAAGCGAACAACCACGACGTGCTCCACGACGAGAAGGATCCCATCTCCGCGGTCACGGGAAGCGTTCACGAAGCTCTGAGGCTCGGCTGCACCGCGATCGGGTTCACGATCTACCCGTCCTCCGCGAACGCCCAGAAGATGTACGAGCAGATCCAGGCGATCGCGGAGGACGCCAAGCGAAACGGGCTCGCGGTCGTGGTTTGGAGTTACCCGCGCGGGTCGGGGTTGAGCAAGGCGGGCGAGACCGGAATCGACGTCGTCGCCTACGCCGCCCACATCGCGGCACAGCTCGGCGCGCACATCGTGAAGGTCAAGCTCCCCACCGACCACATCGAACAGGAAGAGGCTAGGAAGGCCTACGAGAAAAACGCGATCCCGATCGCCACGTTGGCCGACCGCGTGCGCCACGTGGTCCAATCCTCCTTCGACGGGCGCCGGATCGTGATCTTCTCCGGGGGCGTGAAGAAGGACAACGACGAGGAACTCCTGAACGAAGCCCGCGCGATCCGCGACGGCGGCGGCTTCGGCTCGATCATCGGCCGCAATTCGTTCCAGAGGAAGAAGCCGGACGCCCTGAAGCTCCTCCGGAGCATCATCGCGATCTACTCCGGCGCCGCCCGCTAGCTCGGCTTACTTCATCACCACGAGCTTCAGAATCGAGGTTTCCCCCAGCGTGGTCGTCCGGACGAAGTAGATGCCGGACGGCGCGGCGCGGCCGCCGTCATCCTTGCCGTTCCAGCGAACCTCGTAGTCACCCGGCGTCGCGTAGTCCTCGCGGAGCGACCGAACGAGCTGTCCGTTCACCGAGAAGATCCGGATCGAGATGGGACCGCTCTCGCGAACCGCATACTTGATGTTCGTTTCGGGTTTGAACGGATTGGGCGACGCGACGGAAACGACCCCCGCGGAGCCCGACTTCGTCAGGGCGATGGTTCCCCGCATCAGGACATTGCTCTCCGCCTTCGGGTGCGCCGTGAACACGAGTGTCACCAAGGCGCCGTTTGGAACATGGAGAAGCAACGGCCGGATCGCGGGTGGCCTGAAGGAGACATCCAGGTCGCCGAAGAGATTCCCGTTGATGTCTCCGACCCTGAAGCCCCCCTTCGGCACCGGCACGGTGATCTGGTACACGGTGCCGGCGTTGGGATAGGTCGTGCTGATCTTGATCGAGTCCGGATTGATGTCGGTCACCGCCCGCGAGAAACACTCGATCCCGAATTTCTGATTCCCTTTGCCGCTCGTCTTGATGACGGGCAGCACCCCCGTGGGCTGCACGATCTGCAGCGGAACATAGGTCTCGATGGTGGCGCCGGTGGTCACGGTCTTGCTCAGGACCGGCGAGCCGTTGTCGGTCACGGTGAGGTTCACGAAGTAGGTCCCCGCGGCCGCGTACGTGTGGCTTGGGGTCGCGCCCGTGCCCAAACTGCCGTCCCCGAAGTTCCAGGCGAAGGTGATGGTCTGGCCCGCGTCGGGATCGCTCGAGCCGGTCCCATTGAAGACCACCGGTACCCCGATGACCCCGATGTACGGGCCGCTCGCGTTCGCCACCGGGGGACTGTTTGTCGCCGCGACGTGGAGCGTGAAGGGGCCCGGTGTGCTGGCGAGGCCGTCGCTGACCGTGATCGTCACCGAATAATTGCCCGCGTCGCTCGAGTTGGGCGTCCAGTCGAGGCTGCCCGTCGAGCCGTCGAACGTGGCCCCGACGGGGAGCGGCGGAATGCCTGCGATCGACCAGCTCAGGACGTCACCCTCGGGATCGGTCGCGCCTGCCGTGAGCGAGAAAGCCACGAACGCGTTCGCGGAGTAGTCGGAGGCGAGGGGCGGGCTGAAGATCGGCGCGCCGTTCGAGGCACCGCTGAGAAAGATGGGGTAGAACCCGTTGACGGCGTCGCTCTCGATGACGACGTTCTCCGAACGAGCGCCGCTGCCGGACGCCGCGAAGGAAGTCGTGAGAAGGGTCGTTTCTCCTGGGGAGAGCGCCGTGCGGCCGATGGACGCCGAGAACCCCGCGGCCGGGTTGCTGTGCGTCAGCACGCGGATGGTGAGCATGGCGTCCCCGGTGTTCGTGACCGTGAAATCGAAGCTCCCGGAGCTCGTGCCGGCGTTCACGCGTCCGAAGTTGTGCGATGACGGAGAAACGCCGATGACCGGGCCGCTGACCGCCGCGGCGCGGACAGCCTGGCGGGACGAGAGCTGAGCCTCCACGCGGCCGTCGTCCATGCCGCGCGTCGAGGCGAAGGCCGTGGTCACGGTGAGGTGAAGAGGCAGCGCAAGCAATGCCGCGGGTACGAGATGCGAGAGTCTCACCGCCCTCCTCCGATCGTTAGGGAAGACAACTCGGACGCTCGACGGATCGGGATTTGGGGAGTGGTGGCTACCTTAGACCTGACTCATGCAATAGGTCAAATGGGCAATTCATGCTGGCGCGCCCCGCCCGTTCCCCGACCACCGTCCGCCTAGTTCGCCCCTTTGGCGGGCACCGGCAGCCTCTTCTTGGGATCCCTCGGGAAGAGCGTGTACGAGAGCGACATCTCTCCGATTTCGGGCGGCATCCGCGGGGAGAGCGCGAAGTAGACGGGCAGCGTGCGGGATTCGCGCGGTCCCAGCGACTGATCCTCGAAGCAGAAACACTCGATGAGCTGGAACTCGAGCGCGGCCTTCTGGGGCACGATCGAATGAACCGCGCGGAAGAACACCGAATCGTCGCTCATGTTCGTGAAGGAATACGAGAGATGGACCGGCTTTCCAGGGATCGTGACGACCGAGGGGACCGAGGGCCGGAAGCTCACGGGGAGCCCGCTCGCCGTGACCCCCATCAGGGTCACCATGATGTCGCGCGACTCGATGGGCCCCGTCGTGCTCGACATCGCGGGAAGCGCGCCGCCTTTGATCGCGGCCTTCCCCGCTCCCCCCAGGCCGAAGCGCTCGCAGAAGAGTTTGAAGAGCGGCACGTTCGCATAGGCGAAGGAGAACATCAGCAAGACGAGAAGCCCCATCGCGGCCCCGAGGACTCCGTTGCTCATCTTCTTCATCGGGGAGTCTCGATCGGGTGGCTCACGGCGGCGTTGCTCCTAGAGTATCGGGATACGCCAGATCGCGTCGGCGATGAGCCCGAGGAAGAGGACGAAGAGGTAGAGGATCGAGAAGCCGAACACTTCCCACGCGGAGCGCACCGTGGCGAGCTTTCGGGCGCGCACCGCCTTCCAGACGAACACACAGCCCAGGCCGAGCGCCAGAAGCGCGTACACGAGCCCCCCCGTCCTCAAGAACGGCATCGCGAGCGTGAGCGCGACGAGGGCGACGCTGTAGATCTCGATCTGGCGGTAGGTCTCCGCGTCCCCCCTCACGATCGGGAGCATCGGAATGCGGACCGCGCGGTAGTCCTCCTTCACGCAGAGCGCGAGGGCCCAGAAATGCGGCGGCGTCCAAAGGAAGATGACCAGGAACAACAAGATCGGCGCGAGCGTGAGTCCCCCGCTCGCCGCCGCCCACGCGATCACGGGCCCCATGGCTCCGGCGGCTCCTCCGATCACGATGTTGTGGACGGTACGCGGCTTGAGCCAGAGCGTGTAGCCGAACCCGTAAAACAAAATCGTCCCGAGAGCGAGCCATGCGCTGAGCGCGTTCCCCACGACGTAGAGCAGCGCGACCGAGAGCACCCCGATCGCGATCGCGAACGAGAGCGCGTTTCGCGCGGTGACGCGCTGGAGCGGCAGGGGTCGCCTCGTCCGGGTCCGGGCCATCCGGGCGTCCAGGTCCCGCTCGAAGTACTGGTTGAAGGCGTTCGCGGAGCCGGCCACCATCGTGATCGCGAGCAGCACGAGCAGGAAGCGGCCCGGCCGGGCGAGGAGCGATCCCTCCATGACGAGGGCCGCCAGCGCCGTGACCAGCACCAGGAGGACGATGCGCGGCTTGGTGAGCTGGAGGTAGCTAGAGACGGGCGAGCTCATGATTCGCGACCAACAAGGTGCCGAACAGGGCGAGCGCCGTCGCCAGGTGTCCCGCGCTGACCGCCAGGGGCAGCGCCAGCACGACGTTCGCGATTCCGAGGAGCATCTGCAAGGCCACCAGAATTCCCGCCAGCCGGAGCGGCCACCGCGCCCTGGGAGGCAGCGGCGCCGAAGCGGAACGGATCGAGAGCCCGAGCACGGCGGCGAACACGAGGTAGGCGCCGAGCCGGTGTGCGTAGTGGATTCCCACGAGACCCTCCATTCTGGGGAAGAAGGTCCCGTGGCAGGTAGGGAAATCGGGGCACGCGAGGCCCGCGCCGGAGGATGAGACCCAGGCTCCGAGCCCTGCTTGGAGGAACACCAGACCCGCCACCGCGTGACTCATGACCCTGAGGCCCGTCGCGCCTCGGACCGGACCCGGCGGGTCGCCATTCGGGCCTCCACGCCCCGCGACCGCCCGATCCTCGCGGGCCAGATCCCCGGCGCCCTCGCGGGCCAAATCCTGAGCGCGCAGCGTCGTACGGAGCAGGATCGCAAAGAAGACGAACGCGAGCAAAAGGTGCGCGACCACGCGCTGGACGCCGAGCTCTTCCAGCACGACGCGCCCTCCCATCACGATCTGGATCGCGAGCACGAGCAGCGCGAAGGCCATCATGCCGCCCAGAGGCCGGCGGTAACGCCGACTCGCGAAGACCAGGACGGCGAGCCCCAGCGTGGCGAGCCCCACGACCATGGCGAGGACGCGGTGGGTGAACTCGATCATCACGCGCGTTTCGGGCGCAGGAATCACCTGGCCCTGCGCGAGCGGCCAGTCGGGAATCGCGAGCCCGGAGCCGCTCAGGCGCACGATCCCTCCCCAGACGACCAGAACGAAGACGAGCGTCAGCGTCGCGATGAAGAAGCTCGGGAGGCGGCTCGCGGAACGCCTCCTAGCGGATGACCGGGAGCGTGTGGAAGTTCTCGGCCGGAGGCGGCGAGGTGACCGTCCACTCCAGCGTGCGCGTCACGTCCGCGTGGGCCCAGGGGTCCGGAGGGGCGGGTCTGCCGCGCCAGAGACTCAGCAGCATGTTCAGCACGAAGATCGTCATGCCGATCCCGAGCACGGCAGCTCCGGCGCTCGCGATGTGGTTCAAGCCGGCGTATTCGGGACGGTAGGTGTAGATGCGGCGCGGCATCCCGAGCATTCCCATCAGGTGCATCGGCATGAACGTGAGGTTCATCCCGATGAACGTGAGCCAGAAATGCACCTTGCCGAAGAGCTCGTTGTAGAGCTTCCCCGAGATCTTCGGGAACCAGTAGTAGATCCCGGCCATGATGGACATGAGGGAGCCGCCGAAGAGCACGTAGTGCAGGTGCGCGACGACGAAGTAGGTGTCGTGAACCTGGATGTCGAAAGGCACGAGCGCGAGCCAGATGCCGGTGATGCCGCCGATGATGAAGAGCGCGATGAACCCGAGGGCGAAGAGCATCGGCGTCTTGAACCGCAGCGATCCGCCCCAGATGGTCGCGAGCCAGGACCAGATCTTGATCCCCGTCGGAACCGCGATCACCATCGACGCGAAGCTGAAGAACTGGCGGAGCCGGTAGTCGATCCCCGTCGCGAACATGTGGTGTCCCCAGACCAGATATCCGATAAATCCGATTCCGGCCGTCGCCAGCACCATGCCCTTGTAGCCGAAGAGCTGCTTGCCCGAGAACGCCGGCAGGATCTGGGAAATCATGCCCATGCCCGGAAGAACCATGATGTAGACGGCGGGATGCGAATAGAACCAGAAGAGGTGCTGCCAGAGGACCGGATCCCCGCCGGCGGCCGGGTGGAAGAAGCTCGTCCCGAACATTCTGTCGGTGAGCGCCATCGTGAGCGCCCCCGCGAGCACGGGAGTCGCGAAGAGGATGATCGTCTGCGTGATGCCGACCGTCCAGCAGAACATCGGCATCCTGAACATCGTCATGCCGGGCGCGCGGAGGTTCAGGATCGTCACGACGAAGTTGATCCCGCCCAGGATGTAGGAGGCACCCGCGAGGTGGAGCCCCAGGATCCAGAGATCGACCCCCGGCCCGGGGGAGAACTGGCGATCCGTGAGCGGCGGATAGCTCGTCCAGCCCGCGGCCGCGGCGCCGCCGTGAAGGAACAGGCTCGCGAGCATGAGCCCGCCCGCGGGCACGAGGAGCCAGAAGCTGACCGCGTTCAGCCGCGGGAAAGCCATGTCGCGCGCGCCGATCTGGATCGGGACGACATAGTTTCCGATCCCCGCCATGATCGGGATCGTGAAGAAAAAGACCATGAAGGTTCCGTGGAGCGACATGATCTGGTTGTAGATTTCGGGCCGGAGCACGTGGAGGCCCGGGGCGCTGAGCTGGGCCCGCATGACCATGGCGAAGATGCCGGCGATGGAAAAGAAGAAGAACGCGAGCCAGATGTACATCACGCCGATCAGCTTGTGGTCGGTCGTGAGGAGCCACTTGAGGATGCCCGTCCTCTGCTTCACGTGAGGAGCGGCCGCCGCGTGTGGCGGGACCGGTCTGGCGACGATCGTGCCGGCTTCCATGTTCGCTTAGGCTCCCTTCTTCTTCTGCTCGATCCAGCGATCGAATTCTTCGGGCGTCACCACGTTCACCGTGATGAACATCTGGGCATGGAGCACCCCGCAGAGCTCGGCGCATTGGCCCTCGTACGTCCCGGGATGATCCACCTGGAACCACACGTGATTGATCCGCCCCGGGTTCGCGTCCATCTTGATCCCGAAATCGTGCACGAACCAACTGTGCACGACGTCGATCGAAGTCACGTTGGCGGCGACGATCCTGCCCGCGGGGATCACGAGCGGCTCGTTGGCGAAGATGACCCCGTACTTGGGATAACGGTACTCCCAGAACCACTGATGGCCGACCACCTCGATCTGGAGATCCGACTTCGGAATCGTCTCCATGTACTTCATCGTGCTGAACGCGGGCCCCGAGAGGATGACCATCGCGAGCGCGGGGATCGCGGTCCAGACCAGCTCGAGGCGCAGGTTCTCGTGCCACTTCGCGGCGGGAACTCCCGGCTTCGCGCGGAACTTGAGCACCGCGACGAGCAGGATCCCCTCCGCCAGGATGAAGAAGAAGGAGGTGATCGCCACGGCCTTGTAGAAGAGCGCGCGAACGTCGCGCGCGACGGGTGTCGCGGGATGAAGCAGCCACGCGCCGGCCGGGCTGGCGATGAGCACCGCGGCGGCGATGCAGAGACCCAGCGCGAGAAATGGCGCCCAGCGCCTGAGGTACGGGCCCCTCCGAGGCGCCTCGCGCGCCGCCCTGCGGTTTCGGATCGTCATGTCAGCTCCGGTTCGCGCCCGCCGGCGCGAGAGCCGGGGCCGGAGGAGCGCCGGTGGCGGTCCCCGACTGCCTCGCCCGCAGGCTCATGGTGAATTCGTGGAGCGCGCGGATGTCCTCGCGCGAGAGATCTCCGTTCCCGGGCATCACGTATCCGGGAATTCCCTCCAGGACGAGCTTCTCGAATCGCGCCGGGTCGCCCGCCCACCCCGTGCGCGACGCCGATAGCGGTCTCGTCGTCACGTACACGTACGGCGCCGACCCCAGCATCCGCACGCGGATCCCGCCCTCGCCCGATCCCCCGTGACACGAGGCGCACCGCTCGCCGTAGAGAGCCGCTCCGGGGCCTTCCGTCGAGGGCGCGCTCCCGCTCGCCGGAACCGTGGGAGGATTCGGCTCCGCGAGAAGCATGAGCGCCAGATCGATCGGGATCGTGGGCCCTGGCTTCGGGGGGCCGCCCGGCCCCGTTCCCGTCCCCCCTCCCGGAGGGCCGCCCGAGGGGCCCCCGATCGGGCCGAGCCACGCGAGATCCGCCGGCTTGTCCTCCTCGGGCTTCGGCGACAACGAACGCACGAAATGGGCGAGGGCGAAGCGGTCCTCGAGGGGAATGTTGGTGAAGGCGGCCATCGCGGTGCCCGGAGAGCCCGTCGAGATCGTCTGGACGATACGCGCGACGCCCCCCCCGTACTTCCAATAACCCTCGTGGAAATTTCTCGGTTTCGGATTGAGCGCCACGGACGCGGGGCCGTCTCCGAAACCCTCCTTCCCATGGCAGGATGCGCAGTTCACGGCGAAGAGGGCTTTCCCCATCGCGACCAATGCCGGCGTGGGCTTGAGGAGCAGCGCCACGTTCACCGCCTGTCCCGCCTTCCCGCCGGCCGCGGCGGTCGCTTCCCCGCCTCCTTCTCTCCCCGCGGAGCGCATGCCCGCGAGATAGGCGAGCGTGGCCACGAGCCCGAGCAGCACGCCCGTCACCACGAACTGCGCGATCGCCAGGCCGGCGCCCACGGGCTCCTCCTGAGGCGGAGGCGGCGGGCCGGGGGTCGGGTGCGCGGGGGTCGGATGCCCGGCAGCGGGGCGGTTCGTTTCCATCACGCGTGGAACCTCACGCTCGCGGGAAAATCGGGATCGCCGTGCGGCGCGACAGGATGGCGGGCCAGGAACGACTGGACCTTCCAGCAGAAGAGACCGATGAAGCCCACCGCGACGCCGATCTCATTCCAGCTCAGGACCGCGTGCTCCGGCGAGAAGGCCGGATAGATGACCCAGTACATGTCGAGCCACTGCCCGAGGATAACGCCCGCCGCCACGGTGAGCAGCACCGTTTCGTTCTCCTTCCATCTCACCGGCATCAGAACGAAGAACGGGATCACCCACTTGAGCACGGTCACCGCGATGATGACCGCCCCCCACCCGGTGTAGATCCGGTGGATCATCCACTCGATTTCCTCAGGCAGATTGGCGTACCAGATGAGCATGAACTGCGAAAACGCGATGTAGGTCCAGAACACGCCGAACGCGAAGACGTACTTCCCGAGGTCGTGGTAGTGCGCGCGGCTCACGACTCCCGAGAGCGCCCCCTGCCGACGCAGGATCACCGTGACGATCGCGATCGCCGCGAGCACGCTCTGCCAGAGTCCCGCCCAGCAATAGACGCCGAAGATCGTGCTGTACCAGGTCGGCTCGAGCGACATGAGCAGGTCGAAGCTCACGAGCGTGAAGGTAAGGGCGAACGTGACCAGGAAGACCGCAGAGATCTTGACGTTTCTCTTGGTCAGCGAGGGGTCGCGGGTCTCATCCTGCCGCGTGGAGTTCCTCACGAAGAACCAGGAGAAGAACGACCAGAGCGCGAGGCACGCCACGTTCCGGAGGATGTAGAGGCTGGAGGAGAGATAGCCGTTCTTCGCGATCAGCTTCGCTCCCTCGCCCTGCGTCGCCGCCGGGCTCGACCAGATGTAGAGGTGCGGGATCCCGATCGCCACGACCACGAAGAGAAGAAACGCGATCGGCACGTAGGAGGAGAAAGCGTCGGCGATCCGCCGGACCGCGACGCTCCAGGTCGCGCCGGTGAGGTAGTGGATCGCGGTGAAGAACGTCCCCCCGAGACCGAGGCACAGGAAGACCCAGTAGTTGTGGAGCCACGCGGCGTAGGCGCGGGTCGGGTCCGTGCTCACCTCGAGGAGGAAGGTCACGATCCCGATCACGATCATCAGCCCGAAGAGCGCGCGCACCCCCATCGGGACGGACAGGGGGGCGACGCGCATCCGCTCCCCGTGGGGTGCCGCGTGGGCGAAGGCCTCGGCGCTCACGGCTTCCCTCCGGCGGCGGACGGCGTGGCCGGAGCGCTCGCGGCGCCCGGGCCCGGCGCCAGTGCGCCCGAGCCGGTCGTGTCCGGCCGGATTCCCGCGGCTCTCAGGTCCTGCGGCTCCGGATGCGCCGATCGCTCGAGCGCGCGGACGTAGTGGATCACCGCCCAGCGGTCCTCGGGAAGAATCTGCGAGGCGTAGTTCGGCATGAGATTCTGGCCGCGCGTGACGACGTGAAAGATCCGCCCGTCGGCCCACTGACTTACCTTTGTAGAGAGGAGCGAAGGGGGCATCGGGAATTTCGGCACGATGTACCCCTGGCCGTCCCCTTGGGGTCCGTGGCAGACGACGCAGTAGGTCATGTACACCCGCTGTCCCCGCCCGAGCACGTCCGCGGTTTTGGGCAAGGGATTCACGAGGTCGCGCTGCGCCAGCAGGCTATCCTCGGACCGATACCGGTACGGCGTGAATCCGCGCGGAACCGTGCCGGGGACCGGAGCGCGCATCGCCGCCATGCCCGGATGCATCGGGTCCTCGTTCTGGGCCTTGACCGCGGGCGAATAGGCCATGTTCGGCATGTACTCCATCGCGGGCGTCTCCTTGCGGTGCGAGCATCCGGTCAGGAGGGAGGCCGCGAGCGCCGCGAGTGCCCCAACGGCCAGGAACACGCGCGCGGGCGCCATCCCGCCGAGGCGCGCGCTAGACACGGATCACCTTCACGTCGACGGCGCCCGTCCCGCGCAGGATTCTGAATATCCGTTCCTCGTTCCACTCCGGGCCGTATTCCGGTATGTAAAGCCCGAATCGGTCGTTCGTGAGGTTCCGGTCCAGGATCGGCCCCTTTAGGTTCGGGAGGCCGCAGGCCAGGATCAGCGCGGCGAGCGTCATGGTCCCGCCCAGGAGCACTCCGCACTCGAAGGTGACCGGGATGAACGCGGGCAGCGAGATGAAGGGTTTGCCGCCCACGATGATCGGCCAATCGACAGCCTGAGTCCAGATCTCGAACGTGAGCCCGAGCGCCGCTCCGCTCAGTCCCATGACGAGCGTCACGTAGGGGATCCACGACTTCTTCACCCCGAGCGCCTCGCTCAGGCCGTGGACCGCGTACGGCGTAAAGGCGTCGAGGCCTTCGAGCCCGTGCTCCTTCGCGAGCGCGGCCGCGTTCAGCAGGCGGTCGGGATCGTCGTACAGGGCGAGCACCGCCCGGACCGGGCCCCGCTTCCGGAAGCGGTCAAGGAACATGGACCGCCTCCTTCGCGTGCGACGTGCTCTGGCGCGCCGCCTCCGTCTTCTTCGCGCTCCAGAGCACGCTCTTCACCTCGGCGATCGAGATCGCGGGGAAGAAACGGCAGAAGAGCAGGAACCACATGAAGAAGAATCCGAACGATCCCACGATCACGGAGTAATCGAAGATCGTCGGCTTGTAATAGGACCAGTTGGGCGGCAGGAAGTCCCGGTGGAGCGACGTGACGATGATCGTGAAGCGCTCGAACCACATCCCCACGTTGACGAGGATGGAGACGACGAACATCACGAGGAGGCTCCGGCGGAGCTTCTTGAACCAGAAGAGCTGGGGCACGAGGACGTTGCAGCTCACCATGATCCAGTACGACCACGAGAACGGACCCGTCGCCCGGTTGATGAACGTAAACCGCTCGTAGGGATTCCCGCTGTACATCGCGACGAAGAACTCGGTCGCGTACGCGTAGCCCACCATCATGCCGGTGGCGAGGATGATCTTGTTCATGTTCTCCAGATGCTGGAGGGTGACGTACTCCTCCATGTGGAACACCTTGCGGAGGATCAAGAGCAGGGTCACCACCATCGCGAAGCCCGAGAAGA
>Ga0137396_10000442_pt1 | contig 19791 bp, 20 predicted proteins | sample czc16metaG_FD_108284 | JGI IMG/M metagenome (GOLD analysis project Ga0137396, IMG submission 108284) | Vadose zone soil microbial communities from Angelo Coast Range Reserve, California, USA - czcobulk3.16 metaG | ecosystem: Environmental > Terrestrial > Soil > Vadose zone | place: USA...
ACTTCTGCCCAGACTGTCAAAGATACATCCGAAACGACCAGCTAGCAAGAGAAGAGAGGAAGATCGGCGAGGAACAAGGATTCTGCAAATGCGCAAAAAATGCGTCCAAGCCGTGATCCTAACAGTTATTCTAGCGCAATTTCGGTAACACGAAACTATTACGGTTCGCAGCAAAGCATGGAGAACAGCGTCGTGCCTTGCCGTGAGTTCGGAGGACAATGATTCGTTCGAAGAGCGATTCTCTGATCAGGCACGCAAGAAGGCGCTGGAAATGTTTGACCACCAGCCCGAACATACGGCTGAAGAATACGACTTCAAAGAGTTCTTTTCCAGAATACTTGAGGAAAAGGACTGGACTGACAAACTAGAATCAGCCGTCGTCAAAGTCCGAAATCGTTTCCATCCTCGTAACACAGATACAAAACTGTCCAAGGAACTCATGACGCTCATCCCGGACATGAAAGAGGTCGCGAAAGCATACGATGAGATGACCACCGGCTACAAAGAATTCATCCAGAATGTCCTGGATGCCAAGCAATCGCGGGCTTCAAAGGCAAAACAGAACGTTGAGGGAGGCAAGTCAACCGGGTCAATGAGGCATTCAACTCATCGTAAGTGAAGTTTTCGCGAACAACATTTCCATGAGGGGGAGCCAGCCTTTATCCCATTGGCTCGTTGCTCCGCGCTAGCTTGATGGGCTGTGCCCGAAGAACCGCCGGGTCTTCGCAAAGCCGTAACGATGCGCTACGCCGTGGCATTGTACATGAGCTCAGTCCTCGGTTCAGGGGTCCTAGTCCTGCCAGGACTCGCAGCACAGATCGCTGGCCCCGCCTCCCTGCTCGCGTGGCTCTTGTTGTCGCTAGCTAGCTACCCGCTCGCATACACTTTCGCGAGCTTGTCCGCCCGAAGGCCACAGTCGGGTGGAGTCTATGCGTTCGCACGCGAAAGCTTCGGACTCCAGACGGCTGATGCAGTGGGCTGGCTCTTCATCGTCTGGTACGTTACCGGCGCTCCAGTGGTCACCGTCATTGCAGCTTCCTATCTCTCATACGCAATCCCATTGAGCAAGACAATGATCTACATTGTTGCAGCGCTGATAATTCTGGGAGCGTTCATGATCAATTATCGAGGGATTGTGGTCACTGGCAAGGTTCAGCTCGCTGTGATCGTCGCGATCGTAGGACTACTTCTGACTGCAGTGATCGCCTCTGCTCCACTTGTTCGAGTCGAAAATTTCACCCCATTCTTTCCAAACGGGATCCTCCCGATCGGCGTCGCGGCAGCACTGATCTTCTGGTCCTACCTCGGTTACGAGAACGTGTCCAATGTAGCAGAGGAGTTCAAGAACCCAGAGCGAGACTTTCACAGAAGCATAGTTCTAAGCGTCGTTGTGATCAGCGCTTTGTATCTCTCTGTCGCCATCGCGACTGTTGGGACCCAGGCATACAAGGCTGGAGGAAGCGTTGCCCCATTCGCTGCAATTCTATCTAACGCGCTCGGGGTCTACGGAAGAATCAGCACCGCAGTTCTCGCAGTCTTCATCATCTTTGGAACCGCTAACGCGTACACGACTGGAATGTCCAGGGTCATCTACTCAGTAGCAAAAGAAGGAGGCCTTCCGAAAGTGATAGCTCGAATCCATCCCAAGACAGGCGTACCGCATCTCTCTCTCGCCTTGCTCTCAGGGCCCTCTCTGATTACCTTGGTAGCATCGTACTTCCTGAATATTGATTTGCAGACCGCACTCTTGATTCCCAGCGGCGCGGCAATCCTCGTCTACCTAATCGGTTCGGCGTCTGGAATACGATTGCTAAAGGGGAGCAAGATGAGATTGTACCCATGGGTCTCTCTTGCAATCTCCCTCATCATGCTGCCGTTCGTCGGACCGGTTCTGATCGTTAGCGCCCTGGTCGCCTTGTTCGGTTTCAACTACCGAAGAATCCGCGGATTACGCCGATAAATACAAACACAATCCTCCGTGGGATAAGAGAGGCGGCTCATGAAGTTCGGCGTTCAGATCGAGAACCACCTAGGAATGACATACAACGGGGCTCGGAAGGTGGCATTGGAGGCTGAGAAATCCGGTTTCGACGGTCTCTTCGTCTGCGACCATCTGATGGGACGGAACGACGAGACGTATCGACAACCTTGCTTGGACCCGTGGGTAACACTTGGGGCCTTGGCCCAAGCCACCAAGAAGATCATACTCGGGACCCTTGTCAGTGCCATCGGATTCCGTTATCCATCGCTGCTGGCAAAGATGGGTGCTACCCTCGACCATGTTAGTGGAGGAAGGCTGCAGCTGACTCTTGGCGCAGGTTGGCATGAGCCCGAGTACAAGGCGTACGGTATCCCCTTTCCGTCCGTCGCGGAACGGATGCAGCAGTTACGTGAGGCAATCCAGATCATCAGATCAATGTGGACACAAGACCAGGCAAGGTTTGAGGGCAAACACTTCAAGATTGATGGCGCATGGTGTTACCCAAGACCACTGTCGTCGAAGATCTGGGTCGGCGGAGGAGGGGAGAAGACGTTGTTGCGGATTGTCGCGGATCTCGCTGACGGATGGAATGCTGTCGGGTTAAGCGTTGATGAATATGCGCGTAAGGTAGAAGTTCTAAGGTCGTTTTGTGAAAGCGCGGGCAGGAAGCTAAACACTATCGAGAAATCCTACTATGGCTCTTGTCTGGTCGGGAGCAACGAGAACGAGTTTCGCGAATCCTTCAACAGATACTATGGGCAGTATCGGAAAGCGGAGGAGCCGATGGAGACATTTCTTGAAAGAATGCGTTCCACTCGGCCTTTTGTCGGGACGACCTCTGAGGTTGCTGAGAAGATGAAGGGTTTCCAGGAGCTAGGCGTTTCCTATTTCATCTTCTACTTCCCAGACAAAGATGGGTTGAGCCTGTTGAAGCGGTTCGCGGATCTGGTGATGCCTAGATTCACGTCCGCATCGTAAGAGGATAATCCGGCATCAAGAGAATTGTAGACGGACGAGCAGGAATCCGAGCAGGAACAGAGCCATAGCCAGAGTTACGAATCCACGGGAGAGACATTCTTCTCCAAGCGATAGAAATCGCGATGTCACGTTTACCCGGGTGTGAAGTGATCGGGGATTATTCGGAACTTTCCTAGAAAAGGGGGAGTTTGGTTTGGACATTGACCATCGTCCTAGCTTGTGAGTGGTACGATCAGGGCTTGTGCGTGCATTGTGGTGGTTAGCGAGCCGGTGCCGGTGAGGGTCATTGTCACGGTTGTTGGGCTTGTCCATCCGGAGGCGACTGTGGTGCTTCCGCTGAGTCCTGGTGCGAGGCCGACGATTGTTATCGCTGGCGTGGTCCCGGTGCCATGGTAGGCGATGGTGATCGTGAAGTGTGTGCTGTCGGTTATGCTGAATCCGGTTGCGGTGACGTTGGCGACTGTGCTGACGGCTCTGAAACTTAACGACGAGCCTCCTTTATGGCCCCAGCCGGGCGGTCCGGCCCCTCTCCAACCGGACCATTGTTGGGGGTTGGTGGTTGTTTGTTCTGTTGGGTTGGTTGTTGCAAAGACGTGGTTGAGCCCGTAGCCTACTGCTCCAGCGCCGAGCCCGACGAGCAGTATCACTAGTACGATAGAGCGGGTGGAGATGCTTCGCCGCGTTGTCTGTTGAGTGTCTTGCTGCGACATTTTTTCTTCAATAGACAACATTGCGGGGGATGGAGATGGTGGTTCTCCTAGGAATTTGTTTAAATTCTCAAAAGGGACGCATCGACTCGAACGAACATCCTGAGTGTAGGATGGAATAGATTCGGGCTCCTCTGCCCAAGATATTCTCTCAAGCACAGAAACGTGAACGTCGAATATGACTGTTCAGGAAGCAGTGGTCGGGACCGAAGCAGGAAAGCTGCAGATGGAACTCCGCGATGTCTTCAGTAAGATTCTGAGCCATGCAAGAAGGATAGACATGACTTTGGCACTGGGAGATAGCGTCGAGGCTCTGGGACAGATCAGAGAGCTTGAGACATACCTCGAGAGGGGCCTTGTGGTTCTAAGCAGACCGCTAGACCACGAGTCCTAGAAAACATCTTCACTCGCGTATTCTCTTTTTCTGGTCCTTTTTCCGAAATGATTTAGTCTGTAACATCTTCTCCATCGAGTATGCCTGAGAACAGAGTAGTTCTCATCACCGGAGCGTCGTCCGGATTCGGCCGAGAAACTGCGCGGATATTACTCGATCGCGGCTTCAAGGTCTACGGGACGAGCCGGAACCCTTCAGCGAAGTCCCAGGGGCCTGGTGTCGGGATGCTCGAGCTTGATGTGGACTCTGACGAGTCTGTCAAGAATGGGGTAAGAGAGCTGCTTGACGAGGCGGGACGTCTCGATGTCCTTGTGAACAACGCTGGTTACGTGCTGACGGGAGGTGTTGAGGAGACTTCGATTCCGGAGGCGAAGGCGCAGTTTGAAACGGATTTCTTCGGCCCGGTCAGAATGGCGAAGGCCGTTCTGCCGACGATGAGAAAGCAGGGTGCTGGACAGATCGTTAACATTTCCTCGCTTGCCGCTGTTCTGCCGGGTCCGTTCGAGGGTTACTATGCCGGCGCCAAGGCCGCTCTTTTGGCATGGTCTGAATCTCTGCGTCACGAAGTCAAAGGCTTCGGTATCAAAGTCTCGGTGATAGAACCAGGATTTTTCAAAACCAACTTGGGCAACACCCGGAAGACTGCGAAATTCACAATACGTGACTATGACTACTTGCGGCAGCAAGTAATCGCCACACTTGATGATGATTTCGAGAATGGCGCGGATCCGAAGATCGTGGGAGAGACAGTTCTTCGAATTGTCACGAGCAGGAACCCAAAGCTAGAGTACGCTGTTGGCAGGGAGAGGCGTTACAAGACGCTAAAACGTCTGCTGCCCCATTCAATAATTGAGAATGGTGTGAGAAGGCACTGGAAGCTAGACAGGTAGAACTCCTGTTCTAGGCGCACCGACCATTTGTTGATAGTCTTTGCCGGTCTTCGCATCAGGTCTCGGCCTCATCCTCTTCGACTTTGCCATCTTTGTCTGGGTTGCGAGCGAGATCTTCGGGGCAGCATTGGTTCCACGGCTTCGGCAACGTGGCTCAACTCGTGTCAAGAGGGACCGAGGCTCCCGAGCACTAATCACCGTCTCAATATTCACTTCAGTGCTCATCGCCTTCTACTTCGGATATGGAGGCGTAGGAGCGCTTCCAGACTGGATTTTCTATCTGGGGATCTCTCTGATGTTTCTCGGGGTTCTGGTCCGCCAGTACGCAATCGCGATCTTGGGCCGCTTCTTCTCTCTAACAGTGGAGATTGCTGAAGACCACAAGGTTGTCGACAAGGGTCCTTACACGCTGGTTCGGCACCCGTCGTATACTGGGATCCTGATCACGTTCATTGGCTTGTGCTTGGCGGTGCAGTCTTTGGCCGCGCTACTGGTGTTGCTTCTCTTCTTCGGTATCTCGTTCGGATATAGAATGTACGTGGAGGAGCGGACCTTGTTGTCCGCGCTGGGACAGGACTATGCCAGCTACATTAAGAGGACGAAACGGCTCATACCGTTCCTCATCTAGGATGATACTATCGGGGAGCACTCTGGGTCATATGGCACAGTGACCTCGAGTGTTTCGAGGAGTGTTCTGTGGGGCGGACGATTCCTTCATGGCGGCTTGTCGTGAACGATGAGATTGAACGGATAAGTAGGTTCAGGGATTTTCTTCGAGTCGAGGACAAGGAGATATTCGACGATCTTCTGCGCCAGTGCAAACACTACGCGCCATACGCTAGTACGATGGCGTCGGTTGTGAAGGAGGTTCCGTTAATGTTCTCGATGCTGTTCGGCCAGCACAAGATGATATGGGAACTAGAAAAACGACTAGCCAAGCTCGAGGCGAATCAAACTCAACAATCTAATTCACAGATTCTAGCTCAGACCTTGCAGGTGAGCCCGTAGCTATCTAGATCCCTTCGAAGAATGGCAAGAAATGGCCAGAGTTAGTGCCGTGGGAGGTCATGTTCATCTTTCTGAACATGTGCTCATTATTTTGAACATACGAGCCTGGGCTTAGAGCGGTGCCAATGGGTTTCTTGAAAGTACTCCTCATCTGAGGGGTCTTGGTGTCAGTTTGTTAATGTGCGAGTAGTTCCGGTGATTAGAGGGTCTTCCCTCTTGGAGAGTAGGGTTGATTCTGGCCTCGAGATTAGACGAATCCTACTGTTGACGAGGCTGAAGGATGTCTCGAAAGGTATGACGCTACCCCAGCTTGTCAAGGATTGCGGGAAAGTCTCAGGATGGAATATTCCAGGCAAGACTGCGTGGGAGATCGTACAGCACGTCGTTCAGACCCTGATCGATGACAAACTGGTTTCGCTGGGAACCAGGTTCTTGGTCACGGTGAGGGGCCGAGAGTATCTTCAAGACCCTTTGAAATGGCGGATCGACGACAGAACAACAGAGGAGCTGTCAGACAAAATGTTCTGGAAGGAAATCTACCAGGTCTTCGACAAAGCCTACCACAAACTAAGGTCGAAGAGCTGACCAAAGAATATCGGGCTAAACTGAAAACCGATGCGTGATTGAAATGATGAGCCAATCCGGATACCTGACCTCGCGTGAGACAGAGATCATTAGGATCCTCAGGGTCTTGAGCGAAGCCACAGATGGCTTCGTGGTCATCGGAGGATACGCCGTCAACGCCCACGGCCAACACCGATTCTCCGTCGACTGCGAACTCGCAACCAACCGGGACAACGTTCCGCTCATAGACGCTACACTCCTTCGAGAGGGATACGAGCTGAGAAGAAGTGAGGTTCGGCCGCCCATAGGCGTGACGATCAGGGAATACGCCAAATCTGTTGGGGGAGAAACAGCGTCAGTCGAGCTCTTTGTCGACACCGTCGTGAATACAACAACCCGGGGAATCTGGACTTACAAGTTCATACATGAGAATTCTGTTGAGGCGATAGTCGTGGGAGCAACGGGCTCAACCCCGTCCCGGGTGGCTCAGAGAAATCTGCTCGTTGCTATGAAGCTGCACGCTGGGGAGACCCAAGACATCGAGGACATTGTGATGCTGTCAGAAAGGGTTGACTGGAAGACGGTTGCGAGATGCGCTGCCTGCGGGTCAAAACAACAGCTGATAGAACAGATAGACTTTGCGATCGGAGAGATATCCTCAGCGAAATTCGCCTCAGAGCTGAAATCTGTCTTCGCCATGCGCAGCGATCCAGTACCCCTTCTCAAGCGAGCGAACCTTGGTCTTCAATCGCTTAGAACACTTGTCGCCGAGCAGAAATTCAGAGACTCCCTATAGAATCGACAGACAGTCTTCCTATTGCTGGAAGTGCTTTCTGACTACAATCGCAGAAGTGACTCGTTCTCCCAGCGTCCCGTCTGGATTCAGGAAGCGGTAATGTTCTCCACAATCGACTAAGGGTTTCCAGTGGACGTGAGCAACTTTGGTCGGCCCCTTTTCCGTTTCCATTGCTATGAAGAAGACTTCTCCCGGCTCGAAAATGTCCTTACCATCATGCTTCTTACGCTCCGATTGTGGAACAAGGTGAGCCTTTTCGATCAACTCTAAGTGTTCTGTTCGGATAGTCTCTTCTACGTGGAAGACGGTTTCGGCTATCTTCCATGGCTTGAGGCGCTTTCCATCAGCTTTCATCGTGATTTTCATTTGCGCCTCTTCCAATACCAGAGGTGTGCTGCGAAGCTCTTAGCCGAGGTGAAACCCTCAGCCCAACAGGCGCGGACACGTTCGTAGCCTAGGCTCCGCGGAGAAGGGTCCAGCACCTATACAGAGCCACGAAGGAAGGATGCACCGGCAGTAGATGGTGAACGTGGAAAACTCGGCGTTTCACGAAGGAAGCGGCGCGGGAAAAACAGACCCCCCTTGGGGGCCCCATCAAAAAGAATGTTTAGAAAATTTTCTGGAAAACGTTGAGCAGATCTGTCAGGGTAATGTGGGAGGTCGGAGCCCAAGGAAGAAGAGACGGACCGGGAACCTAAGGGAATCGATACGGGATTGTTCCTATGCATTCCGATGGTCCAGGGGGACGATTGGGCGTTTCAAGACCTTCGCGGGTTACTGGGAGTCTCAACCCAGCAGCAGCACACTTCCAACCGACAACTTGGGCACTCTGTCGCCGATTCCGAGCCTCGACACTGTTCAGGTGAACAGTCGCAGTCAGCACAAATAATCCTCAATACCGCTCTCTAACCATTATCCATATGCTGTGGTATATCTACAGTGCTTTTGGACACCGCGTATTATCTAGGTTCTTTGCAGAACAGGTAGGTCTGCAGGAGTCGAGCGGGTGCATAGGACGAAGTGGGGCCGCGAAGAGTCTATACAAACCATCCCGCACGTATGATGTGCAGAACAGGCTGATCTATCAGGATAGAATAATGCTAGAGCGCAGATTACGTTGAGAGCTAACCGTTCGTCCGAATTATTTCCCCTGGAAGACGCAGGGCTAATCCGGAGAAATTGGAGGGTGGGTCTGAGGGTGATCTTCGGACTCTTCTGGGCTGCCGACGCCTATCTGAAATGGTCCCTGATAGCGCAGGGAATAGACTACGGGGAACTAATTTCAAGCGCCGCAGGTGGGCAACCGAGCGCAGTCGCTTCATGGATAAGGTTCTGGGCTGACATCGCAAATTCAACCCCAGACTTCCCCTACATAATAGCCATAACAGAAACACTCATCGCCATAATGATCATCATCGGACTCTTCACAAAACTCACCTCACTAGCAGGAATTGTCTTCAGCTTCCTCATCTGGAGTACCGCTGAGGCTTTCGGCGGAATCTTCACCCAGGGCGCCACAGACATCGGAACCGCCCCCCTCTACATGGCCATGTTCGCCGGGCTCATAGTCGTCCGCGCCGGAATGCAACGAGGTTTAGACGAACGGATTCTAAGGAGATATCCCCGCCTAAGGGTTCTACTCTGAATCCGGCCCTGGTATCCAACAAACGAACGCCCCCGCTTAAGTTCGCAACTCCGGACTAGACGGCGACTAGATTTTTTTCGGTCCTTTTCAACAGGACGGCATTGGTCGCGACGATTATCGAGGATGCGCTCATGAGCAAGGCCGAGACCTCGGGTCGAAGGATTATTCCAAAGTTGGGATACAGGATACCGGCTGCGACGGGTATTGCGAGAATGTTGTAGAATGAGGCCCAGAAGAGGTTCTGCTTCATCTTCGTGACTGTTGCCTTGCTGAGCCTTATCGCCCGCAAGACGTCTGAAGGGTCTGACTTCATCAGGACCACTTTTGCCGTCTCTATAGCGACGTCTGTGCCGGCCCCGATTGCAATCCCAATGTCTGCTTGAGCTAGAGCTGGCGCATCATTCACGCCGTCGCCTACCATTGCAACAAATTTTCCTTCATCTTGCAGCTTCTTCACGAATATTGCCTTGTCTTGTGGGAGGACGTCTGCGAAGACCCGCTTTATTCCAACCATTCTCGCGACCGCTTCGGCAGTTGCCAGATTATCTCCTGTTATCATGGCTGTCTCAATCCCAAGCTGGTTCAGCTTTGACACTGCCACTTTGGCCGTCTGTTTTACAGTGTCAGCCGCGCCGAAAACAGCTATGAGTTTGCCGTCAACTGCGAGAACCATTATTGTCTCGCCCTTCTCAACGAGCTGATCAATCTTGTCCTGCAAGGGAGCGGTGTCAATGCCGCTCTGTTTCATCAGCTTCACGGTTCCCACCAGCAATTCTTTCCCTTCGATACTTGCTCTCACGCCTCGCCCGGACAAGTTTTCGAAGCGTTCAATCCTTGTCGGTAACTGGAGCTGTCTCCTTCTCACCTCCTCGAGCACAGCGTTGCTTAGCGGGTGATTGGATTCGGCTTCGGCTCCCCCAACAAGTCTCAGGGCTTCGTCTTGATCCCAACCTTGGACAGTGAAGATTTCCGAGATTCTCGGTTTTCCCTCTGTCAGCGTTCCAGTCTTATCGAAGACTACCGATTGGATCTTGGAGACCTGTTCAAGTGTGGGGGCGTCTTTGATCAGAATGTTGTGTCTTGCGCCCAGGCCGGTTCCGACTGCGACGGCTGTTGGGGTCGCTAGGCCTAGGGCATCAGGACAAGCTATCACTATAGCGGAGATGGCGAAGGTTAGGGCGAAGAGGACTGGCTGTCGAGCAATGGCAAACCAGACCAAGAACGTAATCAGACCGGTGCCGATTGCAAGGACTACAAGATACTGGGCAAACCTGTCCGCCAGTCTCTGACCAGGTGCTTTGGAATTCTGAGCGGCTTCGACCAGTTTTACTATCTGCGCGAGAGCGGTCTCGTCGCCTACTTTTATTGCCTCGAACCTGACAGACCCGGATTGGTTGATGGATCCGCCTATGACATTGTCTCCAGTCTTTTTCGCTACTGGAATGGATTCGCCCGTTACAAGAGATTCGTCGACCGCCGTCTCCCCTTCAACGATTGTCCCGTCGACAGGTACTCGGTCTCCGGGTTTCAGAATTATGACGTCGCCAACTTGAACCTGTGATGTTGGGATGAGATTCTCTCTCCCATCTCGGAGAACTCTGGCTTGAGGCGGAACTAGCTGGAGTAAAGCCTGAAGGGCGTCGGTTGTTCCGCGGCGAGATCTCATCTCCATCCAGTGACCGAAAAGGACGAAGGTGACGAGGAGGGCGGCTGCCTCATAGTAGGAATCGGCGCTTTCCAGAATGGTGAGCAGAACGCTGAAGCTGTAAGCTGCAGTTATGCCTACTGCGATGAGAACTGACATATTCAGTGTTCTTTGTTGAAGAGCTCTGATGCTTGAGTAGAGGAAAATCCAGCCTGAGTAGAAGAATATGGGAGTTGTTAGTAGGAAGAGAAGCCAGGGGACCTGTATAGGGGCTGGTGTTTGAAAGCCGAAGATGAATTTTCCTAGAGGCGAGTAGAGGATGATCGGAACTGATAGGATGAGCGCGAAGAGGAATTTCTGGCGAATGTCTAATTCCATCAACCTCGCCATTTCTCGGCCTGCAACACCGGTATGCTCCATGCCCATGGTCATGGTCATACTCATCTTGAATTTCTCCCAGCGGGACATCTTGGAAGCCGGCTTCATAGCGTGATCATGATGATCCATTCCCTTCTCGGTCTTGGCGACAAGGACCAGTTTCATCCCACATTTTGGGCAGGTTCCAGGAGAGGTGGATCTGATCTCTGGATGCATGGGGCAGGTGTAGATAGTTGGATCCGCGTTCATTCGGTGACGAGAGTGTTCTTGGTTTTTTTCGGCGCCGGTAATCCTACTTCAACTCTCGAAGACGCTCTCCTAACTTCCTCCTTTGACTCTTAAGATTCCAACATAGTAAGTCCCTTCCCCGAGGGAACTGGCGGAGACAACTCACCTCCTCCGAGTTGTGGCTGAGCAAGACCTTACATTTGTAAAAATGAGTAGTTTAGACGTGGAGGAAATACTAGGGTTTCATGGCTAAGGACTCGATCTGCGGCATGTTCGTGGAAGAGGGTCCACACGCCCTTATAGCTACACTCCAGGGGACCAGATATTTCTCTTGCAGCGAAGGCTGCCTGATCCAGTTCCCCCATTTTGAAAGACATTGATAGGTCCAAGCATACTAGAAAGAATCTTGTCGTTTAAAATATTCGAGAGATTAGTTTCGTTCACCTTCAAGCCATCGAAGCACTCTAGACCACAATGGATTCTTCACACCTGAACCCGGAGAGCCGACACTAAGTTCGACATCGCTTAAGCTGACGGTAAGCGTCGTCATGTCAATAGCGAATCTTCGCTAGCGAAGCCCACCCACACCGGTCATCGTCCAAGCGGACCAGCCTAAGGCTACGGTTCTGAGGATCTCAGATGACACGGGACGTGACGCGCAAGGAATCGCTGAAACAGAAGAAGGAACAAATTGGCAGAAAAACCGAATGCACGGGACCAACGAGAAGAACTTCTAGGAAACATCCGCAAGCTAACGGGCATTGTGATTGAAAGGCTGGAAGAAGGATCCAAAGAACGAACATTCAGCATAGCACAAGTCAGACTGCTTGGAAGCCTCGGACTCCGCGCCCTACGTCTCTGGCAAGAGGCCCTGCGAGATGGAAGAATTAGCCTCTCCATCGCAGAGATGAAAGACGCAGAGAACCGTTTGTCCCAGAAGTTGAACGATTCAGAGGTCGGAGGCGCACAGAGTTCGTAAAGAAAAGCGAAGGATCAAGCGATGATGCTCTACGTGCCCAGATCGTACAGCAACTCACGGAAAGCCTTGCGAGATCCCGAGAGATGATGGTCGACAAGAGGCTTGAGCCGAAGGTCCGAGAACGATGGACCCAACTCCACACGAACACCGCCCAAGTCCTAAACCAGGTCCTGCGGGATCATCAGGCGAAAGACTGGGAAAAACGGCTCAAAGAACTGGAAACTGCAGGTCATCTCCCTCGAAGAATCAGCTTACCTGGGACACCGAAATGGGAGAACGAGAGCAGCCGATCCGGCGAGGCATCCTAAATGTCCACACCAATAAAAGGCAAAATAGACCGATACTACGCGAAGCTGCAGAGAGATCGAGAGCGGCGCGAGGCCGAGCGTAAGCCGCTCATTGTCGGAGATGTTGTCCAGTTCTGTCTGGTCTATCTCCACTTCAAGCCCTACGCGTACCAAGAGAAGTTTCTGCGAGACGACAACCAGTTTGTTTTGGCGCGGTGGTCGCGTCAGAGTGGAAAATCCCATACTATTGCGGCGTTGTGTCTCTATCTGGTTCTCTCGCAGTCTTATCGGAAGGTTGTGATTCTGGCGCCGAGCTTGCGGCAGAGCCGAAGGATGATTGCCAAGATTTCCTTCTTCCTTTCAGGGATGGAAACGAATTTTCTAGCTGGGCGACCTTACAAGACACGGCTGGAGTTCATTAATGGCTCGAGCATCGAGGCTCTGCCGAACAGCCCAGAGACGGTCAGGGGTATGACTGCTGACCTGGTCTTAGTGGATGAATTGTCGTTCGTCTTGAATGATGAGGACTTGTACGATGCGGTTGTCTACATGCTTGGCACGACGAATGGCCGATTTATCGCTGCCAGCACACCGGGATCACGTGACTCATTGTTTTACAAAATGTGTACCGATGACAAGAAGTTCGGAAACTTTTCGCGCCATCACGTTAGTTGGAAGGAGGCCTTGGAACCTAATGGTCCGTTGAAGAAACAGATCCTGGACGCGATCCGAGCTCAGATGATCGAGGATCCGTGGCGGTGGCAGAGGGAGATGGAAGCGGAGTTCGCTGTCGACGAGGACGCGTACTTCAGCTACGCGCTAATCGAGAGATGCGTGGACTCACAGTTAGAATTCTGGAATGACAGCGATCTGGTGGGGTTGTCTACATGAGCGCAATCCCGGCGGACAAGCCGTTCAACGTGGGAACGTTCTTTGTCGGGATTGACCTCGGCAAGAAATTGGACCACTCGGCCATAGCGGTGGTGCGAAAAGACGGGGACATCGTCTCTCTCGTTCACTTGAAGCGGTTCAAACTGGGAACCGAATATGGAGTGGTTCTAGCCCACGTGAAGCTGTTGGAGCGAACGCTGCAAACCGTCAAGAGAGTATACATCGACCAGACAGGCGTCGGCGAGTTCTTCGTCGAACAGTCTAGCAAACAAGTCAAGAACGTCAAGGGCATAGTGTTGAGCCTGCCGGAAAAACAGAACGTCATGGTCTGCATGAAGAGAACCATGGAGAAGGGCCAGCTAAGGATACCATATGACTCAGAGCTGATTAACGAGATCAACGTGGAAAGATACGAGCAGACACAGACGGACCAGACAAAGTTCTCACACCCAAACGGGACACACGACGATCGATTATGGGCCGTTGCACTTGCAATCTACTCGTCCAAACCCGAGGTACCAACATACCATGGTTTCGCAATCTGCGGACATGTCAGCAAGCCCCGATGGCAATTCTCCGAACTGAGGTATCCATTCGGGAACTATCTCAACCCCTACAACCCTGCACGATACTGCGGGACATGTGGTAGACTGACAACATCCGATCACGAACGATATCACAAGGAGTGAGCCCTGTGTGCGCGTTAGCAGATGGAGCAGAGATGGTTAAGGGGCGGCCGGTGAACGTGGCTCATGTTCCGGGTCCATGCACCGTCCGAGAGTTAGGCACAACATTATTATGACGGATTCGCCCTCGACTAGCTTATGTTCGTACGGGTCAAGAAGGTAGGATCACGACGGTACGCCTACCTCGTAGACGGCGTAAGAGAGAGGAGAAGCGTCAGGCAGAGAACTCTCTGCTATCTTGGCCCCGTCTCAAAACTTGTCTCTGGCATACCCGACGATACTAGGAAAAAGGTCGAGAAACGATTTCAGGTGGACTGGGACAGAATGAACGATCAGCTTCGCCGGATCCCTCTTACCTTCGAAGAACTCTCAATGGCAAGACGCAATCAATACGCGACTTCCATCAGAACGCGTCAAGCGGGTTTTCGCAGTCAAGGCAACCTGCCGAGAGCCAAGGGAGAACTCTCTGTCCTTTCTACACTCGTTGCGTTAAGGTTCAGGGAAATGTTTGAGCAGATCGGAGAAAGAGAGTACCGTATGCGATGACATCGAGAAAGACTTCTATCAAACGCTATCCGCGTCCGTCGAGAGCAAGAGCACTCGCCTCACAGCTGAAGAGGGAACCGAACGAGCTGAGGAGGAAGATGCTGTTTCTCGGATACCTAACCGATAGGCTTGACAAACAATCACAGTCTATCTATCTCGTTGGAGGCCAGGCGGTCGAGACATACACAGCAGGCCAGTTCACCACAGGAGATATCGACATTACCACTACAGACCGAGAAGCGACCGAGGAAATTCTCGGGCGAATAGGCTTCAAACGAGAAGGAATGGTCTGGATTAACGAGGCCATCAGCGTCGCTGTTCACATTGTCGACCTAATTCCAAACAGGACCGAAAAGACGCGTTTGATTCACGTTGGTCCCTACACAGTAAGAGTTGTGGGAGTTGAAGACTTGATAATCGACAGGCTTGCCGCAGCGAAATTCTGGAAGAGTGACCGGGACGGGGAGCAGGCAAGGGCTCTTTTCAACGCCTTCGCAAAACAGATCGACATGAAATATCTAAGGAAGAGGGCCAGAGAAGGGAAAGTTGACCTCCCGAGTCCAAACAAGAAACATGCAAACGTCTCCGAGATGAAGCGCCTGCTCGACCGGATGCGAGCAGAAGACGCCTAGGGCTACATAGGACACCACCCAAGAGGCTTCTATCCTGGATTCGTTTGAGGCAGAAGTCAAACGGTCATGGTTCACGTTTCGCGAATCACTAAGAGCCGCGACTAAAGGTGGAAAACTTTGGACCCCAGCAATAGTCGCGATTACCGAGAATCGGGTCAAGATTCTTTCTAGCGAAGTTTTCGTGGAGCTACGACCCCGCAGACTGATATGGACAACTCCAAACAGCTTTCGTATTACCGGGACCGGCACCGGTTCAAGATTCCAACGCAGCTATCTGAGATTCAAGAACCCAGAACAGGCAGCACAGGCCGCATCAATTATCAAGCGCAATTCTTCCGTGATTGAAGAACGATTAGTTCCGGTAGAAGAGTTTCCAGTTCAGGTCCGGCTTCTTCTCTCAGGAACATACGTAATGATTCAGCTGTCAGCCTTCTTGGTTAGGGGTATCGTTGCAGCCGTCATTCTGATATTCTTTGGTCGCTTTGGTACGTTTGGGATCGTTCTCGGAGTAGTTCTTGTCATTGCATACATTGGATTTCCCTTCTGGGTCGTTTTCGTGAGGGCGAGAAGACCGACGCAGGGATGGCTGAGATTTGAAGGAACCTCTATTGTCGTAAGAACAAGCTTGGACTGGGTATATGTTTCGCCAAAGACTATCGAGTGGAAAACCCCGGAAGCGTTTGTCCTCAGAGGACCAGGTTCGAAGTACGAACTGTCTTTTCCGACCGCCCAAGAAGCAAGGCAAACAAGTATGAAGATAAGAACCGTGATTCCCTCGGTTCAAGAAATTCCCATGGAGACCTAGGGGTAAAATTGTCCTCACTAGCAAGCCTCAGTAAGAGCAAGCTGAACCAGCTCTTTGATGAGGCCACGAACCGTGCTGTCCTACTTGTTAGGAGAGATTATCCCAACGTGATAGGAGTGCTGGTTCATGGAAGTGTGGCAAGAGGAGAACCTGGGCCGTTCAGCGATATCGACCTGCTGGCTGTAATCAGTCGGGGAAAGAAGCCGTCGGAGTTCTCCTATTTCGATGGAGACATATATGTTGGTGTCGGGTTCCTCAGGGTTGGAGAATTGGAGAGGGAGTTCAGCAATCCAAAGGCGTTCTTTTGGGCTCGCGGAAGCGCAAAAGCAACTGGAGTGCTCTATGACCCTAAGGGTATTCTGAAACGGATTCTTGTTCGTTGGAGAATTGCGAAGCCCTCTCAGCAAGTTCTAGAGAAATATCTCTGGTATACGTACCGCAACATCATCGAGTATTCTGGAAAGCTAAGGAATGGTTGGCGGAACCGAGATGAGTATATGACGAGATACGCGGCTGAAGTCATCGCCCAGCACGTCGAGAGAGCCATCATTGCATTGAATGACATCTCGATTATCAGCGAGAACTATCTCTGGCATCAGGTCCTGAAGGCGAAGAAGAAACCAAGCCACTTCGGGATCGACTATCCTATTGCCCGTGGAATAAGAGGGACAAAGGAGACCTCGAAGGTCAATCGATCAGCATTGAGACTTTGCAGTGAAACACTACGACTGATCAGAAGCGATCTTCGAAGGAAGGCCAGGGATAAGAGATTGGTCACCCTGCTAGCCGAACCGCTGGAAAAACACGGACTGTGACGAAGGACTCTTCCAACACTTTCATTTTCTCTTTCTTTCATCTCTCCCGTTCTTCTCCTCTAACTAGAAAACCGAGAAATTCATGTCAGTAAGTCGTAGAGCCGGCAGAAGGGTCCAGTTCACAGCTAAACGGTATTGTGGGAAGTGCGGTTCTACTACTGATCAGGTCTATTCTGCTGGCAGGATTGAGCCCGGTTCGAGGCCGGATGAGACGTTTGTCAAGGTTGAGTCTTGGTGTTGTGACCGTTGTGAGACGGTGGTGGAGAATCGGAGGGAGGAGTCTTGGCCGACGGACAAGTCGAAGGCTGTGAGACGCTTGTTGAGACTGAGCACAGACTACGATCAGGTGAAAGAGTCAAGCCTGCAGGTCGAGGGTGACATGGTGACCTTGAAGCTCAGATTCTACCCCTGGGCAGTCGTGAAAGCATCCAGACGTGTCGAGGAGTCGGAGAACCACGGATTCTATCGTCTCAGCGACCTGCTCCTATTGGAACAGCACGGACTATTGAAAGAACAACTCAGAGAGAACGTTCGAGTGTCAGAGCGAGAATAGAATTTTGGATTATCTTACGGAGTAGATCTGGAGCCTCAAGTTAGAGTCAGCGCCCCTTGAGCCAGCCTGTGATGCCTAGCTCCTTGACCGTCACGGTGATGGGGTCCGCCTCGTGCGACTTGTACTTGCCGCCTTCATCGAGATAGAGTATCCGCGGCTTCAGCGTGAACTGGCCTTGGACCCTGGGCTTCAGGGTCAATCTGACTTCCTCCGTCTTGAGTGAATCCAGCCTCTTCCCGCGCATGTTGAGATAGTTGTCCTCCATGCGATATCCCTCGGGGTTTTGCGTTAGCTCAAACCCTTCAGGCAACAGCTCTTCAAGCTTTACCAGTTGCGCGGGACCCTTTCCAGCGTTGACAAGCTCGATCTCGACCTCGCAATTCTCTCCAACCCGCAGATTCCTGTTACGCATCGTCAAGCTGGATTGTAAGTGAGCATGGTCGAACATCTCCAACCCAACCGGGCTCTCTTGCGTCTTGGTTGGTGTGGTGATCCCAGATACGAAGGAGAGGCTCGACGGTCCATGGAGGACTTCGGACAGCGAAACTGCTAGCTCCCGCTCGTTCCTCACTCTTTCTAGAAGCTGAAGGACCTCTTCCTTCTTCGCGGGATATTCCGCTGCCGCGTAGTGTGCTGCGGAGGCTTCTAGGACCTTCTCAGCTATCATGTACTGCTTGGCTTTCCTGTCCTGATCCCTCTCTTTGTTCGCGTTGTCGACGCACACGTACGCGTCGAAGAGTAGCTTGCAGGCCTCAGCGTATTTTGAGGCGCTCTTGAACCCGGCCTTCATGTAATAATTCGCAGCACTCTCAAGCCCATGGATCGTAGGTTCGTGAAGCCGCACGTCCCTAGTGTCGCTGAACCGCGCACCTGACTCTAATGCTCGACAGAACCTGCTGTGACCTAGAGCTACGAGTCTACCTTTCTCGGTCTGACTGAGATCCTTTGCCAGCTCAAACAGCTGAGCAGCCTCCAAATACAATCCTGGAGATGCTTCCAGTTCTGCGCCCATCATCATTTGCCAAGCTTTGGCTAACGTCATGCACCGTTTGATTTCGCGCTTGTCTTGTTCATTGTTAAGGGAGGGAATGAGCTTCTCGAGGGCCTCTGCTACTTTTCCAAATTTTTCCGAGCTTGAGTGGTGGTCGCCTTTCTTTTCGAGAAGCCTCGCTTCTTCAAGGGTGAGGCTGGCTTTGCAATATGCGTGTCGGATGGCTGCGGCCTCCGCAAGTCCGGCGGCGGTTTGATTCTCTTGTGGTTCGTCTGCATTAACGGGCCGGTTGCGAAGAGAGTTTTCAACGTCGACGAAGAGTCGGGCTGCTTCTTCGTACGCCGTTATTGCCTCTGGGCATCGTTCTTTACGGCTGAAATCTTCAGCTTCTTCTATCTTGGCCCAAGCTGAATAGTTCGGAGCAAGGAAGCTCCATCTCTTTGAAGACTTGTGAAGGCTAGCGGCTTTTTCGTAGCATTCCTTCGCGGAGCTGTTCTCTTGTCGGTCATGGTAGTTTCGAGCCTTTTCGATCTCGCTCCAGGCCTCCATGTACAAAGCATAGCCTCGATAAAACTCTCCGAGCTGCGGCAACTTGTCCGCCGCGGTTCTGAAGCTCTCCGAGGCTATCAGAAATGATTCTGCCCCTTTCAAATGATCGCCTAGCTCATCATACGACTGGGCTGCACGCCACAAACACTCAGCCCTTCCGCTGGGGAGGTTTGCCTTCTCAAAAAGTCGGGAAGCCTCGTTGAAAGATTCTATTGCCTTTTTGGTGAGAGAGCTATCCTTGGTCAGCTTGTGCAGACTCAGAAGCATGTTGCCATGTTCGTACTCTCTCATTGCGATGTAGGCCATCTGAGGTGTCGAATGCGACCGTTCAAGGGCTGGCAGATCCTTGCGGAAAAATTCGATGGCCGATCCATTGTGCTGGATAGCCTGCTGAAGAAGCCTCTTCCTTGTATCAACATCCTTGGAGAGATCCGAGAGCTCGGACATTATCTCGGCGAGATAGTGTCTGAACACACCATGGTCGAGGTAGGCGAAGGGCTGGAGCGTATCAGAAAGATTGATGCAAAGGTTTCGTTGCTCAAGGGCGCGTTTCAACAACTCTTCCTTCCTTTTCTGAGGATCCCTCTCCGTCTTCGCTACAGAGGTCAAGATTTTGCTGAAAACGTGGTGTGCGTGTAACAACCCTTGAGGATAGCCAGCCTCCTCTGCAAGCTTCAGCATTTCTGGCGATTCCCTCAGTGCCGTTTCACACAACGCTCGCCTCTTCTCGAGGTCCGGTTCGAATGCAGCTAGCAGGTAGTAGTATTCGGGGCGAGGTGATTCCGGCCACATAACACCGGTTACTGGACAAGGCAGAGGAATGGGGGCAAATTGCTGTTTGCC
>Ga0137396_10000444_pt1 | contig 19714 bp, 16 predicted proteins | sample czc16metaG_FD_108284 | JGI IMG/M metagenome (GOLD analysis project Ga0137396, IMG submission 108284) | Vadose zone soil microbial communities from Angelo Coast Range Reserve, California, USA - czcobulk3.16 metaG | ecosystem: Environmental > Terrestrial > Soil > Vadose zone | place: USA...
CACGACGCGGAGCTCGACGCGCGCGACGTTCCCGCGGCGCGCCTCGAGCCTGAGGGTGAGCGTCGTCTTCTGGCCGAGAAAGCGCGTCGGCGCGGTGAGCGACTTGACGCCCGGCACCGACTGACGCCAACCGAGGTAGGAAATCGAGCCGACGACGGCGAGCAGCAGCAGAAGGACGAGGAGGAACCAAATTTTCCCGCGTGATCTTTGCGGCACGAGAACGAATGATACCACGCCGCGTGCTTGACACCCCTTCGCGGCCTTCGTAGCATGACCCGGTGTCTACCGTCTGGCTGATTCCAGTCTTTCCGCTCGCGGGCGCGCTCCTCAACATCCTCTTCGGAAAGCTCATCGGGCGTCGTGCCCACTGGGTCGCCGTGCCGGCGGTGGCCGTGGCCTTCCTGGCGTCGTGCGTCGTGTTCGCGCGCGTGTGGAACGGCGGAATCTTCACGCGCATGCTCTTCACGTGGATCATCGCCGGCGAGTTCGAGGCGTCGGTCGTCGCGTACGTGGATCCGCTCACGGGCGTGATGCTGCTCGTCGTCACCGGCGTCGGCGCGCTGATCCACCTCTACTCCGCGGGTTACATGCACGACGATCCCGGGTACGCGCGCTACTTCGCCTACCTCAACCTGTTCGTCTTCTCGATGGTGATGCTCGTGCTCGCCGGAAACTTCCTCCTGCTCTACGTCTTCTGGGAGGCGGTGGGCCTCTGCTCGTACCTTCTGATCGGGTTCTGGTATACGCGTCCCGCCGCGGCGCAGGCGGGCAAGAAGGCGTTCATCGTGAACCGTGTGGGTGACTTCGGCTTCGGCCTCGGCATCATGTGGCTCTGGAACGCCCTCGGCGGGCTGGACTACCAGACGGTGTTCCAGAACGTGGAGACGCTCGCACCGGCGACTGCGACGGGAATCGCGCTGCTCCTCTTCATGGGTGCGTGCGGTAAGTCGGCGCAGCTCCCGCTCCACACCTGGCTTCCCGACGCGATGGAGGGCCCGACGCCGGTCTCCGCGCTCATCCACGCCGCGACGATGGTGACCGCCGGAGTCTACATGGTCGCGCGGAGTCACGCCCTGTTCGAGCGCTCGGGCACGGCGCTCGAGGTCGTCGCGTGGGTTGGCGTCGCCACGGCGGTCTTCGCCGGGACGATCGGCCTCGTGCAGACCGACATCAAGCGTGTGCTCGCCTATTCGACGGTGAGCCAGCTCGGCTACATGTTCGCCGCGGTGGGCGTGGGCGCCTACGCCGCGGGCATCTTCCACCTCGTGACTCACGCCTTCTTCAAGGCGCTCCTCTTCCTCGGGGCCGGCAGCGTCATCCACGGCACGGGTGGTGAGCAGGACCTACGCAGGATGGGCGGACTCTCGTCGCGAATGGTGACGACGACCATCACGACGACGATCGGCGGGCTCGGGCTCGCAGGCGTCCCGGGGCTCGCGGGCTTTTTCTCGAAGGACGAGATTCTTGCGGCGGTCTTCCACGCGAACCGCGCGATGTGGGCGCTCCTGCTGCTGGGCGCGTTCTGCACGGCCTTCTATACGGCGCGTGTGCTCTTCCTCGCGTTCTACACCGGGCCGCGCATGTCCAAAGAGGCGGCGCACCACGTGCACGAGTCGCCGCCGGTGATGACGCTGCCGCTCTGGACCCTCGCGGTGCTCACGGTGGTGACGGGCCTGGCCGTCGGTTTCCCAGCCGAGGGTGGCACACGCTTCGCCCGCTTCCTGGCGGGCGTGTTTCCGCTCCACGAGGAGGTGCACGGCGGATTCGTCGCCTACGTGCTGGTGATCCTCTCGGTGGTCGTCGTGGCGGCCGGGATCATGCTCGCGTGGTTCATGTACATGTCCACGGCGGTGCGGCCGGAGGCGATCGGCCAGCCACGCACGCTGCTCCACGCGTTCCTTCTGAACGCGTGGTACGTGGACCGGCTCTACGACGCGGTGATCGTACGCCCGTTCTTCGCGCTGTCGGAATACCTTGCGCGCGCCTGGGACCTCGGCGTCATCGACGGGATCGTCAACGGCCTCGGGCGCGGCGTCGTCGGCTGGGCCGCCTCGTTCCGGCGAGTCCAGACGGGCTACGTGGTGAACTACGCCCTGACGATGCTGGCCGGCGCGGTCCTCGTCCTCGCCTTCCTGCTGAGCCGATGAGATCGCTCCTCACGGCGGTCACGTTCTTCCCGGCGCTCGGTGCCCTCGCTTTGGTCTTCGTCCCGCGCAGCCGTGCCGGCGTTCTCAAGACCGCGGCGCTCCTGATTGCGCTGCTCGTGTTCGCGCTCTCGCTCCCTCTCTACTTCGGTTTCGACGGCGACTCGGCCGGGTTCCAGTTCGAGGAGGAGCGGGCGTGGATGCCGACGCTCGGCGTCTCGTATCACGTCGGCATTGACGGGATCAGCATGCTGCTCGTCTTGCTCACGACGTTCCTGACGCCGCTCGCGCTGGCCTCCGCCTGGCACGCGATCGAGGACCGACTGAAGGAGTTCGTGGTCACCGTACTCGTCCTCGAGACGGGAATGCTCGGTGTCTTCGTCAGCCTCGATCTCTTCCTCTTCTACGTCTTCTGGGAGGCGATGCTGATCCCGATGTATTTCATCATCGGCGTCTGGGGCGGGACGAACCGCGTCTATGCTGCGGTGAAGTTCGTGCTCTACACGCTGGCGGGTTCGCTCCTGATGCTGATCGCCATCCTGGCGTTCTACTACCGCCACGGCGCGGCGACCGGGACCTACACCTTCGACATCACGACGCTCGCGCGCTGGGTGGTGGCGCCGGGCCTGGCGCAAAATCTCATGTTCCTCGCCTTCGCGCTCGCGTTCGCGATCAAGGTGCCCCTGTTCCCGTTCCACACGTGGCTGCCCGACGCCCACGTCGAGGCGCCCACCGCGGGCAGCGTCATCCTGGCGGGCGTGCTGCTGAAGATGGGCACGTACGGCTTCCTGCGTTTCTGCCTGCCGCTGTTCCCCGATGCGAGTCTGGCGTTCGGTCCGCTCGTCTCGGCGCTGGCCGTCATCGGGATCGTCTACGGCGCGTGGGTGTCCACCGTCCAGCCCGACGTGAAGAAGCTCGTTGCCTACTCGAGCGTGAGCCACCTCGGGTTTGTGATGCTCGGGATCTTCACGCTGACCCAGCAAGGGCTCGTCGGCGGCGTCATCCAGATGGTGAACCACGGCCTTTCGACGGGCGCGCTCTTCCTCATGGTCGGCATGATGTACGAGCGGCGCCATACCCGCCTCATCACCGACTTCGGCGGCCTCTGGAAGGTGGTGCCGGCCTTCTCGGCGTTCTTCATGGTCGTGGTGTTCTCGTCGCTCGGGCTGCCCGGCCTCAACGGCTTCGTCGGGGAATTCTTGATCCTCGTCGGCGCCTTCGGGGTGAACCCCTGGCTCGCGGCCGTGGCGACGACGGGGATCGTGTTTGCCGCCGTCTATCTCCTCTGGATGTACCAGCGGGTGATCTTCGGCGAGGTCACCCACGAGGAGAACCGCGCCCTCACCGACCTCTCACCCCGCGAGTGGGCCGTGCTCGCGCCGGTCGTGGTGCTCATCGTCTGGATCGGGGTCTACCCGACGGCGTTCACGGGCAAAACCGAGGCGACGCTGGAGGCGCTGATCGCCCAGGTGGAATCGAAGAGCGGGGCCCCGCGCGTCTCCGTGGCGGTCGGCGCCGGCCCCGCGGACCCCGCTACAATGACGCCGCACGCTCCCGTCTCGGGCCACCCGCGGTCGATGCCGGCCCCGCGGACCCCGCTGCAATGACGCCACGCGCTCCCGTCTCGGGCCACCCGCGGTCGATGCCGGCCCCGCGGACCCCGCTACAATGACCGAGCTCGCGATCCCAGCGGTGACGATCGGTCCCCTCGCGCCGGTCCTGATCGTGCTCGGCGCGGCCGGGCTCGTGCTCCTGCTCGACCTGCTGCCGCGGCCGGGCGGGCGCGAGCTCATCGCCACCGTCGCGCTCGCCGGCGTGGTGGGAGCGCTCCTCGCGACACTGATGCGCTGGGGAAAGCCCGGGCGCGCGTTCAACGACATGGTCGTGCTCGACGACTTCGCGCTCTTCGCCAACGTCGTGATCTGCTATGCCGCGGCGCTGGTCGTCCTGCTCTCGATCGACTATCTCAGGCAGAAAGGGCCCGAGGCGGGTGAGTACTACGCCCTCCTCCTCTTCGCGACCAGCGGCATGATGCTGCTGGCCGCGGCCGGTGACCTCGTCGTGCTGTTCCTGGCGCTCGAGCTGATGTCGCTTTCGCTCTACGTCCTCGCTGGACTCTTCAAGCGCGAGCTCGCATCGTCCGAGGCCTCGATGAAGTACTTCGTCCTCGGCGCCTTCGCCGCGTCGTTCCTGCTCTACGGGATCGCGCTGATCTACGGCGCGACCGCGACGACGAACCTCGACCGGATCGCGGCGACCGCGGCCGGGCGGGCCCACGACCCGCTCCTCGTCATCGGGCTCGGGCTCCTGCTCGTCGGCTTCGGGTTCAAGATCTCGTCGGTGCCGTTCCACATGTGGGCGCCCGACGTCTACCAGGGCGCCCCGACCAGCGTGACGGCTCTCATCGCGACCGGCTCGAAGGCGGCGGCGTTCGCCGCGCTGATCCGCGTCCTCGTCACCGCCCTCCGCGGCTCCCAACCGGACTGGACCGCGCTGCTCTGGATCGTCGCGGCGGTCACGATGACCGTTGGGAACGTGGTCGCGATCGCGCAGTCGAACCTCAAGCGCCTGCTCGCCTACTCCTCGATCGCCCACGTCGGGTACATGCTCATCGGCGTCGTCGCCGGTGGGAGCGCCGGCCCCGGCGCGGTGCTCTTCTATCTCCTCACGTACGTGTTCACGACGGCGGGGGCGTTCGGCGTCCTCACCTTGTGTGAGCGGGCCCGGGTGGAAGCCGTCGAGGTCGGCGACTACGCGGGGCTCGCACGCCGCCACCCCGTCCTCGCGGCCGCCCTGGGCCTCTTCCTCCTGTCGCTCGTCGGCATCCCGCCGCTCGCGGGTTTCGTCGGGAAGTTCTACCTCTTCGCCGCCGCCGTGCGCGCCGGCTACCTCTGGCTCGCGGTCATCGGCGTGCTCAACTCCGCGATCGCGGCGTACTACTACTTGCGCGTGGTTGTCTTCATGTACATGCGCGAGCCCGACGGCGTCGGCGCGACCCTCGTGCCGTCCTTCGCCGGGGGCCTCGCCCTGGCGATCGCGCTGGTCGGCATCGTGCTGCTGGGTGTGATCCCCGCGCCGTTCGCGGATCTCGCCCAGGCGGCCGTCGCCCCACTCCTACGCTGAGGCCGCGGAATGACGCGCCAGGCCGCAGACGCGCGCGCGTCCCGCCGGGCTCGAACGCGCGGCGCGCCCCGGAGCCGTCGTGCGAGCGCGTCGCCCGGGGCCGAGCCCAGGCGGTGTCGGCGCCCGCCGCGCGAGCTCGACTGCGCGCCGCCCGACGTCGTGCGCCTGCCGAGCGCCGACGGCGTCCAGGCGTGAGCGTCCGTCTCCCGCATCGCGGCTGGCTCGTCGATCTCGACGGCACCGTCTACCGCGGTGAGACGCTCATCCCGGGCGCCGACGTCGCGATCGCCGAGCTGCGGCGCGCGGGCCGACGCGTCGTGTTCCTCTCGAACAAACCGCTCTACACCCGCGCCGACTACGCGGCAAAGCTCACGCGCCTCGGGATCCCGACATCGGCGGACGACGTGGTCAATTCGTCGCTCGCCCTCGCGCGCCATCTGGCGCGCCTCGACGCGCGCGCTCCGGTCTTCGTCATCGGTGAGCCTCCGCTGGTCGCCGAGCTCCGTGCTCACCTCTTCGAGGTGCGCGCCGACCATCGCGTGCGCTGGGTCGTGATCGCGTTCGATCGGACGTTCGACTACGCGAAGCTCAATATCGCGCTACAGGCGGTGCGGGGCGGCGCGCGGCTGATAGCGACCAACCCCGACCGGACGTGCCCGACCGAGGAGGGAGAGATTCCGGACTGCGCCGGGATGATCGCTGCCGTCGAGGCGGTGACGGGCCAGCGAGTTGAGATCGTCGTCGGCAAGCCATCGCCGATCATCCTGGAGGTGGCGCTCGAGCGGCTCGGGGTCACGCCCGCGGATTGCGTGATCGTCGGCGACCGGATCGAGACCGACATCATGATGGGCAAGCGGGGCGGGCTCACGACGGCGCTCGTCCTGACGGGGATCACGCGCGCGCGCGACCCTCGCATCGCCGAAAGCTGCCCTGACCTCGTGCTAGGATCGATCGGAGAAATCTTGGAGCCTCCGTACTCATGACCTCGGCCCGGGCGCTCGTCGATAGCGACTACGACGTCGTCGTCATCGGCGGTGGCATGGCCGGCGCCGGCTGTGCGCGCGACCTCGCGCTTCGCGGTCTGTCGGTGGCCCTCGTCGAGAAGGGCGACTTCGCCTCGGGCACGACCGCGTACTCCTCCAAGCTCATTCACGGCGGGCTTCGCTACCTCGAGTTGCTCGACTTCGGCCTCGTGCGGGAGTCGCTCCGCGAGCGTGAGACGCTGCGTCGCCTCGCACCCCACCTCGTGCGGCCGCTGCCGTTCCTGGTGCCGATCTATCGCGAATCGTTGCGGAGCCTCGTCAAGGTGCGGATCGGTCTTGCCCTCTACGACTGGCTCACGCCGGGACGGAACCGCGAGCGCTACCGCGTGCTCCGGCCGGTGGACACGCTCACGCTCGAGCCCGCGATCCGCGCACGGGATCTGCGCGGTGCGGGCTACTACTTCGACGACCTGCTCGTGGTGCCCGAGCGGTTGTGCCTCGAGAACGTCCTCTCCGCGTGTCGGCACCGCGCGCGAGCCTTCAACTACGCCTCGGTGGAAGAGATCCTGCGTGACGCGCGGGGTGCGGTCGCGGGCGTGAGGGTGCGGGATCTCCTTTCCGGCCGCGTCGTGCGACTCGGTACGCGGATCGTGGTCAACGCGACCGGTCCGTGGGTGGACGAGCTCCGAACGCTCGGTGGCGTGACGGAGCGCGGCCGTCGCGTGCTCCGACGGACGAAGGGGATCCACTGCCTCTTGCCGCGCCTCACCGACCACGCGATCTACCACTCGACGGGCGACGATCGGATGATCTTCGTGATCCCGTGGCGCGAGTTCTCGCTCGTCGGCACGACCGACAGCGACTTCGACGGCGACCTCGACCGTCTCTACGCGACGCGTGACGAGGTGACGTACTTGCTCGATGAGGTGGGGAAGGTGCTGCCCGACCCGCGCGCGACGCTCGAGCAAGTCGTCTACACCTACGCGGGTGTGCGCCCGCTCTCGTTCGAGGAGGGCAAGCGCGAGTCGGACGTCTCGCGCGCCCACAAGGTCGTTCCTGAGGAGGACGGCCGGTTCCTCTCGATCACGGGGACGAAGCTCACCTGCTTCCGGAGCCTCGCCGCCGAGCTCGGCGACCAAGTCGTCCGCACCCTCGGACGCGGCGCGCCGGGGGGGACCGACCGGCTCACGCTCGACGGGCTCGACGAGGAGGCGGGGCGCGTCGAGGCGCGCACGTGGCTCGACGTCGGCCCCGAGCTCGCCGCCTCGGGCCTCACGCGCGAAACGCTGGAGACGCTCGTGACGCTCTACGGGCGCGCGTTCCCGCGCGTCATCGACCTCGCGGGTAAGGTGCCCGGAGGTGCCGAGCGTCTCTGCCCGTCGAACCCCGATATCGTCGCCCAGCTCTACCTGGCGGTGCAGGAGGAGATGGCGGTCTCGCTCCAGGACGTCCTCCTCCGGCGCACGGGCATCGGGACGAGCCGCTGCCAGGGCCTCGACTGCGCCGAGGCGATCGGCCGGCGGATGGCGCAGATGCTCGGGTGGACGCCGCGGCGCCTCGAGGCGGAGCTCGAGGCCTACGGCGCGTACGTGGCGCGCTCGCGGAGGTTCAGGACGGCGTAGGCGCCTCGGACGCGTGTGCTATAGTGCGGCGCACTTGGCGCGTTCTTCATACCGACGGCTGACCATGGAGGTCTGCATGAAGCGGTGGCCTGGCATCGTCTCCATTCTGACCGCGACGATCCTTTTCTCCTCGCCCGCCCCATCGATGGCGAAGACCGAGATCCATTTCTGGCACGCGATGGGCGGACAGCTCGGCGAGGCCGTGAACGAGCTCGTGAGGCAATTCCATCAGAGCCAGTCGGAGTACGAGATCAAGCCGTTGAACAAGGGGACCTATCCCGAGGTCCTCACCGGCGCCATCGCCGCGTACCGGCAGAAGAACCCGCCCCACATCGTGCAGGTCTTCGACGTCGGGACCCAGACGATGCTCCTCTCGGGCGCCATCTACCCGATCTCTCAGCTCATGAAGGAGCAGGAGATCGCGGTCGACTGGAACGACTTCATCAAGCCCGTGACGGGCTACTACTCGAAGGACGGGAACCTCTACTCGATGCCGTTCAACTCGTCGAGCCCGATCCTCTACTACAACAAGGACGCCTTCAAGAAGGCGGGCCTCCCCGACAAGCCGCCGGCCACCTGGAAGGAGGTCGGCGAGGCCTCGAAGAAACTCCTGTCCGCGGGCGCGGCGAAGTGCGGCTTCACCACGTCCTGGCCGTCCTGGACGATGCTCGAGAACACTTTTCCGTGGCACGACCAGCCCTTCGCCACCAACCAGAACGGCTACACCGGGCTCGACACGAAGCTGCTGATCAACGGCGAGTTCGGGCTCAAGCACATCGGCCAGCTCGCTCAGTGGCAGAAAGAGGGCGTCTACTCCTACGGCGGGCGCATGGGCCAGCCGGACCCGAAGTTCATCAACGGCGAGTGCGCGATGCTCGTCCAGTCCTCGGCCGTCATCGGCAACTTCAAGCGCACGCTGAAGTTCGAGTGGGGCACGGGGCAGCTCCCGCACTGGGGCGCCCCGTACAAGAAGCAGAACGCGGTCGTCGGCGGCGCGACGCTGTGGGTCCTGAAGGGCCAGAAGGCGTCGGACTACAGGGGCGTGGCCCAGTTCATGAAGTTCATCGCCGAGCCGCACCAGCAGATGTGGTGGCACGTGACCACCGGGTACCTCCCCATCACCCAGACGGCGATTCGGAACCTGGAGGCCGGCTACCACTTCAAGAAGAACCCCGAGCAGTGGACGGCCCTCTCCCAGCTGGCCGCCAAGCCCACGCCCAACAGCCTGGGCATCCGCCTCGGTAATTTCGTGCAGATCCGCGAGGCGATCGAGGGCGAGATGGAGAACATCTTCGCCGGAAAGAGGACCGCGAAGGAGGGGCTCGACGATGCCGTGGCGAAGGGCAACGAGATCCTGAAGGAGTTCGCGGCCGCCAACAAGCCGTAAGCCGGCGCGAGGGCGATGAAACGGGCGGTCTTCAAGAACCGGTGGTTACCGTACCTACTGGTCCTGCCCCAGCTGGCGGTGACCCTCGCGTTCTTCTTCTGGCCCGCGTTCGAGTCACTGCGTCTCAGCTTCTTCCGGACCTCGCCCTTCGGTGACAAGACCGTCTTCGTCGGACTGGAGAATTTTCAGAAACTCTTTGCCGACGCGGACTACTACCAGTCGATCCTGAACAGCTTCGTCTTCGCGTTCGGTGTGACCGCGCTGGCCCTCGGGACGGGGCTGTTCGTCGCCGCGCTCGCGACCCAAAGGATCCGCGGGCTCGCCGCGTACCGAACAGCCGTTCTCTGGCCGTACGGTATCGCGCCGCCGATCGCCGGCATCATCTTCCTCTTCATCTTCCACCCCTCGTACGGCGTGCTCCCGTACTGGTTGTCGTTCGTGGCGGCGTACGAGTTCAACTGGCTCCTCAAGGGATGGGTGGCGATGGCCCTCGTGATCGTCGCGACGGCCTGGACCCACGTCGGCTACAACATCGCCTTCTTCCTGGCGGGACTCCTCGCGATCCCGACCTCCGTGCTGGAAGCCGCCAGCGTCGACGGGGCGGGCGCGATCCGGCGCTTCCGGTCCATCGTCTTCCCGCTGCTCTCGCCGATCACCTTCTACCTGCTCGTCGTCAACCTGATCTTCGCGTTCTTCGGGTCGTTTGGCGTGATCCACGCCGTCACGCAGGGGGGGCCCGGGCGTGCCACCGAGATCATGGTCTTCAAGGTCTACAAGGACGGCTTCATCGGACTGAACCTCGGCTCCTCCGCCGCTCAGTCGGTCGTGCTGATGCTCGTCGTGATCACGCTGACCGCCCTCCAGTTCCGCTTCGTCGAGCGCCGGGTCAACTACTGATGGCGGCCGACGGAACGATGGCGATGTCACCGCGCGTCGAGACGCTCGGCGGGGTGGCCGAGTGGCGGCGGCGCCGCACGCCGGTGAACTGGGGACCGCTCGTCGTCCACGCGCTGCTGCTCCTCTGCGTCGCGGTCATCGCGTTCCCGATCTACTACGCCTTCGTGATCTCGACCCAGACGCTCGACGAGGTGATCGCGCGGCCGCCGACCCTACGGCCCTCGGGCAACATGGTCCGGAACTATGCCGACGCGTGGACCCGGTCTCACATGGCGCGGCTGCTCGGGAACAGCGCCATCGTCGCCCTCGTCTCCGCGGTCGGCAAGATCTCGATCTCGATGCTGTCGGCCTTCGCGATCGTCTACTTCAACTTCCGCGGGAAGACCGTCGCGTTCTGGATGATCTTCGTCACGCTGATGCTGCCCGTGGAGGTCCGGATCATGTCGACCTACGAGGTGATCGGCACTCTCGGCTGGCTCAACAGCTACGCCGGGCTCACGGTGCCGCTGATGGCCTCAGCGACGGCGACGTTCCTCTTCCGCCAGTTCTACCTGACGGTGCCCAACGAGCTCGTCGAGGCCGCGCAGCTCGACGGCGTCGGGCCGCTACGCTTCCTGTGGTCGTTCCTGCTGCCGCTGTCGTGGGCGAACATCGCCGCGCTCTTCGTGGTGCTGTTCATCTACGGGTGGAACCAGTACCTCTGGCCCCTGATGATCACCAACACCGAGACGATGCGCGTGGTCGTGATCGGGCTCGGGGATCTCATCCCCCGCACGGGCACGCACGTCCCCGAGTGGAACGTCATGATGGCCGCGGCGATGATGGCGCTGCTCCCGCCCGTGGCCGTCATCCTCTTCATGCAGCGCTGGTTCGTGAAGGGGCTCATCGAGAGCGAGAAATGATGCGCGTCGCGGCGCACCGGGGCGGCGCCCTCCTCTGGCCGGAGAACAGTCTCCTCGCCTTTCGTAACGCGGTCGCGCTCGGCTGCGACTTCGTCGAGTTCGACGTGCACCAGACGGCCGACGGCGAGGTCGCGGTCATCCACGACCACACGCTCGACCGGACGTCCGAGGGCAGGGGCGCCGTCGGGGCGGCGACGGCCACCGCCCTCCGGCGGCTCCGGCTCAAAGGCCGCGACGGCGGGCTCACCGACGAACGCGTGCCGCTGCTCGAGGACGTCCTGGCGCTCGTGGCGGCGTCCCCGGCGGCCCTGCTGGTCGAGATCAAGGGGCCGACGCCGGGTGTCGGCGTGAGCTACCGGCGGGTCGGCGGCAAGGCAAGCGCCGTCCCGGGTCCGCGTTACGAGGGTCTCGAGGACAAGGTGCTCGCGACCCTCGGCCGGGCGGGGCTCCTGGAGCGGGCGACGCTCATGGCGTTCAATCCTGATGTCCTCACGCGCGTACGCGCCCGGATGCCTCGCCAGCGCGCGACGCTACTCGTGAGCGCGCATCATGTGGTGCAGGCGGGTGCGCGGCCCGAGCAGACGGTCGACTGGGCCCTGTCGGCGGGCGCGACCGATGTCGGCCTCCAGCACACGCTAGCGAGCGAGGCCGTCGTGAGGGCCGCGCGCGCCGCGGACGTGCTGCTCGGTGTCTGGACGGTCAACGACGAGACCGCCATGCGGCGACTCGCCGCCCTGGGCGTCGACGTGTTGACGTCCGACCGCCCAGACCTCGCCGTGCGCGTGGTGCGGCGCGCGTCGTGAGACGCGCGGTCCTGCTCCTGCTCGTCGGCCTGGCGCTGGCGGTCGCCGTGGAAAGCCGCGCGGCGGGGCCGGTCGTGAGGATCGCCGCGCACCGCGGCGGCGCCGGCCTCTGGCCCGAGGCCAGCCTACTCGCGTTTCGGCAAGCGCTCGGCCTCGGCGTGGATTTCCTCGAGTTCGATCTCCACATGACGCGCGACGGTGAGCTGGTGGTGATCCACGACGCCACGCTCGACCGGACGACGACGGCGCAGGGAGCCGTCCACGATCTGACGCTGACCCAGCTCGCCCCCGCGAGGATCCGCGCGCGGGACGGGAGTGTCACCGATGAGCCGGTCCCGACGTTCGCCGAGCTGCTCGACCTCGCCGCACCCGCGGCTGTCGAGATCCTGCCCGAGATCAAGGTCGGACCCGACGGCAAGCCTTATCTCGGCATCGAGGCAAAGGTCATCGCGCTCCTCCGGGCACGCGGCATGCTCGGGCGCGCGATCGTGCAGGCCTTCGAGGCCTCGACGATCCGGCGTCTCCTGACCGTCGAGCCCACCCTGCGCACGATGCTCCTCGTGAGTCGCGCGCGCGTCCAGCGCGAGCACGCCGCGCCAGGGGACGTGGTGCGCTGGGTGAAGGAGCTCGGCGCAACCGATCTGGGGATGGATCACCGGATCGTCGACGCCGCCGTGATCACCGAGGCGCGGAAAGCCGGCATCCGAGTCTCGGCCTGGACGGTGAACGACGAGATGGACCTCCGCCGGATGTTCGGGCTCGGCGTGGACGTGGTGATGACCGACCGCCCCGACCTCGCGAAGCGGCTGCTCGGACGATGACGAAGCGCTACGTCTTGGCCCTCGACCAGGGCACGACGGGCTCGACCGCGCTCGTTGTGGACGCCGACGGACGCGTGCGGGGACGCGGCTACGCCGAGCTCCCGCAGTACTTCCCGAAGCCCGGCTGGGTCGAGCACGATCCGGGAGAGATCTGGGCGACGGTCGAGCGCGCGGCTGCGCAGGCGCTCGCCGAGGCGGGTGGAGCCGGGAGAGAGGTCGGCGCCGTCGGGATCACGAATCAGCGCGAGACGACCCTCGTCTGGGAGCGTGCCACGGGGGTGCCGATCCACCGGGCGGTCGTCTGGCAGTGCCGGCGGACGGCGCCCCTCTGCGACCGTCTCCGCGCCGAGGGCGTGGAGCCGCTCGTCCGCGAGCGAACCGGGCTCGTGCTCGACGCCTACTTCTCCGGAACGAAGATCCGCTGGATTCTCGACGAGGTCGCGGGCGCGCGCGCGAAGGCGGAGCGCGGCCAGCTCGCGTTCGGCACCGTGGACTCCTGGCTCATCTGGAAGCTCACAGGCGGCCGCGTGCACGCGACCGACGCGACCAACGCGTCGCGGACGCTCTGCCTGAACCTTCGCGCGGGCGACTGGGACGACGAGCTGCTCGGACTCCTCGGCGTTCCACGCGCCGTCCTGCCGGCCGTCGTCGCCTCCTCGGGCGTGGTGGGCGAGACCGTGGAACTCGGCTGGCTGCCGCGCGGCGTGCCGGTCGCCGGGATCGCCGGCGATCAGCAGGCCGCGCTCTTCGGCCAGGCCTGCTACGCGCCCGGCACCGCGAAGAACACGTACGGAACCGGCGGCTTCCTGCTGCTCAATACCGGACGCGCGCCCGTCGTTTCCTCGCACGGGCTCCTCACGACCATCGCGTGGCGCATCGGCGCCGAGACGACGTATGCTCTCGAGGGCAGCGTGTTCGTCGCGGGCGCTGCGCTGCAATGGCTGCGCGACGGCCTCGGGATCCTCAAGCACGCGGCGGAGAGCGAGACGCTGGCGCGGTCGGTTCCCGACACGGGCGGTGTCTACTTCGTTCCCGCCTTCGTCGGGCTGGGCGCGCCGTGGTGGGACATGTACGCACGCGGCACGATCGTCGGCCTGACGCGCGGGACGACGGGTGCCCACCTCGCGCGTGCGGCGCTCGAGGCGATGGCGTTCCAGAGTCGCGACGTGTTGGTGGCCATGGCGGCGGACGCGGGCGTCGCGTTGGGAGAGCTCCGAGTGGACGGTGGCGCGGCGGCGAACGATTTCCTGTGCCAGTTCCAGGCGGACATCATGGACGTCGAGGTGCTGCGACCCGCCGTGACGGAGACGACGTCGCTAGGCGCCGCGTACCTCGCGGGCCTCGGCACCGGTCTCTGGCGCTCGCTCGACGACCTCGCCGGCCGCTGGACGCTCGAGCGACGCTTCGCGCCGGCGCTCGGCTCCTTCGCGCGCGAGGCCCAGATCGAGGCGTGGCGCCGGGCGGTGGAGCTGGCTCGCGGCTGGGGGCGCGATTACCCTCGCTGAGGAGAGGACTCGAGACGGCTCGGAGTTCTGTATCGTGATGGCGACCGATCAGGCTTGGCCTGCCAAATCAATAACTTGGGGACGCTTGTCGGATCCGATCCGATGTGCTAGTGTCCTTCTTCACATGGCGCCGCCCGGGGAGAAGGGTGCCTGGAAAGCGCTCGGCGAGCTATCCTCCATCGGATTGACGCTGGTCCTGGCGACCGTCCTGGGTCTGGGCGGCGGCTACTACGGGGATCGATGGCTCGGCACCAAGCCCTGGCTCACGCTGCTGGGGCTCGGCTTCGGAATCGCCGCGGGATTCGTGAACCTCTTTCGATCGGTCAAGCGTGCGGAACGGGAGCTCGATGACTCCAAGTAGGCTGACCGCGCGGGTGACGACTGACACGTGCGCGCTCGTGGTGGCGCTCGCGGCGCCGGCCGCGTGGCTCGGTGGCGCCGCGGCCGTACTCGGAGTCCTAGCCGGCGGGGCGCTCGCCCTCGTGAACTTCCGCTGGCTCGCCGCCCGCGCTGTCGCAGCCACGTCGCACGCTGCCGTCGGCGGGGCGTGGTCGATCGGCGCAGGGCTCCGTCTCGCCGCGTTCGCTGTGGCGTGCGCGGCGCTGCTGGGGCTCGACTGGGCGCACCCGGTCGCCCTGCTGGCGGGGCTCGGCGTGCTCCCCTGCGCGCTGATCGTCGAGGGACTGCGCGCCGCGCGCCAGGAGCGCTGAGCGTGGAGATCATCGAGCAGCCCCCCGTCTTCCGGCTCCCCGGTATCCCCGATCAGGTCACATACACGTGGCTCCTCCTGGTCATCCTGACGGGGATCGCGTTCGTCGTGTCGCGCCGGGTCGAACTGGTGCCCCGGACCTCGCAGAACGTCGTCGAGTTGGTGCTCCTGCAGTTCCAGGGGCTGATCGACGACGTGATCGGGCCCGAGGGCCGCGCCTACCTACCGCTGATCGCGACCCTCGGCCTGTTCATCCTCTCGGGAAACCTCATCGGACTCGTCCCGGGACTGGCGGGTCCCACGGCCAACCTCAACACGACGGCCGCCTGCGCGCTGGTTGTCTTCTGCGCCTACCATTACATCGGCATCAGGAGGCACGGCCCGCTCACGTATCTCAGGCACTTCATGGGACCGGTGCCGTGGTGGCTCAAGGGGCCGATGTTCGTGATCGAGATGATCAGCCACCTGGCGCGGCCGCTGTCGTTGACGCTGCGGCTCTTCGGCAACATGCTCGGCGGCCACATCCTCCTCGCCATCATGTTCTTTTTGATGGGCCTGGACGGTCTCATCGGGTGGGCGCTGTCGGGCGGCGCGACCGGCATCATCCTGGGCGGCCTCGGCGGCGCGTTGATGGCCGCCTTCACCATCGGGTTCATCTATCCGCTGAAGCTCTTGGTGTCGTTCCTCCAGGCGTTCATCTTCGTGATGCTGACGATGCTGTACATTTCGGGGGCGATCGAGGGCCACGGTGAGGAACACGGGTCGGAGCACCACTAGCAGACCAACGAGAGACAGGAGGGGTTCGTGCGACGTTCACTGATTCTCGCGGGATTGACGGTGTTGGGGGTTCCTGGAGTGGCGCTCGCAGCCGAGGGCGCCGGGACCGGCGGAGGCTGGATCGGGCCCTTCGCGGTCATCGCCGCGGGCCTGGGCATGGCGATCGCGTCGGGCCTGTGCGGGCTCGGGCAAGGCCGGGCGGTCGCGGCGGCGGTAGAGGCCATGGGTCGGCAGCCGGGCGCGGCGGCGCGCATCCAGACCGCGATGATCATCGGTCTCGCGCTGATCGAGTCGCTTGCGATCTACATGCTGGTCATCGGCATCATTCTACTGTTCGTGCAGCCGATCAAGTAGTCACCGAAAGACGCAGACGCCCGCCGGGGCGCCGTCCCCGGCGGGCGACCACTATGGCGCCGCGCTCCAGCCATCGCTTCCCGAAAATCCCCGAGATGACGATCCGTCGTCTCTCGATCTACACGCGCTGCCTCAGCCAGCTCGAGGAGGACGGCGTCAAGACCGTCTCATCGCAAGAACTGGCCGAACGGTTCAACCTCAACTCCGCCCAGGTGCGCAAGGACCTCGCGTACTTCGGCGAGTTCGGCGTCCGCGGGATCGGGTACTACGTCGTGGGCCTCAAGGCCGAGCTGCAGAAGATCCTCGGACTCGACCGCGAGTGGTCCGTGGTGCTCGTGGGCTTCGGCAACCTGGGCTCGGCGCTCTTCCACTACAAGGCGTTCGCGCGGCAGGGCTTCAGGGTCGTGGCGATCGTGGACGAGAACCCAGCGAAGATCGGTCGCGAGGTCGAGCGCGTGCCGGTCATCGCGAGCCGCGACATGGCGCGCGAGGTCAAGGCGCGCGGGATTCAGATCGCCATCCTCGCGGTGCCCGCGGAGTCCGCGCAGGCTGTGACCGACGAGCTGGTCGCGGCGGGTATCCGGGCGGTTCTCAACTTCGCGCCGACCCGGCTCAAGGTCCCCCGCGACGTGCGCCTCAAGAACGTCGACCTCTCCATCGAGCTGGAAACCCTCAGCTTCTACCTCGCGAAGAGCGCGCGGTAGTCTGGTACGCTCGGGAAGGCGCAGGATGTTGAGGGACTGGTCGGCGTTTCACGACCTCGCCAAGGCGTTCGCCGAGGGACCGGTCTGCCTGCGCGTCGTCGGCCTCACGGGCGGCGCCCGCGCGCTCGCCGTCGCCGAGCTCCTCCAGACCGCCTCGCGTCCCGCGCTCGTGCTGGTCCCGTCGGTGGTCGACGCCCACCGCTGGACGCAAGACCTGAAATTCTTCCGCGCGCCCGCGCTCGAGTTCCCCGAGCGCGAGCCGCGCCTCTGGCGCGGCGGGCGCCAGCGCGAGGCGGACGCAGAGCGCGCCGTCGTCTGCCAGCGCCTCGCGGCGGGCGAGCCCCTGGTCGTCGTGGCGACGCCAACGGCCCTCGACGCCGAGGTCCTGGCGCCGAGCGAGTTCGCCGCGCGCGTGCTCCGGCTCGAGGTGGGCGACGCGCTAGACCGCGAGCTCCTCGTCGAGGCGCTCGGGCGCGGCGGCTACGAGCGCGTGGACACCGTCGTCGAGGTCGGGCAGTGGAGCCTGCGCGGCGGCATCGTGGACATCTTTTCTCCGAGCCACCCGAACCCGGCGCGCATCGAGTTCTTGGGCGACGAGATCGAGTCGATCCGCCTCTTCGATCCGACCTCCCAGCGTTCGACCGCGGCGCTCCGCGAGGTCGCCGTCCTGCCGCTGCCGTCAGACGGCGACGGGCGGGCGCGGCTGCTCGATTACCTGCCGGCCAGCGCAGCGGTCGTCGTGGACGCGCCGCGGGTGCTCGATGCCCCCACCGACACGGACCCGGGTGCCGGACCGCTGCGCGACCGCCTCGGCGGCCGGCAGCTCGTCGAGCTGGACCTCGTTGGCGAGACCTCGAGCGCCGCGGCGGGACCGACACCGGGTGCGAGAGAATGGACGCTCGACTCCCACGCGGTCCCCCAGTTCAACGGTCGCTTCAACCGGCTGCAGGCCGAGGTCGACCACTGGCGCGAGGAGGGCTTCCGGACCCGGCTCGTCGCCGGCGACGAGCGCCAGGCGGAGCACCTGCGCCAGATCCTGCGCGAGCACCGACTCGAGGCCGCTTCGGCCGCGGCGCTCGACGGGCCCGAGCTGCTCGCGATCGTCGTTGGCGAGCTCGCGAGCGGGTTCGCGATCCCCGCGCTCGGCATCGTGGTGCTCACCGAGGACGAGATCTTCGGCGCGCGCCGCCGTTCGTTGAAGCGGCCGAAGTACCAGCGCGGCGCCGCGCTCACCGCGTTCACGGACCTCGGGCTCGGCGACATTGTCGTCCACGAGGATCATGGATTGGGACGTTACCTCGGGCTCCGGACGATGACGATCGGCGAACGCCAGGGCGACTTCCTCCTGCTCGAGTACGCCGAAGGCAACCAGCTATACCTTCCCGTCGAGCGCCTCGACCTCATCTCCAAGTACCTGGGCGCCGACGCCAGTCAGGTGAGGCTCGACCGGCTCGGCGGCCCCTCGTGGCAGCGGCTGAAGGACTCCGTGCGTGCCGCACTCCGCGAGATGGCGGAGGAGCTCCTGCGGCTCTACGCGCAGCGCGCGGTCGCCGAGGGCCATGCGTTCGCCCACGACACGCCGTGGCAGCGTGAGTTCGAGGCGGCGTTCCGCTTCGAGGAGACGCACGATCAGCTCCGTGCGATCGAGGAGGCCAAGCGCGACATGGAGTCGGACCGGCCGATGGACCGCCTCGTCGCGGGGGACGTCGGCTACGGCAAGACCGAGGTGGCGCTACGGGCGGCGTTCAAGGCGGTGGCCGACGGCTGCCAGGTCGCGGTGCTCGTGCCGACCACGGTGCTCGCGCAACAGCACTGGGCCACGTTCGCCGACCGGTTCGCGCCCTTCCCGGCGCGCGTCGAGCTGCTGTCGCGGTTCCGCTCGCCGAAGGAGCAGCAGGCGGTCGTCGCCGGCCTGCGCCAGGGGACTGTGGATGTCGTCATCGGCACTCACCGCTTGCTCTCGAAGGATGTCGAGTTCAAGAACCTCGGCCTGCTGATCGTGGACGAGGCGCACCGCTTCGGGGTGGCGCACAAGGAGCGGATGAAGAAACTCCGCGCGTCCGTGGACGTGCTCTCGCTCACAGCGACGCCGATCCCGCGAACGCTGTACATGTCGCTCTCGGGCGTGCGCGACATGTCCTCGATCGAGACGCCGCCGCTCGACCGGCTGCCGGTCGAGACCGTCGTGCGCCGCTTCAACAAGGCCGTGATCAAAGAAGCGCTCGAGCGAGAGCTCGCGCGCGGCGGCCAGGTCTTCTTCGTGCACAACCGTGTGCAATCGCTCCCGTCCATGGCGCGCTTCGTCCAAGAGCTCGTGCCGGAGGCGCGGGTGATCATGGCCCATGGCCAGATGAAGGAGCGCGAGCTCGAAGCCACCATGGTGCGGTTCGTGACCGGACAGGCCGACGTGCTGGTCTCGACGGCGATCGTGGAGTCGGGGCTCGACATTCCCGCGTCGAACACGATTGTGGTCAACCGCGCCGACCGCTTCGGTCTGGCACAGCTCTATCAGCTCCGGGGACGCGTCGGGCGCGAGCGCCAGCAGGCGTATGCCTACCTGCTCGTGCCCGCCGACGGGCGCGTGGACGAGCAGGCGCAGCGGCGGCTCCGGGCGCTCCAGGAGCTCACCGAGCTCGGCTCCGGCTTCAAACTCGCCCTGCGCGACCTCGAGATCCGGGGCGCGGGCAACCTGCTCGGCGCCCAGCAGCACGGCCACATCGCCGCGGTCGGCTTCGATCTTTACTCGAAGCTCCTTGCCGAGGCCGTGCGAGAATTGAAGGGCGAACCTGCCGCCGCGCACGTCGACCCCGTGATCAGCGTCGGGGCGGACGGTTACTTGCCTGATGACTATGTCCCCGAGGTCAACCAGCGGCTCGCGCTCTACAAGCGACTGGCCGGCGCCGCCACCGACGCCGAGGTGGACGAGCTGCGCAGCGAGCTCCTCGACCGCTTCGGTCCGCCGCCCGAGCCCGCCGAGCGCCTC
>Ga0137396_10000445_pt1 | contig 19709 bp, 21 predicted proteins | sample czc16metaG_FD_108284 | JGI IMG/M metagenome (GOLD analysis project Ga0137396, IMG submission 108284) | Vadose zone soil microbial communities from Angelo Coast Range Reserve, California, USA - czcobulk3.16 metaG | ecosystem: Environmental > Terrestrial > Soil > Vadose zone | place: USA...
ACTGCCGTTCACCGTCAGGGTGAACGCCGCCCCGCCGACCACGGCGCCGGGTGGGCTGATGCTGGTCGTGGTTGGTACCGGGTTGTTGACGGTAAACGTCAACGCGCTGGACGTGCCGCCGCCCGGCGTCGGGTTGAATACGGTGACTGATGAGGTGCCCGTTGCCGCAATGTCGGTGGCTGGAATCGCTGCCGTCAATTGGGTTGAGGAGACAAAAGTCGTTGCGCGTGCCGACCCGTTCCACTGAACTACTGAGCCGCCGATGAAGTTCGTCCCGCTGACGGTCAGCGTGAATCCCGCCCCTCCTGCAGTAACGGAACTCGGCGTGAGTGACGTGGTGGCTGGAGACGGATTCGGCGGTGGCGGGGGCTGGACGGAATTTCCGCCGCTTGCGCAGGCTGACGCTGTCAGCGCAAAAGAAAGCAGTGCAAGGAAAAAGACATCGTCCACCCGCTTCATTCGAGGAGCCCTGTGTTTGAGAGAGTTAGTGAGCGCATTGTAGCTCGGCCTCCATGGATTGACAAGGACCGGAATCGTTTGGAAGTGCCCGGTCACATCGTATCCCCGTAGCGGATTTGAGGTGCGTGAGTGAGAAGAGGCGCGGCAGCGAGAATCTGTCGACCAAGGCTTCCACCGTTCCTCATTTCGACTTTGTCCGAGAGCTGAAAAACGCTGACAACCATCGCCTCTGGCTGGTGCAACACGCGCGACGCAATGGCATCAACCGAACCGCTCACGACGGCTCTACCACAACCGAACCTCCTTGAGAGCGGGATGGTTTTGAACTTTCCAGTCCCCAGAGCGGTTGATGTCATGTTCTTTGAACAGAAGAGCAGAATGCAGAAAGGGTCGGCAAAAGAGTTCAACTCGTCGATACAGCGAGACGCATTCAAGGAGGTTGCCCAAGGACCGTGCAATAGAATCGGACGAGATCGGATAACGTCATAGGGGCCATAGGGCCAGATTCTTCCCCCAATCTCCACGTCCTCCTCATGACGAAATGTGGGCAAAGAGCTGAGAAGGCTGACGGAAATGCATCCTTGATCTTTACGAGGCACGCGTTCAGGACAGGCTGTCCTTCCCCTGCTCTGTGGTTGCGCCCGGCACCGGCGCATCATCGCGATGATCACCGTCGTACTTCTCAAATAGCCACTTCTCATCGACCTTGAGAAAACCAGCAAGCTGCTTGCGCTGGTGCAGTGACGGTTCGCGATAGCCGTGGATGATCTTGCTGAGGACACTCTCATCGATCCCTAGGACTCGAGCAATGTGATTTTGGTGAATGCCCAGTTTGAAGGTCTGCAATTTCAGATTTGGGTACATAGTTCTCCTTCAGACCGCCTTACCCATCCTGTTGAGAGCGGGGCGTTTCTATGCTGCGGTCGTAGCTCGACGCGGACGATGCTGCATTGCACGATGAAATATCTGCTCATTTTTTTTTGCCGTAACTGTAGCTGTAGTCGTAGCCATAACCGTCGGAGTTCTTCCCGCCAAACTCGGTGGCATTGAGGACGACACCAAGAAGCTTCTTCGAATCGAGGGCGTTGACTGCTTTTTGGAGCACTTCCTGCTGTGTGCGGTACGCGCGCACTACCATCATGATGCCGTCACACGCCGAACTGATAAGTTCGAAATCTGCCAGCGGAAGAGCGGGCGGCGTATCCACTAGGACGACCTTGAAGGTTTCAGCGCACCAACCGAGGAATTCCTTCCAACGCGGCCCTGTAAAGTGCTCGGGCGCTGGCGTTGAAACCGAACCAGTCGGCAGGACAGAGAGGTTCTTCTGGTCAGTGGCCAGAATTGCCTTGCCGGGAGTCGCCTGACCTGTCAGCACCTGTGCGAGCCCCACTTTGTTCGGATGGCCGAGCAATCGAGTGAGTCCCCCCGTTCGCAAATCAGCATCAATGATCAACACGCGCTGATCAGAAAGCTGGGAATAACATAATCCCAGGTTCATCACCGTTATAGTTTTGCCCTCGTTCGGTAGGGAGCTGGTGATGGCGATGGAGTGCAACCCGGCCTGCGACTGTGCACGCATAAGTCTTGTCCGCAGCCCGCGGTACGCCTCCAAGGCAGCCTGCGCGGATTCGTCCTGTCGCAGGACAAGCGGGGCTGAAGCCCCTCCCTCTATTGGCATTTCTCGGCACTCTTGCAAACGGACGTCGGCAACCTCAGTGGCAGTGGAAGGACTCTGTTTCAGGCCCTGGTCTACCGGCTGGAGGTCCAGATTCTGGGTTGCCAGTCGCTTTTCTGCCCACCGACTCGCCTCCTGGGTCTCGTTAAAGAATTTGCTCATTCATTCCCCCGGGGTGTAGGAGCGCCGCTGTTTCATCGCTCTAATCAACATATCGACAGCCGACTCAACCACTTGATACTGGACCCGTTCTTTCTCGACTACCGGAACGGCCGCTTGCCTCTGCACGACAGGTATCGGCACCGCAACGCTGACCGGTTCTTCCACATTGGGCGGAGCGACCACCGTCTTCTGAACCACGGATACCGGTACAGAGTCGCTCAAACCGAGCTCAGCCGCTGCCTGTTCCACCATGTCCAACTGGACAAGGGGCCGCTCGGTCTTGCAGCCAATCGACAGGCAGGCATCGCAAAGCAGATTGATCATTCTTGCTACGCCCCGCGTGTACTTGTAAATACCTTCGAGGGCAGGACCTGGAAACGGAGAAGTTGGGCCGCGGAAACCCGCGGCATGTAGACGTTCAGCAATGTAGGCGCGCATCTCCGGAAAACTGAGCGGGCGGAGCGCACAACTGGTCGCTACTCGCTGTTGGAGTGCCCTCAGTTCAGGACGGTTCAGCACCGTCAAGAGCTCCGGCTGGCCGCAAAGAACGATCTGCAACAATTTTTCCGCGTACGTGTCCATATTGCTCAGTAGCCGAATCTCTTCCAGGAGATCCGAACTGAGGAGATGGGCCTCGTCCACGAGCAAGACCGCAGTGCTGCCCTCCCGCTGCGTTTTCAGGAGCATCTGATGGAGGGCGGCGAGACGTACCGGCTTGCTGTTACCCGCGCAGGTAATATCAAATTCAGAGAGAATCATCTCCAGAAATTCTTCCCTGTTGAGCGTCGGGTTGTGTACGAATGCGGATGCGATGGGATTGCTGACCGGCGATCTTTCCGCAAGTATCTGTAAGGCCGCGTGGAGGACCGTCGTTTTTCCCGTACCGATCGGTCCGGACATCAATACAAAACCCTTTCGCCTCATCACCGCTTCAACGAGGGTGGCGAGGGCGGCGGCATGAGGCGCAGCCAGATGGAAGAACTTCGGGTCCGACGTAAGTCGGAACGGTTCTTCGCGAAGATTGTAGTAGGAGGTGTACACGCCGGTCGTTAGCCGCGAACCAGGGAATCGTCAGTCCCCAGCCGCCTATCTGTCCTTTTCAGCAAGAAGGTGGACACTCCTTCAACAAATTGCTGACGCCAATACATCAGCAACCCATCTTCCAAACAGGAATGAGCCACCTCTTGGCCTTTGATTGTGTAACACCATTATTATCAATGCATTGCAGATTCATTGTGCCGTAACAGGAGTCGATCGGGGAGCAGCAGCGACTGAGGCTACGGAAAGCGATTTCCCTATTTGTTCCCAATCTTGTGCTCTGAACCCCGTGGGTGCCACAGCGTCGGATTTAGAGAGGCGCTCCTGCATCTTCTATCAGGAGAAGGGGTTGCGGAAGGCGGCGGCGGATGGGTCCTTTTGTCCGGATAGCTTGCAGAAACCGGCATCTGGTTCTCGCCGTTCTCATCGCTCTGAAAAAAAATGCATGGTTGCGTTCAGAGAGTCAGCCGCCGAGCCTCCGCAATCGCGCTGGCGCTCCAATTTCTCAGGAGATCGGCTAGGAAGAAGGCTATTCCCGCCGCCCTTTTTCCGAGACTTCCGCAAACGAGAAAATATTTTCTGCAAATCCCAGGGGGTCTTGTGCTTGAAACTGTCACTCACAAACACTCACAAATAGCTCCCCCACCTCCCCGATCTTTCAAAGAAAGAGGACGTTGCGGCAATTTGGGTGGGACAATGGCAAGCTGAGTGCTCGATAGTAGGCAGGAAATGCTTGTTTTGACAGGGAGAAGTATCCGCGAATCGTAGTTCTTGAAGGTCAAGGAGCGACAATGGAACGCGCTGTGGTCACCGATATGGTCGTGAAATGTCTGGAGGAGATCCTTCAACAAGATGGACAGACGCCGGAGAGGCCAATTGATGCTACTGCGCAGTTGATCGGGCAAGACTCCCTTCTGGATTCATTGGGTCTCGTAAGGCTGATAGCAGACGTGGAGCAGCGGTTGCATGCCGAACACGAAATTCTCGTCACACTAGCCGACGAACGTGCCATGTCGCAGAAGAACAGCCCGTTCCGCTCGGTCAGCGCCCTGGCAGACTATATCTGTCTCTTGGCGGAGGAACAACACGGCCATGCCCGAGCGTGAAGTCGTTTTGATCACGGGCACTCGCAAAGGAATTGGGAGATATTTGGCCGAACACTTCGTACGCAAGGGCGCACTCGTGGAAGGCTGCAGTCGCCAGTTGCCCGACTGGAATCTGGAAAATTACGAGCACCACATCGTCGATGTCACAAGTGAGGACCAGGTAAGGTCGATGATTGCCGCGATCAAGAAGCGGCACGGGCGGCTCGATGTCGTTATCAACAACGCGGGAGTTGCCTCGATGAATCACGTACTCCTGACCCCGGTAGAGACTGCAGCCCGTATCATGGATACAAATTTCCGCGGATCGTTTCTGGTTTGCAGAGAAAGTGCGAAACTGATGCAGCGGCGTCATTACGGACGCATCATCAACATGAGCTCGGTGGCTGTTCCTCTGCGCTTGGCTGGTGAAGCTGTCTACGCGGCCGCCAAGAGCGCCGTGACCACTTTCACGCAGATTCTAGCGCGAGAGTTGGCCGATTTCGGTATCACCTGCAACGTCGTATCTCCTTCGCCAATCGACACCGATCTTATCCGAGGAGTCCCTCGCGAGAAGATTGAAGAGCTTCTGAAGCAGCTCGCCATTCGGCGCAAGGGAACCTGCAAGGACGTCGCTAACGTGATTGATTTCTTTGCGCATCCAGACAGTGGCTACGTAACCGGGCAAGTAATTTATCTCGGAGGCGCATGATGGCCCTCGGATGGCTTCTTGCAAAAGCGGAGGCTTGGCGTAACGATGTTGCCATCGTTCGACATGATCGCCTGCTCACCTACGGTGAACTCCTTGATCTGGTGGCCTCGTGGAAAAGCTACCTAACCCGGGAGGGCATCGGTCCTGGCGCGGTTGTTGCCGTCGAGGGAGACTACTCACCCCGCGCTTGCGCCTTGATGTTGGCGCTCATCGACTGTAATGCGATCGTCGTTCCTTTAACTCACACGGTCGAAGCCCATCGAGAAGAATTCCTGGAAACAGCCGAGGTCGAATGGGTGATCAGTTTCGACGAAGGCGATGAAGCAAGCCTCGAGACTCGGGGCGCTTCCCCCCACCACCCCCTGATTCGATGCTTGGTCGAGGCGGGAGAACCCGGTCTCGTCCTGTTCTCTTCTGGTTCGACAGGAAAGAGCAAAGCGGCCCTCCACAATTTCCACCCACTGCTCGAAAAATTCAAGGTGCCTCGCCAGCGCATGATCACGCTGACGTTTCTCTTGCTCGATCACATTGGCGGGATCAACACCCTCCTGTACACCTTATCGAACGGTGGCACGGTGGTCGCCACAACAAGCCGCGACCCTGCAGAAGTCTGCAGGCTCGTGGAGCGCTACAAGGTGGAGTTGCTCCCGACCTCTCCGACTTTTTTGAATTTACTGCTTCTTTCCGAGGCCTACAAGCACAGCGACTTGTCGTCACTGAAGCTCCTCACCTATGGCACAGAGGTAATGCCCGAAAGCACTCTCCGGCGTTTGAACGAAGCCCTGCCCGGTCTCACCTTTCAGCAGACGTATGGTCTCTCCGAACTTGGCATCCTGCGCTCGAAATCGAAGGATTCCGGATCACTTTGGGTTAAGGTGGGGGGAGAGGGATTTGAAACAAAAGTTGTCGACGGCTCACTCTGGATCCGTGCCAAGTCTGCAATGCTGGGTTATCTCAACGCCCCAAGCCCATTTGACAGCGAAGGCTGGATGAACACCGGCGATGCCGTTGAAGTGGACGGTGATTACATCCGAATTCTGGGGCGGAAGTCGGAGATGATCAATGTAGGGGGCAACAAAGTCTCTCCCGGAGAGGTTGAAAGTGTGCTGATGCAGATGGACAACGTCCGCGACGTCACCGTATACGGCCAGCCCAATCCCATTACTGGGCGCATTGTCGTGGCGCGAATCAATCTAGTCAAACCCGAAGACCCCATCAAGTTGACTCAACGCGTCCGCTCTTTCTGCAGGGGGAAACTCCCTACCTTCAAGATCCCTGTAAAGGTAGAAGTGGCCGGTCAAGAGTTGTTCAGCTCCCGTTATAAGAAAATCCGTCGCGATACCCGTTGCGAACCGGTCTGAGAGAATCCATTGACAGCCTTTCCAATTGTGCAGGCGCGATGACCAAAACTTGTCTCGTCCAAGTGGATCTCGACGGGTTGCAGATCATTGCCAAAGATTGCAGCCGAGAGGATTTCTCTTCCCGTCCTGACTACGTATACGAATCCGGACTCGAGAACCTTTTGGAGTTGTTCCACCGTTTTCAAATCAAGGCCTCGCTGTTCGTGGTAGGTTCCGACCTTGAAAATCCTGCGAAGCTCAAACTATTGCGCCAGGCAGTCCGGCTGGGCCACGAATTCGGCAATCACTCTCACACCCATCCTCGTTGGTTCAAACGACTGAGCGTCCCTGAAAAGCGGCGCGAAATCGAGTGGTGCCATAAGTCAGTCGAAGACAAACTGGGCGCGTCGCCACTAGGGTTTCGCGCCCCAGGGTATTCCATCTCGTCCGACACCCTGCCTGTTTTGATGGAGTTGGGTTATCTTTACGATAGCTCCGTTCTGCCTTCGGCCTATGATTCCATTGTTTCGCGGCTTCTCTATCGGGGCCACGGCAAGGATATCGGGCTGATTTACGAATCGTTTTCCTATGAGCAACTCCTCAGGCGGAATAAGCCCTATCGTCCCTCCCCTGACAACATCTATCGTTCGGGCACAATGAAAATATGGGAATTGCCGGTGACGTGTGTCCCCGTCCTCAAATTCCCATTTCACGCCAGCTACGTCTTGAATTCGTCGTTTGCGCTTTTTCAGCTCGGCGCGCTGGGGCTCAAATTTTCCTCCGCGCCGCTGAATTATTTGTTGCACCTCAAAGACACATCACTTGATCTCGAGGCCTCCGATCTAGCCAGATGTGTGTTCAATCCGATCTCCGCAAGAACCCTGGCAGACCGGATCCGGGTGATGGAAAGAATTTTTGACCGCCTCCGGTTGTACGATGTCTGCTTGGCAGGCGATTTTGTTCGCAGACTCAACGCCGATGGAAACGGAAATTAAGACGCTGGATTCTCATCATCCAGGCCAGCTGGACGATATTGTTCGCTTGCATCAAACGCTGCTGCCGCGAAGCCCCGTCACGCGCCTCGGCCGAGCTTTCATGCGGCAGTTTTACTATTTAGATTTGGTCGCGGATGGCCTGATTCGAGCAGACCTTTGTTATCACGAGGGGCAAGCCGCCGGGTTCATCGTCTATACGAAATTCGCTTCAGAATTCATGAGCAAGGGTCTTCGCTCTCACTGGCTCCGTATCTGCGCTGTCATGACAGGCACGGTGATCCAACATCCAAGCTCACTCCGGGAGATTTTTCGCGCGCTCGCACTTCTCCGTAGCCGCAAGCAGCAGACTCAGCATGGGTCCAGCGCAGAGATTCTTTCTTTTGGCGTGCTATCGGAGTTTCGCACCGGGGAGTTCATCCGCCGCACTGGGCGGCGCTTGTCCATCGAATTGTTCGCGCGCGCGCGGGACTATTTCGCCGCGGAGAACTTGCCGAATTTTCGTATGTTAGTGGAAGCCGATAACCGGGAAACACTGCTTTTTTACCACGCCCTCGGTTGCCGGTTTCCGCCATCGGCGGGGGAGCCTTCAGGGACCATTGAGGTGGTCTACTCTCTCGATTCTGCGCCAGAAGCCCAACCTTCTCCTTCCGGTCCACGATCCGAGACCGGAGGAAGTGCCGTTAAGAGCGTTTCCGAATAAGTTTTGCCGGATTACCAGCGACTACACTGAAGGGTTCAACCTCGCGAGTTACCACCGCACCGGCGCCCACGACGCTTCCCGTTCCTACAGAGGCTAGAACGATTGCACCGGCGCCGACCCAGCAATCATCCCCGATTTGGATCCGCGTCAGCAAACCACCTTGCTGGCTCATGGGTATATCGACGCGGTCGAAGTTATGATACTTCGCCCCGCTTAAGAATTGACAGTGATCGGCCACCATCACGTTGCTGCCGAAATCGCAATAGTGAATGATGTTATACATCCCGATTAAGACGTTGTCGCCGACAGCGACATCGGGGTAAGAGAAGACTGTACCCGCACCGATGACTACGTTTGTCCCCCAACGCGCCAGCGTCCAACGATAAAATTGCTCGCGCATAACGATACCCACCGCATAGGGGAGGTCTTTGACCATCTCTGCGGCTGTCCGAAAAGCCTCTTCGGATATCTTGGCGAAGATCACTAGCGGCAACACCAACGGCATCGCTACCCACCCTGCCAGGCGACGCAAAATGCGTAACCTCTGTGACTGCTCGAATTGGGTGTAGCGCACAGGGCGATATTCGCGCGGAACGATCCTCTCCTTGCGTTTCATGGTTCTTCCTCTTGCCCTTCGTGTATATCTTCCTTATGCTTCAATTCTTCGTTCATGGCTCACCGTACTTTCTCTGCATCCTAGCGCCAGTTGTGGCGAATCCAAACTCAAGTCCTGCAGTTTAGCTCCACTTTCAATTCGTTCTTATTTCCGCTGATGTCAAACACCCACGGATGGAGACTCGCTCACAACATAATAGGATGGCTCAGGCGGAGGTTCGGGGAGTCGTGTCGATCCTAGAGCACGCTCCAAAGTGTGAAGGTCGGTTTAGCTACTGGGTGATTCGGGGTGCTGCCTGGAACTGAGAGAGGCGCGATAGGCTATGATCGACGTACGAATCTTGCGGACGAGCGCTCCGACGGAAATAAAGCTCAAACCTACAAGAAGAAGCTGTCCTGATTCCTGGATGGTACTCCAAAAGCTCACGGGATCCCTCTCTGAACGCTTAATTGTCAGCAGGTGAGGTTCCAAGAGCGCCGACTTCGCTCGTGCTTTGTTTTCAATACGATAGAACGCCTCACGTAAGAGCGGATTACTTATTTTCGGCATTGCAGGTTTCTTTATTCCAAAAGTTTTCTCTTCTTGCCTCACCGGCCGAGAATCATCGTCCCGAGCCGTGATTCGAGGGCAGAGGATCCTCACCCAGGGTAGCTCGACCCCACTGAGGAATGGCTCCGAAGCTTGAGGAACGGAACGAGTAGACCGAGCTACTCCAAGGCTTGGTGAAGGACATTCTCCTTTCTTGCTTCTCCGTAACGCCAGAACCTGTCGCCTTGACCGCGCGTTAGAGAGCGTGGGACGGTCGTAGGCAGAAAAACAGCATATTTGTGAAAAGCGTTATCCCGCAGCAGCCGCATTCCTTCGTCTCACGCGGGTCTAGCATCCAATAAACTAAATAGATTCAATAACTTAACCTTCCTTTTAGAGAGATTTGCCTTTGCATTGGGGGCGATGGTTCCTAAATTGTTGTAAAAACAAAACTTACGCGAGTAGGAACGCTTGGAACGCGCATAGCTGCATCCCTACTTGGGCAGCCAAATTGCTGGTTAGAGGCCATCGCATTTGTTTGGCTCCGTCCCCGCACGGCAGGATGAAGAGGCAAAGTGAACCCTAGCCCGGAAGCACCTAAGATCATCTCCATCATCGTCCCGGTTCTCAATGAGGGAGCGGGAATCGTGAATCTCCAGGCTAAGCTGGACCGATTGCTCCGAATCTTCGGGGAGAGTGCAACTCTCGAATTCGTCTTTGTCGATGACGGGAGCACGGACCGGACCAGGGAACTCCTGCTGTCCACGTTCGGCAATTCGTACCGCTGCAAGATTCTGACGCATGACCGGAACTGTGGTGTAGGCGCCGCCTTTCGAACCGGATTTGTCCAGGCGGCGGGCTCCATCATCTGCACGATCGATGCGGACTGTTCCTACGAGCCCGAGAACCTGAAGAGACTCGTTGAACTGCTTGAAATGACGGCTGCCGACATCGCCGTAGCTTCGCCGTATCACCCCGAAGGGCGTGTGGAAGACATCGTTCCCTGGAGGTTTTTCGTCAGCCGCGTGTGCTCGAGTGCATACAGGCTCATTTCTCCGGTGAGGCTTTATACATACACGAGCATCTTTCGCGCCTACCGCCGCGAAGTGACCCAGACGGTTCACTTCGATGCTGACGGATTTGCGTCCGCAGCGGAAATCTTGATTCGGGCAAGCGAACAAGGCTACCGGATAGTGGAACAGCCGATGACCCTGCGCGGACGAAAAATTGGCACGAGCAAGATGAAAGTGCTTGGGACCATCCAAACGCACCTCCGCATGATGAGCGGGGTTGTTTGGCGGCGAGCGGCGCAGGCATTTCACGGCACTCTCGGAGCGCAGCAGCCAGTGTATTTCCGCGCCAAAGCACTTCTAGCTTCTGCGCGTGTCGAGCCGGCCAGGACACGCGAAATAGGTTTCGGAGAGAAGGAGTAACAATGGTTCGAGTTGGTGCAGTAGGTCTGGGAGCGTGGGGCTGGAACGTCGCGCGAAACTTCGCGACACTGCGGGAATGCCAGCTTGTAGCGTGTTGCGACGCAGAACAGAAGCGACGCGAGTCGGCGGCGCGTGCTTGGCCCGGCGTGAAGCCAGTGGCAGAATTCGATGACCTGCTGAAGGAAGATATCGAGGCGGTCGTTATCGCGACGCCGGCCGTGACGCACCACCCCCTGACCAAGAAAGCTCTGCTTGCCGGCAAGGACGTATTTGTCGAAAAGCCGTTTGCGCTGAGCGTTCGCGACGCCGAGGAGCTCGCGGAGCTCGCCGACAAACACAACCGGATTCTCATGGTGGGCCACCTGCTCGAATATCATCCGGTCGTCCGTCGGCTGCGGAACATGATCCAGAAGGGTGAGCTGGGGCCGGTCTATTACATCTACACGCAGCGTGTAAATCTGGGCCGGATCCGAGGCGATGAGAATGCGATGTGGAGCTTTGCGCCGCACGACATCTCGCAGATCCTTTACATGCTTGAGATGGAGCCCGTGAATGTGAGCGCGCGCGGGCAGAGCTATATCCAGGATGGCATCGAAGACGTGGTCTTCCTGAGCTTGTTCTTCGAGAACCGCATCATGGCGCACATCCACATGAGCTGGCTGGACCCCCACAAGGTGCGCAAGACAACGATCGTGGGCGGCAAAAAGATGGCGGTTTTCGACGATTCGGAAGCCACCGAAAAACTGCGTATCTACGACAACTATGCGGAAGCGCCGCATGCGAAGAGTTACGGCGAGGCCATCCAGGTGCGCTTCGGTGACATCCTGATCCCGCGCGTGGAATCGACGGAGCCGCTGCAACTCGAATGCAAGCACTTCATCGACTGCGTGGCCAACCGCACGACGCCGCTGACCGACGCGCAGGACGGTCTGCGCGTGATCCGAATCATTGAGGCGGCCCAGCGGTCGCTCCAAATGGACGGCGTGCCCGTTGAAATCCAAGGAGCTTATAGTGGCAACGCACATTCATTCATCGGCGCAAATCGGCGCTGGCACGCAGCACGGGCATAACGTCGTAATCGCGGAGGGCGTCCGGATCGGAAAAAACTGCACTATCAGCAACGGCGTCGTCATCCACGCGGATTGCGAGATCGGCAACAACGTCCGCATCGACGATTACGCGGTCATCGGCAAGCTCCCGATGAAAGCGGCTCTGAGTGCTGTCACAAAGGAGCAGCAGCTGTCGGCCTGTGTGATCGAGGACGGCGTAATCCTAGGCACGCACGTGGTGGTGTACCGAGGCTGCCGACTGAAGAGCAATGTAATGGTGGCGGACCTCGCATCGGTACGCGAGGACGTCGAAATCGGCGAATACACGATCATCGGCCGCGGCGTGACGGTAGAGAACAAAGTGCGCATCGGACCGCGCTGCAAGGTGGAGACCGAGGCCTACATCACCGCGCTGTCGGAGATCGAGGAGGGCTGTTTTATTGCCCCGGAGGTGACTTTTACGAATGACAACTTTCTGGGCCGGACGAAGGAACGCTTCAAGCACCACAAGGGCGTAACGATGAAGCGTGGAGCGCGGATCGGAGCCAATGTGACGGTTTTGCCTGGGCTCACGATTAGCGAGGATGCCTTGGTGGCAGCGGGCTCGGTTGTGACGCGCAATGTCCCTGCCCGCAAGATCGTGCTGGGGTCACCGGCGCGGGTCTGGCGCGACGTCCGGACCGAAGAGCTGCTCGAGAACCAATAAGGAACCAGAGACCGGATGAAGCTTCTTTCCATCGTCGGCGCACGCCCGCAGTTTGTCAAAGCGGCCTTGGTGTCTGCCGCCATCGAGCGCCGTAACGCCCTCACAAGATCTTCTCTGAAAATCGATCACAAGCTGGTCCACACGGGACAGCATTACGAGTACAACCTCGCCGGAGTGTTCTTCGACCAGTTGCCGCTGCGAAAGCCTGATTATTCGCTCGGAGTAGGGTCCGGTCCCCACGGGGCGCAGACGGGAGAGATGCTGAAGCAGCTGGAAACTGTTTTCTTCCAAGAAAAGCCGGATATGGCGGTGGTCTACGGTGACACCAATTCGACGATTGCTGGTGCATTTGCGGCCGCCAAGCTGCATATCCCGGTTGCCCACGTGGAGGCTGGACTCCGCAGCTTCAACCGGGCCATGCCGGAAGAGATGAACCGGGTGACGACCGATCACCTTTCCGACTTGTTGTTCTGCCCCACCAGTACCGCAGTTAGGAATCTGCGGCGCGAGGGCATTCGGAACGGGGTCGTGATGGCAGGCGATGTGATGCTTGACGCCGTCTATCACTTCCGGCCGCTCGCCGCACAGCGCGCTGCACTGCTGGAAAAACTGGGCGTCAAGCCCGGCATGTACGTGCTGGCGACGATTCACCGCGCCGAAAACACGGATGCTGTCGAGAGGCTCGAAAACGTACTTCGGGTTCTCGCCCGGCTGAACAAGCCCGTCGTCTTTCCGATGCATCCGCGTCTCCGTGACCGCCTCGCACAGAAGAAGGGCGGCGGAGATTTGCGCCAGATGCTCGAAGCATCGCGCCAGCTGCGCATCATCGAGCCGGTGTCTTACTTGGACATGCTGCTACTTGAGGAGAACGCGCGGGTCGTATTAACCGATTCCGGCGGCGTGCAAAAGGAAGCGTATTTCCTCGGTGTGCCGTGCCTCACGCTTCGGGATGAGACGGAGTGGGTCGAAACGCTGAGAAATCATTGGAACCGCGTTGTAGGGACCACTCCTAGGAAAATTCTGCCGCTGGCAGAGAGTTTGTGGGTGCGCAACGGAGCACGCCCCAAGGGAAAACCCGACCTGAGGCAATTCGGCGGCGGACACGCGGCCGATCGCATGATCCGTTCGATTGTAGCTTTTCTCAAGAAGGGAGCGACAAAATCTCGATGACCACGAAAAAGATTTTCGTGACGGGGGCCGCGGGCTTTCTCGGCTCGCACCTGGTGGACGGGCTGCTCGCGTCGGGACATCACGTCACCGCCGTAGACAATCTGTCGCATGGCCTTTTGTGTAATCTCGAAGAGGCGAACAAGAACCCCGGCTTCGAGTTCCGACAGATCGACGTGTGCGATCTTGAAGCTATGCGGTCGGCGGCGGACGGCGCCGAAGTGGTTGTGCATCTCGCAGCATTTAAGATTCCCCGTTACGGCAAGGCCATCGACACGCTGCTCATCAACTCACGAGGGAGCCAGAACGCCCTGCAGGTAGCCGCTGAACGCAGAGCGAAATTCGTAATCACATCCACTTCGGACGTGTATGGAAGGAATCCTCAGCTCCCCTTCTCGGAGATGAGCGAGTCGGTGATCGGGCCTTCGACGGTGGCGCGCTGGTCCTATGCGGTCTCAAAGCTATACGACGAGCATTTGGCGTTTGCCTTTGCCGATGCGTATGGTATCCCCGTTACAATCATCCGCGTGTTCGGCTCCTACGGCCCGCGGCAGAACCTGAGCTGGTGGGGTGGGCCGCAGTCCGTGTTCATCGACGCGATCCTTCGGGGCGAAACGATTCCCATTCACGGCGACGGACAGCAGACGCGGAGTTTCACGTTTGTGTCGGATACGGTTTGCGGGATTCAGGCGGCTATCGAAAACGATGCAGCAGACGGGCACATCCTGAACATCGGCAGCACGCGCGAAATTTCGATTGTCGAGCTCGCTAAGCTCATCCATCAGCTTTCCGGCGTGAAGGAAGAACTGCGGCTGAAATTCGTGCCTTACGACGAGTTGAACGGAAAGAAATACGAGGACGTGATGCGCCGAGTGCCCGATACGCGCAAGGCCGAGCAGCTTCTGGGATTCCGCGCGAAAGTTGGGCTCGAAGACGGCTTGTCGCGGACGATTGCCTGGCAGAAGGCAGTGCGCGCAGCAGAGCGCGATTGCGTCGAGGTGAAGTAGTGGCGGAACAAACCATACCAAGTCTTCGGGCTACCACGCTAACGAACTCGCCGGGCAAGACGGCTGCTTCGCGGATGAGCCACGTGCCGGAGATAGCCGCGCTCAGCGCGGTGGCGTTTGCCGCCGCGGGACATCTCCTAATCAAGTACGGTCTTAACTCGCTGCAGGCTGCGACCATACCTCACGGTTTCGTGACTCGCATATTGAACTGTCTGCTGCAGCCGGCGGTCGCCGGCGGGCTGGCAGTCTATGCCATCGGTACGGTGCTGTGGGTGTGCGCGGTGTCCAAGCGGGAAATCAGTTACATCTTTCCTCTCTCGGCATTGAACTACGTAGTTGTCGGGGTATTCGGCAGACTTTTGTTTGGAGAGGCGATTCCGAACAGCCGCTGGCTGGGAATTTCCGTCGTCGTATTGGGCGTGGTGCTTATGCAGTGGCGTGGACGAGAGGATCTGTGATGGGAGCGACAGCCGCATTATGGGTCAGCATCGTGCTGGGCGGAGTAGCGCAGATCTTGTTGAAGCGTGGGATCAACGGTATGGGCGCCGTAGGCAGCGTCCGCTCACCGCGTTGGTGGATCGGCCTGCTGGGTTCTGGTTGGATCTGGGCCTGGGCTTTTTCATTCACCGTGGCGACCGCGCTCTGGTTGTTGGCAATCTCCCAGCTGAACATTTCATACGCCTATCCACTGCTCAGCGCGAGTTATGTTTTCGTCGCCGTGCTTTCACGACTTTTTCTCGGGGAAAAGATTCCGTGGCAACGATGGACGGCAATCGCGGTGATTTCCCTGGGTGTGATCCTGATCGTGCGGCATTAACCTGTCGCCGGAGAGAGTCTTGCATCTATGAATGATGGCTTGAGAAAGAACGTGAACGGCCTGCGGGTGGGAATCCTGGGAGGCGGAATTACTGGTCTCACTGCTGCTTTCTACCTGTTGCGAGCCGGGGCTGAGGTCACAATCGTTGAGGCACGTCCGGAATTGGGCGGCCTTGCCACATCATTCGACTTCGGACCTTTTCACTGGGACAAGTTCTACCACTGCATCCTGACTTCCGACCTCCCGCTACAGAAACTGATCGAGGACTTGGGCCTCTCCTCAGAGATGCGGTGGACGGAAACAAAGACAGGGTTTTTCACCGGCCAGGGATTGCACTCGATGAGCACGACCTGGGAATTCCTTCGCTTCCCCCTGCTCTCCCTCTGGGAGAAATTCCGCCTGGGGCTCGGTGTGCTCTACGCGTCGCGAATCAAGGACGGGCGTGCCCTCGAGAGCATTCCGGTGGCGAAATGGCTGATCCGTGTCTTTGGCCGGGGGATCTACGAAAAAATGTGGAAGCCGTTGCTGAAATGCAAGCTCGGCGCCTCGAGAGACGAAGCCTCTGCAGCCTTCATCTGGGCCACGATTTTTCGTATTTATTCGACTCGAGAAAAGAACGCAAGCCAAAAAGAATGCCTTGGATATGTGCGGGGCGGTTATCGCACGGTCTTCGCGCGAGTCGTAGATGAAATCGAACGGATGGGAGGAAAGATCCTAACCGGGGTTCCCGTCCAGGAGATCCGCACTGGGCCCGGGGGCGGCATCGATTTCGTCACTGCGAAGAATCGGTTCCATTTTGATCGCGCCATCGCCACCGCACCGAGCAAGGTCATCGCCTCGCTGGTTCGGGAATTGTCCCCTGAGTATCTGGCAAAGCTGATGGGAGTGAAGTATCTCGGTGTCGTCTGTGCCGTCCTGCTGCTGAAGCGCAGGCTGACTCCTTTCTACGTCACGAACTTGACCCAGGAAGACCTACCCTTCACGGGCCTGATTGAGATGACTAATCTGATTTCCCTCGAGGAGACTCGGGGCCGATACCTTTTCTACGTTCCCAAGTACACATCGCCTGGTGATCCGCTTTTCGAAGCCAGCGACGAAGACGTTTGGAAATTGTTTTGTCCGAGTCTACAGAGGATATTTCCCGATTTGCAAGAGTCAGACATCGAGCGGCGCTTCATCTTCCGTGAACGGTTAGTGCAACCCGTCCCCGTGCTGCACTATTCCGAGCTGGTGCCCAAGATGGGAACGAATGTCCCCGGCCTGTTCGTTGCAAATACAACACAGATTATTAATTCAACTTTAAATAATAATGAGATGGTAAAAATTGCGAACCGCGCCGTCCGGAAAGTTCTTGGGGAAAAGGAACTAACCCCGGGCGACGCGCGCATAGGAGACGATGATGCGGTTTCAAAGACGATGGCTGCTATTCCTGCTGTGTCTGTGGATCGGTCTTAGTGCCACTCCCAGCTTCGGGCAGAGTACGAATCTGACCGTTGCCGTGCTCGTGGATTCCACCAACACGGCGGGCTTTAGCACAAATCCGAGTGCTCCGGGCGAATTTCAGCGCTTCATCTCGCTCTATCTGGACCATCTGCAAGTCCCCTACGAAATCCTCGATGTATCCGCTGGGCCGCCCCCGCTCAATCTGAACGCACGCCAGCTAATAATCGCCGGCCACCGTCGGCTAAATTTGCCTGCTTCCTGGCAGAACGCCATCATAAGCGCCGTCAGCGGGGGCACTGGTTTCGTCAATTTGGATTCAGACACAAACATCGGCAGCCAGGGACATATCCAAACGATTTTCGGCGCCACAGGCTCAAATCTCGGCACTCCAGCAGCTCAAATTAGCGTTCCTGCAGCCGTTCTGACCACGGGCGCAACCCCGCACTACATCACGGCGATGCAGCAGAATTTTTTTGGGGCGACCGGTGACGTCGTATATAGCTTTCATCCGGACACGAATGGCAGCGTTAACCCGGTGACCGCCACGGTGCTGGTTGGAACGAACGCCATGATCCTCGCGCGCTTGGGAAACGATCCACTGATTCTAGCAGGTTTCTATGGCTCCGGTCGCGCGGTCGACTTCACGACCTACGACTACCTGCAGGCCGACCGCTTTGGGTATCTGATGGGTGTAGACGACCTGTTCTGGCGAAGCATGGTCTGGGCGGCTCGCAAACCCTTTGCCCTAAGGGGCTATCCGCGGTTCTGGTCCATGGTTATCCACCACAATTCTGACGGCTGGGCGTCTCGAATTCGGGAGATGTACGATCCGACTTTGACCGGACAGGTTGCGGCCGATGGAACGGGAGGGCCGTGGAGGGTGACCGGGTCGGTCTTCACCAATTTTCTCCAGCCGAGCAGCACAGATAGAGCTTCCATGATCCAGGACATTCAAGCCGGCAGCCTCCAAGTTCACCCGCACGGTTTCGTCAGCTCCAGTTTCGGCGACGCGTTCTGGAACGGCGCTGCACAGAGAGCTCTGACCGATGCGGAGTGGTCGGCGAACCTGAATGCCATTTTGAGTTGGCAGCAAGGCAATGGCGGTGCCGATCGCATCCCCTCGTTTTCGCGGTGGATGGTCGGACATTTCTTCAACCTGTCGAACAACGTTGGCTTCGATTTCTGGAACAGCCTCGGATTCCGCTACATCGGCACGACGCTCAGACCCGGTTTCCAGTACAATCTGGTCCCCAACCAGTATAACGGTGCTGAGCGGTTGAACGTGCGATCGTTCTGGCCCTACCAGGTTCCGCCGAAGCCTCAATACAGTTCTACTTCAGATGAGTCTTATCCTTTCTTTTTTGCCGATAACCTGCCGATCGGTAGTCGCTCGGGACAGTCGTCGCAAAACTTCTACTTACTGAGTTCCCGAACCATGGATACGACTATCGGTCGTCGCATCGACCTCGAGTGGTGCGATTCTGCGGGAGCCGGGGTGACTTTCGCTGTGCAAAAGTTCCAGTGGTATAGCTGGCGGTTAATGTCCAGCATGGTTCCCGTCGAAATCTACACCCACGATGAGCCTTACAGCGCTTGTGCGGATTCCGGGCGGAGGCAAATCATAGCGAATGTGTCGTCTTGGCTGAACTCAGTCCGTACCCGCCAGACTTTCATGCAGGATTCCGCCGAGTATTCCTATGCTCGAAACCGCTCGACACTCACCCAGGCAAGTTATAACGGTAGCCAGGTTTCTTACACGTTTGCCGGCTCGACCGCAAATCCGGACGGGACTCCTGTCTCCACGCAACTCCTGGCATTTTCTGGCGATGATGAAGGGCAATGGCAAACCGTGCCGGGCTTCACTGCTGGGCTTACGGCTTCTTTAGCCCCGCCACCACCACCACCTGCTCCTGCTCCGGTAACGATCAGCCTCAACCCGGCGTTTGCGATTGTGGGCGGGCCCAGTTTCACACTGACGGTGAGCGGCGGGAACTTTTTCTCGAACTCCGTGGTGCGTTGGAACGGCACAGCGCTGTCCACCTCTTTTGTTTCTGGGGCTCAGCTGACCGCCGTCGTTCCTGCCAGTAATATCTCAGCCGTGGGCACGGCTCAAGTAACCGTCTTCACTCCGGCCCCGGGCGGCGGGGTCTCGAACCCGCAATCGTTCTCCATCATGGGCGGCAATCCTGTGCCTGCGATCACCAGCCTCAACCCAGCCGCAGCCACTGTCGGTGGATCGGCGTTCACACTGACGGTGAACGGCAGCAATTTCTTTTCCGGCTCGGTCGTTCGCTGGAACGGGGCGAACCGAACAACGACATTTGTCTCCTCCTCCCAATTGACAGCGTCCATTCTAAGTTCCGACATTGCGGCGGCAGGTACAGCGCAGGTGACGGTCTTTAACCCGGCCCCCGGCGGCGGCACCTCCAACGCTCAGTCCTTCACCATTTTTATTCCGGGCAGCGGAGGACCAGGCAATTTCTTTGACGACTTTAACCGGCCGGATGGTGCCACCATCGGCAACGCCTGGGTCGAGAAGAATGCGCCGGCGTTTTCCTTGTCGGCAGGTCGCGTCGTGAAGTTAGCCTCAACTCTGGGGTTTGCGGACAACCTCGTCTATCGGCCTGCGACCGAGAACATGCAGGACGGTGAAGCGGGCGTCGAAATACGCTTCAACAGTCTGCCACCGGGCTTTCCGCAGGTGTTTGTGCGGGGTCAGACATCGAATATCGGCACGGCGGGAGTGTTCACCGGGTACTTGCTCTACGCCGACAATTCAG
>Ga0137396_10000451_pt1 | contig 19584 bp, 17 predicted proteins | sample czc16metaG_FD_108284 | JGI IMG/M metagenome (GOLD analysis project Ga0137396, IMG submission 108284) | Vadose zone soil microbial communities from Angelo Coast Range Reserve, California, USA - czcobulk3.16 metaG | ecosystem: Environmental > Terrestrial > Soil > Vadose zone | place: USA...
TCTGCGCTTGTGGCTCCGCGCGCCCGATCTGCCCGTGGGCTCTGCTTGATTGTTCTACGGCGGCTCAACGGGATTCCAGGATCGTGACCCAGTTGTTGGTGCCCGGGCCGCCGATCGATTGCGCGAGCGCGACGCTACAGCGCACCTGTCGCCGCGGCACGCACCAGGTCAGTTGCCAGACGCACTCGACGATCTGCGCGAGCCCGGTGGCCGCGAGCGGATGGCCGCGCGCCTTGAGACCGCCCGACGGGTTGATCGGCAGGCGTCCCTCGAGCGCGGTCTCGCCGTCGAGCGTGGCGGCTCCTGCCTTCCCGGGCGCAAAGAGTCCGACGTCTTCGAGCGAGATGAGCTCGAACGGCGCGAACGCGTCGTGGATCTCGGCGACGTCGACACGCTCCGGGCCGAAGCCCGCCATCGCGAACGCCGCGCTGGCCGCGGCCTGGGTGGCGCGGAAGCTGGTGAGGCTTTCGCGGTGCCGGAGGGCGAGCGCGTCGGTCCCCTGCCCGACCCCGGCCACGCGGACGGTCGCGCGCTCCGCCGTCAGCACGACCGCCGCCGCACCGTCGGAGATCGGACAGCAATGGTAGAGCCGCAACGGATCGGCGACCATGCGGCTGCCGAGAACCATGTCGAGCGTGATCTCTTCGCGGAAGTGCGCCAGCGGATTGCGCGCGCCGTTCGCGTGGTTCTTCACGGCGACCTGCGCGAGCTCGCGGTCACCCACGCCGTGCCGCGCCATCAGCGCGCGGGTGACGAGTGCGGCGAACGCCGGCATCGTGGTGCCGTACGAGCGCTCGTAGGGATCGAGCGAGCGCCCGATGAGCTCGGACACCTTCGGCGTCGGCAGGTGCGTCATCTTCTCGCCGCCGACCACGAGGACCGTGCGCGCCAGTCCCGAGGCGATCTGCGCGAATCCCGCGTAGAACGCCGCCGCGCCCGACGACGTCGCCGTCTCGACGCGGATGACGGGGACGTTGGCGAAGCCCATATGCGTGGCGACGTTGGAGGCGAAGTTGCCGTCGCCCAGGAACTCCTCGGGGTTCATCGTCGCGACGACGATCGAGTCGGGCCGCTCGCGATCGGCGCCTCTGAGCGCGGCGTGCGCGGCGACGGCCATCAGGTCTTGCAGCGGCTCCTCGAGCCGCCCCACGCGGGTCATGTCCGCGCCGGCGATCCACACGTCACGCATGGCGGCCCACAGATTGCCGGGCGGGTCGCCAAAGGTCAACTTCTACGCGGCGGGCCTCCGGCGTCGCGGGGGCGGCGGCGGCGCCGCGACGCCGAGATCGCGGATGAGCCGCAGCAAGTAGGTCCGCTGCAACCCGAGCGCCCGCGCCGCGTGCGTGCGGTTGCCGCGCGCCTGATGGAGCGTCGCTTCGATCAGCCGCCGTTTGAAGTCGGAGACCGCGCCGTGATAGCCGATCGTCGAGGGTGGAGCCGTCGGAGTCGGTCCGGGCATTGAGTTCATGACCGCTCACATCGGCAACGGGCGTGCCAGCGACGAATGCGCGCATTTGCAAAAGAATCAGGCCCGCCGGACTCCGACGAATGCCCAGCGGGCCTGGCGTGCTGCCGTTGAACGTGTGCAGCTAGGCCTTGGTGGCCGGCTTGACTCCCGGGTTGTCCTTGAAGAACTTCTTGTTCAGCTCGATGAAGTTCTTCCACTGATCGGGCGTCTCGTCTTCCGCGAAGATCGCCTTGACCGGGCACACCGGCTCGCAAGCGCCGCAGTCGATGCACTCGTCCGGATGGATGTAGAGCATCGTCTCGCCCTCATAGATGCAATCCACCGGACAGACCTCGACACAGGCCTTGTCCTTCACGTTGATGCACGGCTCGGCGATGATGTACGGCATCAGGTCCTCCCGCTATCGACCGCTAGTCGCGGTACGTTCGACATTCCTTTGAAGCCATCGGCCTTTGTACCCGAATCCACACAATGTGTCAAGCTTTCCGCTTAGTTGGGGCCATTTCGCGTCGCGCGCCGACCCGTCTCACTGCACCCTGAGACGAGGATCTAGCGCGTCGCGCAACGAGTCGCCGAACAGATTGAACGCAAAGACGGCCAGGCTGATCGCGAGGCCCGGGAAGATCGCCATCCATGGCGCCGCCTCGGCGAACTGCACGGCAGCGCCGCGCAGCATCAAACCCCACGCCGGCGTCGGCTCCGAGACACCGAGGCCGAGGAACGTGAGCGACGCCTCCGCCAGGATTGCCTGCCCGAGGTACGCGGTGAGCATGATGAGGTACGGCGCCATCACGTTGGGCAGCATGTGGCGCAGGATGATCCGGCGATGCCGGAATCCGGCGGCGCGCGCGGCGTCGACGTAGGGCATCTCGCGGATGGCGAGCGCGCTCGATCGCGACACGAGCGCCGCGCGCGGGATCATCGGAATCGCAATCGCCACGATGACGTTGACGATCCCGGTGCCGAGGATCGACACGACCGCGAGCGCCAGGATGATCAGCGGAAACGCCAGGAAGATGTCCATCACCCGTTGCACCAGCAGATCGACCTTGCCCGCGAAGTATGCGCTGGTGACGCCGATCACGGCGCCGATCGTCGCACCGAGGAACGCGCACGCGAAGCCCACCAGCATCGCCGTCCGCGAGCCGTAGATGATCCGGGAGAGCACGTCGCGCCCGAACGCGTCGGTACCGAGCCAGTGCGCGGCCGAGGGCCGCGCGAGCATCGCGCCGTAGTCGGTGGCCAGGGGGTCGTAGGGCGCGATCACGTTGGCGCCGATGCCGACGAGGATGTTGACGACGACGACGGCGGCGCCGATCGCGCCCAGCGGGCGCTTGCGACAGAACTCGCCGACCACCGCGAGCCACGGGCGGCGCTGGGTGGTCTCGGGGATCTCGGCGGCGGCTTCGGCGGGTCGGCCGATCGCCATCACCGGAATCTGATTCGCGGGTCGAGCCAGGCGTAGGCCAGGTCGACCAGGAAGTTGACGACGATGAAGACGAACGCCACGAGCATGACGAGCGCCTGGGTGAGCGTATAGTCGCGGTGGCCGACGGCCTCCACGAACAGCATGCCGAGTCCGTTGAGGTTGAACACCTGCTCGGTGACGACGAGCCCGCCGATGAGGAACGCGAACTCGAGGGCGATCACCGTGAGCACGGGGAGCATCGCGTTCTTCAGCGCGTGGCGCGACAGGATCAGCTTCTCCCAGAGCCCCTTGGCGCGGGCCGTGCGGATGTAGTCCTCGCGCAGCACCTCGAGCATCGCCGAGCGCGTCATGCGCGTCGCCACCGCCGAATACCGATAGCCGACGGCGAGCGCGGGCCAGATGAGCTGCGCGAGGTTCTGGACGGGGTTCACCCAGAACGGTGTGTAGACCATCGGGGGCAGCCACTTGAAGATGATCAAGAGTCCCAGGATGAAGACGATGCCGAGCCAGAACGACGGCGTCGCCAGCCCGGCGATGGATATGACCCGCACCGCGTAGTCGATCCACGTGTCCTGCCGGAGCGCCGCGATCACACCCAGCGGGATGGCCAGCAGGATCGCGACGATCGTCGCCATGATCGCGAGCTGGAGCGAGAGCGCGAAGCGCAGGCGGATCTCCTCGCTGATCGGCGCTCCCGTCCACATCGACGTCCCGAAATCGAACCGCACGAGCCCACCCATCCAGGTCAGGAACTGACTCCAGATGGGCTTGTCGAGCCCGAGCCGCGCCCGCTCCTTGTCGAGGTTCTCCTTCTGCGCATAGGCGCTCTCCCCGGCAAACCGCAGCTCGACGATGTCACCGGGCACGATCCGCATCAGGAAGAAGATGATCACCGCGACGCCGAGCAAGGTCGGGATCATCAAGAGCAAGCGCTTGATGATGTACGTGATCACGCGCCGGCGCCGGTTACTCGGCGAGCCACACGCCGTCGAGCTGGTTGTTGACGAAGTGGCTGGGCGTGACGGTCCAGCCGCGGAGCTTGGCGCTGTGCGGGATGATGCGGTGCCACTGGAGCGTGTAGAAGTAGTGGGCCTCCTCGTCCAGCAACCGCCGCTCGAAGTCGCGGACGTATTTCCTCCGTTCCTCGGCGTCGAGGGCGCGGCTCTGCTTCTGGTAGAGATCGTCCAGCGGCTTGTCGACGTAGCGGCCGTAGTTGTTGCCGCTGATTCCCATCGACTGGAACTTGTAGAGGTCGAGGTCGGGGTCGACGGCGTAGCTGCACTGGGTGTCGACGGCGACCTCGTAGTTGCCGTCGCGCAGGTCGGCCTCCCACTTCGTCGACTCGATGAACTCGTGCCGCGCCTGCAGGCCGATCTGGCGCCACTGGTCCACGAGCCAGATGGCCATCGGCTCGTAGGGCATCGGGACGTTCCGGTTCTTCAGGCTGAACGAGAAGCTTTCCGGGACGCCGGCTTCCTTCAGGAGGCGCCGCGCCTCGGCCCGCGACTTCGCGATGTCGTGCGAGTAGCCGGCCAGCTTCTCGAGCTCCGCCGGGGGTGTCGCGTACGGCGTGCCGGGGACCTGCACGCCGCCCACGCTCTTCACGACGGCGATCTTCGAGAGCGCCTGCGAGCCCTGGTAGCGATCGAGGGCGAGCGTGAGCGCCTTGCGCGCGCGCTTGTCGTCCCACGGCTTCTTCTCGTGGTTCATGCCCACCAGGAGCACGCAGTCCCAGGGACTCTCCTGCACCGTCACCTTCGGGCCGAGCGCTTGCACGATGCTGTCGCGCTCGGCGGGCGTAAATCCTCTAAACTGGACGTGAGCCCGCTCGGCGCGGACCGCGGCCACCTGGGCGTTGGGGTCCTTGACCACGAGCGCCCGATAGCTGTCGAGATACGGCTTGCCCTTGTCCCAGTAGTTCGGATTCTTCTTGCCGGCCCAGTACGCGCCCTTCACGTGCTCGACGAAGACGAAGGCACCGCTGCCCATCACGTGGGTCTCGTACCAGTGCATGTCCTTGGCGAGGATGTCCGCCTTGTAGATCCAGTTGAAGGGCGACGCGAGCGCGGTGGTGAGGGAGGCCGCCGGCCACTTCAGGCGGAACACGACCGTCGTCGGGTCGGGGGCCTCCACCACCTCGATCGCCGTGTACTGGCCCTTGCGAAACGACACCACGTCGGCGGGCGGGTTGACGATCTTGTCGTAGGTCGCCTTGACGTCCTTCGAGGTGAGATCGCTGCCGTCGTGGAACTTCACGCCGCGCCGGAGCTTGAACGTGTACGTGCGGCCGTCCTTGGCGATCGTCCAGGATTCGGCGATGTCGCCGACGACCTTCGTGCCCGTGCGATCGGTGGGGTCGAACCGCAAGAGCGTGCTGTAGACGGGCGCGAGCGGGTGGATGAGCGCGAAGGTCCCTTCGCGGTGAGCGTCGTAGGACGCGGGCTCGGTCGGGACGACGTAGACGAGCTCGCCGCCGTAGCGCGGACGCTCCTGGGCGTCCGCGCCCTGGGCGGCGCTCAGGACCAGCATCAGGCCGGCGAGGACAGCACGGAGCATGGACGAACGGGCGCGGACAGCCGTCATGGCTTCTCTCACTCGGTCAGCCAGACCGCGTCGAGCTGCTGGTTCAAGTAGTGGCTCGGGGTGATGGTCCAGCCCTTCACCTTCGCGTTGTGGGGAATGATCCGGTGCCACTGGAGCGTGTAGATGTAGTGGACCTCGTCGTCGAGGAGCCGGCGCTCGAACTCCCGGATGTACTTCTTGCGCTCCTCGACGTCGAGCGCGCGGCCTTGCTTCTCGTAGAGCTCGTCCAGCGTGTGGTCGGTGTAGCGGCTGTAGTTCGCCGGGCTCTTGTCCTTGGACTGGAACTTATAGAGGTCGAGATCGGGCTCGACTATGTAGCCGCACTGGAAGTCCGCGGCGACCTCGAAGTTGCCACCGCGAAGCTCCGCGTAGTATTTCGCGGCTTCGATCACCTCTTGCTTCACGGTGAGACCGACCTGCCGCCACTGATCGATGAGCCACACGCCCAGCGGCTCATAGGGCATCGGAACACCACGGTTCTTGTAGGTGAACGAAAATCCGTCCGGAACCCCGGCTTCCTTCAGGAGCCGCCGCGCCTCGGCGCGCGACTTCGCGATGTCGCGGCTGTAGCCCGCCAGCCTCTCCAGCTCCGCCGGGGGCGTCGCGAACGGCATGCCGGGCACCTGGACGCCGGCGGGCTCCTTCACGATCGCGATCTTCGACAGGGCCTGCGCGCCCTGATAGCGATCGAGGGCCAGCGAGAGCGCGCGTCGGACCCGCTTGTCGTCGAAGGGCTTCTTGTCGTGGTTGAGCGCGACCAGGATGACGCAGTTCCAGGGGCTCTCCTGCACCGCGATCTTCGAGCCGAGCGCCTGAACGAGGCTGTCCCGCTCGGAAGGCGCGAAGCCACGGAACTGGATGTGGGCGCGCTCGCCGCGGACGGCCGATACCTGCGCCGCCGAGTCACGGATGAAGAGCGCCCGATAGCCGTCGAGATACGGCTTGCCCTTGTCCCAGTAGTTCGGGTTCTTCTTGCCGACCCAGTGGGAGCCTCGCACGTGCTCGACGAAGACGAAGGGGCCTGTGCCCATCACGTTCGTCTCGTACCACCGCATGTCCTTGGCCAGGATGTCGGCCCGGTAGATCCAGTTCCAGGGCGAGGCGAGCGACATCAAGAACGAACCGGACGGCCACTTGAGCCGGAAGACGACCGTGTAGGGATCGGGCGCCTGCACGGCTTCGACGTCGAGATACTCGCCCTTGCGGTCCGAGGCGACGCCGGCGGGCGGGAAGATGATCTTGTCGTAGCTCGCCTTGGCGTCCCTGGAGGTCATCTCGCTGCCGTCGTGGAACTTCACGCCGCGCCGGAGCTTGAGCGTGTAGGTGCGTCCGTCCTTCGAGATCGTCCACGACTCGGCGAGGTCACCGACGATCTTGGATGCCTTGGGGTCGTTGGGATCCGGCCGCAGCAGCGTGTTGTAGTGGGGAGCCAGCGGGTGGATGACCCCGAACGTCTCCTCGCGGTGGGCGTCGTAGGACGGGGGCTCGGACGGCACCGCGAACACGAGCTCTCCACCGTAACGGGGCTTATCCTGGGCCGTGGCCGGACTGGCCAGCGCGACGGCGGTGATCGCGATCACGAGGCTCAACAGGTAGCGTCGCATCGATTCTCCTCCAGGAGTCTCGTTAGAGAACCAGCGTCGAGCGCGAGAGGTTTCAGCATCGAGCACGGCACGGTATCGAGTCAAGCGAGCAGGCAGGCCGCCCGATGCGCCGGCCGGATCTCTCTGAGATCTGGCACCTCCACCCGGCAGCGGTCGATGGCGATCGGGCACCGGGGATGGAAGACGCACCCCGACGGCGGGTTGAGGGGGCTCGGCACCTCGCCCCCCAGCACCACTCGCTCGCGCTGGGCCTCGAGAGCCGGATCGGGAATCGGCACCGCCGAGAGCAGCGCCTTCGTGTACGGGTGCAGCGGCGAGTCGTAGAGTGACTTCCGGTCGGTGATCTCGACGATCTTGCCGAGGTACATGACGGCGACGCGATCCGAGATGTGGCGCACGACCGAGAGGTCGTGGGCGACGAAGAGGTAGGTCAGCCCGAACTGCGCCTGGAGATCCTCGAGCAGGTTGATGATCTGCGCCTGGATCGACACGTCCAGCGCCGACACCGGCTCGTCGCACACGATCAGCGAGGGCTCGACCGCGAGCGCGCGCGCGATGCCGACCCGCTGGCGCTGGCCGCCCGAGAGCTGGTGCGGATACCGGTGCGCGTGCTGCGCCAGGAGTCCGACGTGAGACAGGAGCTCGCGCACGCGCGTGGCGCGATGCGCGCGGTCGCGGACGATGCCGTGGACGGCCAGCGGCTCGGCGATGATCTGTCCGACCGTCATCCTCGGATTGAGCGAGCTGTACGGATCCTGGAAGATCACCTGCATCTTGCGCTGGACCGGACGCAGGGCGTCCTCGTCGAGCGTCGTGAGGTCGCGGCCCTCGAAGAGGATCTGGCCGCTGGTCGGCCGCTCGAGCTGCAGGATGCAGCGCCCGGTGGTCGTCTTGCCGCACCCGGACTCGCCCACGAGCCCGAGCGTCTCGCCCCGGCGGATCTCGAAGCTCACGCCGTCGACGGCGCGGACGAGACCGGCCCGCCCGCCGAAGAGGCCACCGCCGATCTGGAAGTGCTTCACCAGATTCCGGACCTCGAGCAGCGGGGCGTCGTCCTTCACGTTCCCACCACCGTCGGCTGACGGCCAAGCTTCTCGGCCTCCCAGCACGCGCTCACGTGACCTCCCCCGTTCACGGCGCGTAACGGCGGGATCTCGACGCGACACCGCGCGACGCTGAAGGCGCATCGGGGTGTGAACGCGCACCCGCTCGGCAGCCGCGTCAGATCGGGCGGCTGCCCTTCGATCGGATCCAGCCGCGCGCGCCTCGGCTCGTCCAGACGCGGCACCGAGCGCAGAAGACCGAGCGTGTAGGGGTGCCTGGGGTTGGCGTAGAGCTCGCGGGCGGTGCCACGCTCGATGATTCGCCCGGCGTACATGACGTTCACGCGGTCGGCGTACCGGGCCACGACGCCCAGGTTGTGCGTGATGATCAGCATCGCGACCCCGAAGCGCCGCGAGAGATCCTTCATGAGCTCGAGGATCTGGGCCTGGATCGTCACGTCGAGCGCGGTGGTCGGCTCGTCGGCGAGGATCAGCGAGGGATGGCACGCGACCGCCATCGCGATCATCATCCGCTGGCGCATCCCGCCGCTGAACTGGTGCGGGTACTGCCTCAGGCGGCGCTCGGGATCCGGAATTCCCACCATGCCGAGCAGCTCGGCCGCGCGCCGGCGCGCCTCGGGCGGCGCCAGGCCCAGGTGGATCTCGAGCCCCTCGGTGAGCTGGCGCCCGATCGTGAGCACCGGGTTCAGCGAGGTCATCGGCTCCTGGAAGATCATGCCGATCTCGCGGCCCCGGACACGGCGCATCTCCTCTTCGGAGAGCCGCAGGAGGTCGCGGCCCTTGAAGAGGATCTGGCCGGCGACGATCCGGCCCGCGGGCCCGGCGACGAGGCGCATGATGCTCAGCGCGCTGACGCTCTTGCCGCAGCCGGATTCGCCCACGAGTGCGACAGTTTCGCTTTCGCCGACGTCCCACGAGACGTCGTCGACCGCGCGCACGACGCCGCTTCGCGTCTCGAAATGCGTCTTGAGGTTTTTAACCTCGAGGAGGGTGCCCACTTCGGAGGCAGTGTAGCATTTCAGCGGACTTGGGGGGGACCAGCGCCCGCATCCCCCGCTCGGGAGATCGGGTCAGTCGCGGCACCGCCCCGAGGCCAGGTGTGCGCCCGCCCGGGATTCGAGCGACGCGTACTCCTTGCACACCGCCTCGGCGACACAGGCCCATCGGTGCTGCGCCGCCCAGCGCACGCCCTCGCGGCCGACCCGCCAGCGCAGGTCTGGATCGGCGACGAGCGCGCCGATACGCTCGGCCAGCGCTTCCACGTCGCCATCCGCAACCAAAAATCCTGTGACGCCGTCGCGGACCGTGGTCACGAGCCCGCCGACGCGCGACGCGATGACGGGGCTTCCGCACGCCATCGCCTCGAGGGCGACCATCCCGAACGACTCGTAGTACGACGGCAGGACCGTCACGTCCGCGGCGGCGTAGTAGACGGGCAGGACGCTCTGGGGCTGGGGCCCGACGAAGCACACGGAGTCGGCCAGGTCGAGCCGCTCGATGCGCCGACGCAAGGACACCTCGTGGTCGCTCATCGGTTCGTCGGTATCGCCCCCGACGATGAGCAACCTGGCCGCGCGCCCAGTCGCACGCAGCCGCGCGACCGCATCGAGGAGCGTGTCGAGCCCCTTGATCGGCGCGACGCGGCCGACCCAGAGCAGCATCGGCCGCTCGTCGAGCCCGAGCCGCGCGCGCGCCAGGCCGCGATCGCCCGGCACGAACAGATCGGTGTCGACGCCGCACGGGATCGTCGCGATCCGCGAGGCGGGGGCGCCGTAGTCGCGCAGGAGCTCGGCGCGCTCGACCACGTTGGCGGCCACGATGCGATCGCAGTCGCCGACGATTCGGGTCTCCTCGTGCAGGCGAATCGCGGGCTCCTGCTCCGCGGCCGTTCGAGCCACCCGGTTCTTCAACCGGCCCAGCGTGTGGAACATCTGCATGACCGGCACCGACCAGCGCGCCTTCAGCCTGAGCGCGGCGACGCCGGAGAGCCAGTAATGCGCGTGGATCAGGTCGTAGTCGATCGATCTCGCGATGCGCCACGCGTCGACACCGTCGACGAACTCGTCGAGGTTGCCGTGAACCCGCACGCGGGCCATCGGCGCCTCGTCGCCGGCCGGCAAGTGGATGACCCTTGCGCGCTCTCCGAGCGAGACCACGCGCGGAATCGTCGGGTTCTGCGAGCGCGTGAAGACGTCGACCGACACGCCCATGCGGCCGAGCTCGCGGGACACCTCCCGCACGTACACGTTCATCCCGCCCGTTTCCTTGCCGCCCAGCGCGGCCAGCGGGCACGTGTGCACGCTCAGCATCGCGACATGCAGGTTCACCGGATCTTCACCTGGTAGACGGCTTCGGGGACGGGCTCGAACTCGTATTTGTAGCGCTCCTCGCCGCGTAGGAAATCGAACTTCTCACGCCCGCGCGCGATCGCGTCACGAATCACCTGCGCGAGCAGGACCACTCCCGGCGAGAGGGCGGCGCGGTCGGGCGCGAATCCCGAGTTGTAGAGGCCGACCGTGCCGTCCCATTCGATCGTGACGAAGGCCGCGATCGGACCCGAGTCCGTGTCGAGAAACCACAGCCGGGCGGCCCCGCGCTCGGCGAAGGCCTTGAGCGCGCGCCGGAAGAATCGCTCCATGCGGTCGTCCATGAAGCGCGCCTTGCCCACCCGCGAGCTCCGGTGAAGCGCGAGAAAGTCGTTGAGCCGCGCCGCGATGTCGGCGGGGGCGCTCACGGACGAGGCATGGGCATCGGGGGCGTCGCGTTCAAGACGTCGCATCTTTCGCTGCAGCTCGTGGCGGTGTTTTCCGGAAAGGTGGGCTAGATAGGTCTCCCAGGAGGACGGCAGGGCGAGCACGGGACATCGTTCTTCCACCGCGGCGGACACGTCGAGACCGCAGGCCGCCGCGAGCGGCGGCAGCGCGGCGACCGTAGGAGAGGTCGCGGGCACCGCGTGCAGCGCCCACTCGACCTGCTCCGCCGTCCGCGACTGAAGGAGCGCCATCCAGGCCTCCTCCTCTCGCCCCTGGACCGCAATCAGATCGAGATAGTCGGAAACGTGGGCGCCGCCGATGATCTGGAGGGAGCCCGGCGCCGACTCGTAGAGCGGCAGGATCGCCACGAGGTTTCCGCCGCCGTCTTCAACGCACCGGATTTCGAGGCGATGGTCGTCGGCGAACGTGCGCGACCACTCGCATTGCCAGGTCCAGGAGAGAAACGGAGATCGCAGGCGGGAGGCCTCGACGAGCCCGTCCCACGCGGGAGCCCCTACCGCCTCCAGCCGGTCACGGATCGAGACTTTCACAGGCTACTGATCAGGGGATGCGTCCGCGGCGCCCGGGGATTCAGCGTCCTCCTCCCCGGCGCCCTCGCCTTCCGTCATCGCCTCGTCCATGGCCGACTCGAAGTCGTCGCCGAGGTCGTCGCCGAGCTCGCGACCCATCTTCTTCATGAACCGCGCGACGCTCGACGGGTTGTTCTCGTCGAGGTCGCCGAGGCTCGTCGAGTCGGCGAGCGCGTCGAGGCGGGCATCTTCCGATTTCACGGTCGCGAAGCGCGACATCAGCCGGGAGAGCGACGAGCTTCCGCACCGCGGGCAGCTCGGAGGTTCGGCCACCGAGGGGCGTAGCACGAGGAGACTGACCCGTCTGCGGCAGCCCTGACACTCGTATTCGTAGATCGGCATGACGCGACCGATTCTAGCACGCGGCTTTTGCGTGGATTTCCGGCGTGTCAGCTTGACCGATCGTCGCGCCGTACGTGTCACACTGCACGAGTCCCGTCTCGGAAGCCCGCAGCCCGTAAGGCCGGGCGGTCCGGCACCGCTCTTGCTCGCCTCTGCGGACATGGACGACGTCACGCGACAGCGGGCAGACAGGGACCGGCGCCTCGCCGCGCACATCGAGTCGGCGACCCAGTCGCTGCGCGAGGAGCGCGACCGGCTGGCCAAGCGTCTAGCCGATCTCGAGCGGGAGCTCGCCAACCTCACCGCGCGTCACGAGACTCCCGCGGCCTACGCTACATCGGGCGATTCCGGACGGCGCCGATCCTGATCGCCTCCCCGCGTCGCGCCAGGCGCGCGAGCGGGACCAGCATTTCCGGCCCGAGCTTCAACACGCCGTCGACCGGCCGCCATTCCGTCAACCTCGCGAGAGCATTCCAGCCCCGATTGCGCCGGAGCGACGACAGGCTCCACAAGTAGCTGCGCGGCCGGGGCTCGAGCTTGGGACCTCGGCGGTCGGTGGCGCGACCGTCAACGGAAGATCTTCTCCATACGGCTGACCGCCCGACCCCAGTCGAACGTGTCCCGGATGAACGCCGAGCCCGCCGCCGCGATACGCGCCCGCAACTCGGCATCGGCGGCGAGGCGCTCGAGCTTGGCCGTGAGATCACCCACGTCACGCCGCCGGGCCACCAGCGCCGTCTCGCCGTCGAGCGCGTAATCGCGGCAGCCGCCGTTGTCGTACGTGACGAGGGCCGCGCCGCAGGCCATCGCCTCCATCGGCGGCATGCCGAGCCCCTCGTGCCACGACGGGCACAGGTAGATCTCGCAGCCGCTGTAGAGCGCCGCCAGGGCGTCCTGCGGCGGGTCGGCGTGGAACTCGTCGTAACCCGCCGGGCCCTTCGGCGCCGTGACCCCGAACCCCACGAGGTAGAGACCCGGCACGCGCCGCTTGACGCGCGCCACGGTCTCGAAGCCGTCGGCCGTCCCCTTCCAGGCGTAGTCGTGGTGCAGCATCAAGACCCGCGGGCGCGACGTGGCGACCGTGACGGGAACGGCGTGGAACAGCGTCGGGTCGACCGGCGTGACCAGAACTTCCGCTTCGCTGGCAAAACGCTCGCGCATGACGTCGCGGAGCCACGTGGAGATCACGATCTTCCGGAGTGGAAGGCGGTAGGTCGCGTCCACCGCCTCCGCCTGACCGTGATAAAGGCTCTCGTAGTGCTGCACGAAGTAGAATTTGCGCCCGCACCGCGCCGGCGCCTCGGCAACGGCGGCGGCCGACTGCCACGCCGTCGCCACGATCGCGTCGCCGTCAGGCAGAGCGCTCGGGCGCCACTGGTCGACCCACACGACACGGGCCCGGAAGCCGACAATCCAGTCGGGGCCGACGTGGGTCAGAGATCGCCAGAACGCGCGGCCGCGGCTCTTGGCCGGCACCACGACGTCGACCTGGTGGCCCTCGGCGGTGAGGCGGTCCGCGTACGTGAGGATCGCGCGCACTCCGCCGGCGATGCGGAGATGCGGGCACAGAAACGTGATCTTCACGCCGCGGTCAGATGACCATCGAGACCTGGCCGCCCTTGCGGTACGCCTCGGGATCGAGCGCCACGTCCTTCTCAGCGCGACCTGAATCGCGGGAGAATCTCGGCGGCGATCGTCTCGAGCTGCGCGCGCTCGTCTCGCGGATCGCCGATTGCGCTCATGACGAAGTAGTTGCAGCCGGCGGCGCGGAACCGCTCGAGCTGCTCGGCGCACTGCTCGGGCGTCCCGATGACGCCGTAACGCTTGGCGAGCGGCTCGAAGTCCTGCGCGTAGCGCTTGCTGAGGACGCTGACCCACGCGCGCTTGGCCGCCTCGAAATCGCGCCCGACCGTGATGAAGACCAGGTGCGCCGCCGTGAAGTTGTCCATCGAGCGGCCCGCCGCCGCCGCCGCGGCGCGGATCTTGTCGAGGCTCTGCGCGTAGCGACCGGCGTGGACGACGTACGACACCCAGCCGTCGCCCTGACGGCCCGCGCGCGCCAGCGCCGCGTCGGAGCGGCCGCCGATCCAGATCGGCGGAGGCTGCTGCACGGGCTTGGGATCGATCGACACCGACTCGAAGCGCGTAAACCGCCCGCTGAAAGACGCCGGGGTGTCGCGCCAGAGCGTTCGCACGACCTCGATGCCCTCGTTCACGCGCGCGCCGCGCTCCTTGTGGGGCACGCCGCACAGCTCGAACTCCTTGGGATTCTCGCCGCCGACGCCGACGCCGAACACCAGCCGGCCGCCCGAGAGCGCGTCGAGCGTGGCCGCGGCCTTGGCCGCCACCGCCGGGGACCGGAGCGCCAGGAGATAGACGCCGACGCCGAGCTTGATCCGTCGCGTGATCGGGGCGTAGGACGCCAGCAAGGTGATCGACTCGTAGATCGGGTTGTGGAACGACATGTGGTCGCCCGTCCACACCGAGTCGTACCCGAGCGCTTCCACCCGCTGCACGAGCTCGAACTGCTCGACTGGAGGATGCAGCGAGAGCTGCGCGCCGAAGCCGATCACGGGATCACCTCGGGAACGCGTCCCGGACGCCGCCGTCGACCGTCAGGGTGCAGCCCGTCGTCTTGGCGGAGCGGTCCGAAGCGAGGAAGAGCACGGCCTCGGCGACGTCCTCCGGCAGGATGCCGACGCCGAGCAGGTTGCGCGTTCGATAGAAGTCTTCCAGCCGGTCGACCGCGATCCCCTGGGCCGCGGCGCGCTCGCGCCGGATCTCGTCCGACCAGAGCTTCGAGTCCTGGAACACCGCGTCCGGGTTCACGATGTTCGAGCGGATGCCGTGAGGCGCTCCCTCGAGCGCCAGCACCTTGGCGAGCTGGGCTTCGGCTGCCTTCGCCGCCGAGTACGCCGCGAAGTCCTTGCCCGGCGACATCACGTTCTTGGTCGCGACGAAGACCAGGGCGCCGCCGAGCCCCTGGGCCGTGAGCAGGCGCATCGCCTCGCGGGCCACGAGGAAGTGGCCGGTGGAGTTCACCGCGAACGAGCGCTCCCAGTCGGCCAGCTCCATCCGGGCCACCGGAGAGGAGTGCGCGATCCCGGCGTTGGATATCAGAATGTCGAGCCCTCCGTAGGCGAGCACGGCCTCCTCGAACGCCGCTCGCACCGATGCCTCGCGGGTCACGTCCATCTCGAGGCCGAGCGCTCGGCCGGCGCCGACCGCCGCGACGATCTCGTCGGCGGTCCGGCGCGCGGTCGCGACGTCGAGATCACCCACGACGACGTGGGCGCCTTCGGCGGCGAGCCGCCGCGCGACGGCGCGGCCGATGCCGGAGCCGCCGCCGGTCACCAGCGCGATCCGGCGCGCCAGCTCCTTCTCGGGCGGCGCCAGGGCGAGCTTGTAGAGCTCGAGCGGCCAGTACTCGACGTCGAAGGCGTCCTTCGCCGAGAGCGAGAGGTACTCGCCGAACGCGCCGGCGTTGCCGAGCACGCCGATCGTATGGTGGTAGATGTCGTTCACGATGCCGGCCGTTCGCCGGTCCTTGCCGGCGGTGAACATACCGAGCCCTGGCACGAGCACGACGCGCGGGAGCGGATCGACCAGCTGCGCGCCCTCGAACCGGTTCTCCTCGAAATAGCGCGTGTAGCCGGCGACGAAGCCCTCGATCGATCGCTCGATGGCCCCGAACAGGGCCTCGGAGTCCTCGCCGCCGCTCGCGTCGACGAAGCACGGAAGCCGCTTGGCGTAGATCGTGTGATCCGGGGTCGCGGGCCCGACCTGCGAGACGCGAGAGGCGTCCGCCGACGACACGAACTCGGTGACTTCCGGCGAGTCGTCGAAGCCGACCAGGACGCGCCGGCCTCGGCTCAGCGCGCCGCGCACGCGCGGCGCCACCGCGAGCGCCCTTCGACGCCGCGCCGCCGGCTCGAGCACCGGCACCCGGCCGCCGCCGAAGACGCGCCGGCCCTTCTTCTTCTCGGCGATCGCGTCCTCGGCTCGGCTGATCAGCTCGATCGTGGCTTCGTACGCCTCGCGAACCGTGGCACCCCAGGTGATCGTGCCGTGCCGCTCGAGCAGCAACGCCTTCGCCTCGGGCCGGTCGGCGATCGCGTCGGCCACGTCGCGCGAGATGCGGAAGCCGGGGCGGCGATACGCGAGCGCGATGACGTCCTTGCCGTACACGCCCTGGACCACGTCGTGCGCGCGGTCGTTGTTCGTCAGCGAGACGACGGCGTCGGCGTGCGTGTGGACGATCGCGGGCGCCGAGAGAAACCCGTGCAGCAAGGTCTCGATCGACGGGCGCACGCCGCCGGGCTCCTGCAGAGCGTGGGCGAGATAGCTCACCATCTCCTCGTCGCTCATCTCGTCGAGGCCGCGCAGTGCCGCGATGTCGTCCATCCGCACGCCCGGGAAGTCCTTGCGCTGGACCGACTTGAGGTCGGACCCGCTTCCCTTCACCCGGAGGACGGGGACCTCCCGGCCGCGGTGATCGCGTTCACGGGTCTTGATCGAGGTGTTGCCGCCGCCCCAGATGACCAGCGAGGTCTCGGCGCCGACGAGACGCGACGCGTAGACGAGGAGATCGAGGCCGTTGAGCTGGCTCGCCTCGGCGTCGTTCCAGCGGGAGCGCATGCCGCACTCACGATACCATGATCCTCGTGGGCCGCTCCGTCGTGATCCTCGTGGCCGTCGTGCTGTCGGCGCTCCCGGCGGCCGTCGCGGCGGACGGAATCATGCTGGTGCAGGCCGGCGCCTTCTGGATGGGGCGCGACGACGGCCCGGCGGACGAGGCGCCCCAGCATCGCGTCTACGTCCGCGACTTCTGGATCGAGCGCCACAAGGTGACGAACGCCGAGTTCGCCCTGTTCCTCAACGCCACCGGGTTGAGGCCGCCCGGCAGCGAGCGTCGCTACGACGAGGACGACGACGACGCGCGCATCCGCCGAGTGAAGGGCCGCTGGGTCGCCGATCCGGGATTCGAGCGGCATCCCGTGGTGGAAGTCTCGTGGTTCGGAGCACGAGACTACTGCGCCTGGAAGGGCCGCCGCCTGCCCACCGAGGCGGAGTGGGAGAAGGCTGCGCGCGGGGACGAGCGGCGGCTCTACCCCTGGGGCGCCGCGGCGCCGGCGCCGCACCTCGCGGTCTTCGGCCGTGCCTACAATGCGACCGAGCCGACCGAGAACCGCCCCGACGGCGCGAGCACGTACAAGGTCGAGGACATGGCGGGCAACCTGCGGGAGTGGACGCTCTCCATGCTCCGCCCCTATCCTTATAGAACCGACGGCGACCGGGAACCGTACACCGGCGCGAGCGGGCGCGTGGTCGTCCGCGGGGCCAGCCACGACGACCCCGCCGACGCGCTCGGCGTGACGCGGCGGCGCTCCTACGACCGCCGCGGCGCCGCCGCCGGCCATCACTTCGTGGGCTTTCGCTGCGCCACGTCGGAAGATCTCGGCGAGGTGGCTCCGGGAGGAACATCAAGGTGACCCCACGCTTCGACAACCTCATGATGAGCTATCCGCTCACCTTGACGCATTTCTTCGAGCGCAGCCGGCGCCTCTTCGCCAAGAAGACGATCGCCACGCGCGTGCCGGGCCAGCCGCTCTTTCGCTACACGTACGGTGATTTCGCGGAGCGAACGATGCGTCTGGCCGGCGCGCTGGCGAGCCTCGGCGTCCGGCGCGGGGACCGCGTGGCGACGTTCGCCTGGAACAGCCACCGCCATCTCGAGCTCTACTGGGCGACGCCGCTTTCCGGGGCGGTCCTGCACACGCTCAACATCCGCCTCTCGCCGCTGGATCTCACGTACATCATCAATCACGCCGGCGACTCGGTCATCTTCGCCGACGCGAGCCTCTGGCCCGTGCTCGCGGCGATCCGGGACAAGCTGCCGACGGTGCGCACGATCGTGATCATGCCCGACGGCGTCGCCGGCGCGGCCGACACGGCGCGGCAGGAGCACGGCGAGTATGAGGCGCTGCTCGCCGCCGCCCGACCCGTGAGCGGCTGGCCCGAGCTTCGGGAGACCGACGCCGCCGGGATGTGCTACACCTCCGGCACCACCGGCCACCCGAAGGGCGTCGTCTACACGCATCGCGCGATGTTCCTTCACTGCCTCGCTGAAGCCACGACCGACCTCTTCGGCATCTCCGAGAACGACCGCATCCTCCACATCGTGCCGATGTTCCACGCCAACTCCTGGTGCCTGCCGTACACCGCACTCATGGCGGGCGCCGATCAGATCTTCGCCGGCCCGAACCCTCAGCCTCCGGACATCTGCCGGATGATCCAGGCCGAGAAGGTGACCTTCACGGGCGCGGTCCCGACGGTGTGGATCGCGATCAAGGAGCTCTGTGAGAAGGAGGGCTACGACATCTCGTCCCTGCGAACGATTGCGATCGGAGGCTCGGCGGCGCCCCGCAGCCTGCAGCAGGCGTACGCCAAGAACTTCGGCGTCCGGATGTCGCATGCCTGGGGCATGACCGAGATGACGCCGCTTGGAACGGTGACGCGGCTCAAGAGTTACATGGAGGACTGGTCGGAGGAAAAGAAGGACGACGTCTACTCGCGCGTGGGTTACCCCTCGGTCGGCGTCGACGTCCGGATCGTGGACGATTCCGGGACCGAGCTGCCGTGGAACGGCGAGGGCATGGGTGAGCTCCAGGTGCGCGGCCCCTGGGTGGTCGCGTCCTACTACGACAACCCCGAGTCCGCCGATCGCTTCACCGCGGACGGATGGTTCCGCACCGGAGACGTCGCCACGATCGACGCGGAGGGCTACGTCCAGATCACCGACCGGACGAAGGACCTGATCAAGTCGGGGGGCGAGTGGGTGTCGAGCGTCGACGTCGAAAACCTCATCATGAGCCATCCAAAAGTATTGGAGGCGGCGGTCATCGCCGTCCCCCACCCCAAGTGGGTCGAGCGCCCGCTGGCCTGCGTGGTGCCCAAGCCGGGCAGCGCGCTCGAGCCCGGCGAGATCCTCGACTTCCTGCGCCCCCAGCTCGCCCGATGGGCGCTCCCCGACGCGGTCGAGATCATCGACGCCGTACCCAAGACCAGCGTCGGCAAGTTCGACAAGAAGGTGCTCCGCGAGCGCTACAAGAACTGGACTCCGCGGGAGGCGTCGACGCGCCCGGGGGCGCAACTGGGGTAATATGACGGGTCAAATGGTCACCCCCTCACGACACAAGGAGAAGGAATGTCTTCACTGACCCGACGTCAATTCCTGACGACCACGACCGGGGCGGGCCTCGCGGGAATCCTCGCGACCGGCGTTCCGCCCGCGCGGGGGCAGCAGCGTGAAATCTCGTATCTCTGCTGGAACAACTTCGCGCCCGCCTCGGACAAGAAGCTCGCCGAGATCGGGCCGCGCTTCACGAAGGACACCGGCATCAAGATCCGCATCGACCACATCGCCGCTCCGCAGCAAGCGGCCAAGTACGCCTCCGAGGTGCAGACGCAGGCCGGCCACGATCTGATCGAGATGCGCATGCACGTACCCTGGCTGTACGAGCCGCAGCTGGTCGACGTCTCCGACCTGGTCACCGATCTCGAGAAGAAGTACGGCAAGGTCATCGGCTCGGGCTACGAGGCCGCGCACGTACACGGCGCCTGGCGCGCGGTGCCGCAGTACCACGCCGTCTTCGTCTCAGCCTATCGTGAGGACCTCTTAAAGCAGGCCAGCCTCAAGCTAACCGAGACGTGGGAGGACCTCTACAAGGTCGGGCGCGAGCTGAAGAAGA
>Ga0137396_10000452_pt1 | contig 19568 bp, 16 predicted proteins | sample czc16metaG_FD_108284 | JGI IMG/M metagenome (GOLD analysis project Ga0137396, IMG submission 108284) | Vadose zone soil microbial communities from Angelo Coast Range Reserve, California, USA - czcobulk3.16 metaG | ecosystem: Environmental > Terrestrial > Soil > Vadose zone | place: USA...
CATCGCTGTTTCACCTCCTCGCGAATCCGAAGATGAACTTTGTTCGAGGAGATGCGCGCGATGAAGCGCTGATGCGCCGCCTGCTGGCCGACGCCGACGTGATCATCCCGTTGGCTGCCATCGTCGGCGCGCCGGCCTGTGACCGGGACCCCTGGCTGGCACGGGCGGTGAACCTAGACGCCGTGGTGATGCTTAACCGCCTGCGCAGCCCACGCCAGCTTGTGATCTACCCGACCACCAACAGCGGCTACGGGATGAAGTCGGGGGAGATGTATTGTAACGAAGACACCCCCCTCGAGCCCATCACCATGTATGGGCGAACGAAGGTGGACGCGGAAGCGGTTTTGCTTCAGTCGCCGCAAACCATCACCCTCCGTCTCGCCACGGTGTTTGGCCTCTCCCCACGGATGCGTATTGATCTGCTGGTCAACCACTTCGTGTATAGCGCGGTAACCGATGGCTACCTGGTGATCTTCGAGAAGGATTTCAGGCGCAACTATGTCCACATCCGCGACGTGGCGGACTGCTTCGTACACTGTGTCGAGCACGCTGAACGAATGGTGGGGCGGCCCTACAACGTCGGCCTGGACGCGGCAAACTTTTCCAAGGAGGAGTTGGCCCTGAAGGTCAAGGATTACGTACACAACTTCTACATCCATTTTTCCGAGACCGGCAGCGATCCCGACAAACGAAACTACATTGTCTCGAACCAGCGCCTGCGAGAAGCAGGGTTCGAGGCACGCCGTTCTCTCGACGAGGGCATTCAGGAGCTTGTCAAAGGCTACCGGATGCTCGTGCGACTACGACCGGGCAATGTGTGACCGGGACAATGCGTGAGCTGAGCAGGCGGACGGAGGGGGGCGGCCGATGAACGATGGCGAGGCGGCTCGGGCGGTGCGGGAACACTTGCGGACCAGCGCGGCGCTGCAGGGGGCTGTAGCGGAACAGTGCCTGGATGCCATCCTTGCATCCGCGCGCACAATCGCCAGCGCGCTACGCGGTGGCGGGAAGCTGCTGTTATGCGGCAACGGGGGCAGCGCGGCCGACTGCCAGCATATGGCGGGCGAATTGGTCAGCCGTCTTTCGGCAGATTTCCTGCGTCCTGCTCTCCCGGCGATGGCTTTGACTACGGACTCGTCCATTCTCACCGCCCTGTCCAACGACTTCGGATTCGATGGCGTATTCGCAAGGCAAGTACAGGCCCTAGGCCGTTCGGGCGACGTGCTCCTCGGCATCAGCACCAGCGGTACGTCGCCCAATGTGCTGCGGGCTGTTGAAGCGGCCCGGCGGATTCCAATGGCTACGATCGCTCTCACTGGGACCCAGGGACGGCTGAGGGTCCTTGCGGACGTGGCCATCACGGTTCCGGGCGACAGCGTCCAGCACATGCAGGAAGCCCACCTCAGCATCGAGCACATTCTCTGCTATCTCGTGGAACGCGACCTCTACAGTGGAGCGGATACGACAGGACCCTCGCTGGCCGCGTCGGAAGTCGGCAGAGAATGAGACTGGGACGTAGGTCAGACGGAGGGGACGGGCTGCGATGATCATTAGTAGGACGCCATTTCGGATTTCATTCTTCGGGGGCGGGACTGACTACCCGGCTTGGTATCGCGCCTACGGTGGAAGCGTGCTGGCCACAACCATCAACAAGTACTGTTACATCTCTTGTCGCTACCTACCGCCGTTTTTCGATCACCGGATCCGCGTGGTGTACTCCAAGATTGAGAACTGCCAGTACGCCGGCGAAATCGATCACCCCGCGGTGCGGGAGGTCCTGCGCTATCTCAAGATCGACCGGGGCGTGGAGATCCACCACGACGGCGACCTGCCGGCGCGCAGCGGGATGGGCTCGAGTTCTGCCTTTACAGTTGGCCTGTTGCACGCCCTACATGCGCTCACAGGCCACATCCCGACGGTGCAGCAATTGGCCGCCGAGAGCATTTATGTGGAGCAGGAACTTCTCAAAGAGGCCGTGGGCTGTCAAGACCAGATGCTGGCTGCGCATGGCGGATTCAATCATATCGTCTTTGACCAGAGCGGCGACATCTCGGTCCGGCCGATGACGCTGCCCTCCGAGCGGATTAGCGAGCTGAATTCACACCTGATGCTCTTCTTCACAGGGGTCAGCCGCACGGCGTCGGAGATCGCGCAGAGCTACGTCCAGGGTTTGGAGTCCAAGGAACGCGCGATGCGGGCAATGTGCGACATGGTGGAGGAGGGCATCTCCATCTTAAACGGTACGGAAGACCTGCGGAGCTTGGGGGTCCTTCTCCACGAGGGTTGGCTTCTGAAGCGGAGCCTAAGTGCCAAGATTTCAAACGACTACATTGAGCAATTGTACCAGGAGGCTAGGTCTGCCCGCGCGCTTGGTGGAAAGCTCCTCGGAGCCGGTGGTGGGGGCTTCATGCTACTTTTCGTTCGTCCCCAAGACCAGGCGCGGGTCAGGGAGAAATTGAGGCAGCTGATCTATGTGCCATTCAGGTTTGAGTTCTCAGGTAGCCGAATCATCTTTTTCGATCCCGAAGAGGATTATTCCAAAGACGAGAAAGTTCGGGCCAACGAGCATGCCAAGGCGTTTCGGGAGCTTGCACCCGAAACAATTTAAGGCTGTATGGACCGAGAGGCATCGACCAAGAACTTAGCATGGAGGATTCGCAAAGCGGAAGTGGGGGCGAGGTCTTGGCACTTCCAGCGCGCACACGGGGTGTGTGTCGGATCTCTATGATACGGGAACACAAGCATTCGATAGGTGGGACGTGAGTGAAAACTGGAAGCCAACGCGCGTGCTGATTACGGGTATTGGAGGATCGGGCGGCAGTTACCTCGCCGAACATATCGCGAAAGCCCATCCCGCCGTAGATATTCATGGAATCTCCCGATGGCACAGCACGACGACGACGGAGAACTTAGGCGAGATCCGGGATCGCATCACCGTCCACGAGGCTGATCTGGTCGACTTCCCGTCCATTCTGGCGGTCTTGCGCCAGGTGCGACCAGATGCCATCTTCCACCTGGCGGCTCACGCCAATGTCAGAGCCTCTTACATTACCCCCACAGCCGTTCTGAGCAACAACATCGCCGGAACCGTTAATCTCCTCGAGGCAGTGCGAGCTGTCTCCCTGGATCCTGTTGTTCAGGTATGTAGTACATCAGAGGTCTACGGCCAGGTCGATCCCACGCGTGTGCCAATACGAGAAGACACGCCCATGCGCCCCGCGAGCCCGTACGCAGTGTCAAAGGCTGCCCAAGACCTCCTTGGATGGACTTATTTCACAAGCTATCGAATGAGGATCGTCCGCACGCGCATGTTTTCGTACTTAAATCCCCGGCGCACGGACCTCTTTGCCACTTCCTTTGCCAAACAGGTAGCGTGGATCGAACAGGGATTACAGGAGGAACTGATGCATGGGAATCTTGACTCTGTTCGAACCATGATTGATGTCCGCGATGCCATGCGAGCCTACTGGGAGGCTATCCTGCATTGTCGGCCGGGTGAAGTGTACAATATCGGCGGGACGACAACAGTGACGGTGGGCGAGGTGTTGGAACGCCTAATGGCCATGAGCCCCGTGCCCGTCCGAACCCGATGCGATCCGAATCTACTCCGACCCGCAGATGTGACACTGCAGATCCCCAACGTGGACAAGTTCGTGCAGGAGACCGGATGGCAACCCTCCTACACGTTCGAAGAGAGCCTCACAGACCTTCTGGAATATTGGAGAGATAAGGCGAGGTATGCAGCACAACGAAGGGACACGGCGCGTGATCGAGTGAAGGGGGCGCGAGATGCTAGATAGGTTCTATCGCTCTCTATACAGGATCCGACGAGTGGAAGAAGAGGTAGCGCGGATCTATCCTACGGACAAGATTAAGAGTCCAACCCACCTTTCGATCGGCCAGGAAGCGGTGGCAGTGGGTGTGTGCGAAGCGCTGCGCTCTACCGACGTAGTGTTCGGGACCTACCGCAGCCACGCCTGCTACCTGGCGAAGGGTGGCGATTTAAAGAAGATGATTGCGGAACTCTACGGAAAAGCTACCGGCTGCGCCAAGGGCAAAGGAGGTTCGATGCACCTGATTGACGTGCGTGCGGGCGTGATGGGCACTTCAGCCGTGGTAGGCACGACGATTCCGCATGCCGTGGGGTACGCATACGCGATGCGCTTGCGGCGAAAGGACACCGTCGTCGCTAGCTTTTTCGGCGACGGCGCCATCGATGAAGGCGTATTTCACGAGAGTATGAATTTTGCCGGTCTTAGGAAGCTTCCGATCATATTCGTTTGTGAGAACAATTCCTACGCCATTCACTCGCACCAGCTGGCGCGGCAACCTGCTAGTAACATCGTGGAGCGAGCGCGTACATATCTCATCCCAGCCGAGCGCGTCGAGGATAACGATGTACTACGCATCTACGACCTGGTTAAGGCTGCCACCGACGAGATTCGGAGTGGACAATCCGGGCCAAGGTTCTTCGAGTGTATGACGTATCGGTGGAAAGAACACGTGGGTCCAAACGAAGACTTTGACAAAGGATATCGCTCGATCTCGGAAGCGCAGGCTTGGTTTGAGAATGATCAGCTGAAACGGCTCGAAAACCTCCTCGAGCCTCAGGTGCGCGAGCGAATCGTGGCTGAGGTGGAGGTTGAAATTGAACAGGCGTTTGAGTTCGCAGAGAGCAGTCCTTTCCCGGCCGAAGAGGAGCTGTACACCGACATGTTTGGGGAGGCAGCCCAGTGGACCGCATCTTGACCTATGCAGAGGCGATCCGCGAAGCGACCGTCCAGGAGATGACTCGGGACCCCTCGGTGATCGTTCTGGGCCTGGGCGTCGACGATTTCAAGGCCCTGTATGGCACGACACGAGAGTTGCAGGACGAATTCGGCCCCGAGCGCGTGTTTGACACGCCCCTGTCCGAGGATGGCATGACAGGGGTTGCCATCGGAGCTGCCTTGGCTGGACTGCGCCCAATTCATGTGCACATCCGCATGGATTTTGTCCTGCTCGCAATGAACCAGATCGTAAACATGGCAGCGAAAGCCCGGTACATGTACGGCGGTGCGGTATCGGTGCCCATCGTCATACGCTCAGTAATCGGCAGAAGTTGGGGACAGGGGGCCCAGCATTCCCAGGCGCTGCATGCCTTGTTTATGCACATTCCGGGGCTGCGAGTCGTCGCCCCCGGCAGTCCGTACGATGCTAAAGGTTGCCTGATACAAAGTATCCGAGACGACAACCCAGTAATGTTTATCGAACACCGGATGCTCCACCCCCAACGCGGTCACGTGCCTGCGGAGCTCTATACGGTGCCATTTGGCAAGGCGCGCGTGCTGGTGAGGGGAAGCGATATTACCCTCGTTGGTGTTTCCTACATGGCCGTGGAATGCCTGCGAGCGCAGCGGTATCTAGACGAGGTCGGCATCAGCGCCGAGGTGATTGATCCCATTTCATTGAGTCCCCTCGACACCGACACAATCGTCGCCTCCGTAAGGAAGACCGGTCGGCTAGTCGTGGTTGACACCGGTTGGACGATGTGTGGGGCGAGTGCGGAAATCCTCGCGCAGGTCGCCGAGCGGCTGCAGGGAGTCCCTCATATACGCTGGCAGCGGATAGGCTTTGCACCGGTGACCTGTCCGACGACGAAGAACCTGGAGAACCTCTTCTACCCGAATGCCCAGACGATCGCCAGCGCCGCCTTCGGCATGGTACATGATAATCAAAAGCCATGGGCTCCACAGCATAAGGAAGCACCGGAGATCGTTGAGTTCAAGGGGCCGTTTTGATGTCGCGGCGCTACCTCCTCGCCGAGCAGACGATCACCCAGGCAGATCTCGACGAACTCAGCACCTGGTTGAGGAGCAACCCCTGGTTGACTCAGGGAGAACTGACGCGGGAGTTTGAGGGGCGCTGGGCTGCCTGGCTGGGGGTCGAGTATGCCACGTATGTCAACTCGGGTTCGTCGGCCAACCTATTGATGTACTATGCTCTCCTGCTGTCAGGCAGACTCGGCAAGAATCGGGTTGTGGTCCCAGCTGTGAGCTGGGCGACCACGGTCGCTCCCGCGATCCAGTTGGGCTATGAACCCCTCATGTGTGAGGCGGACTGGCACACCTTCGGCCTTGATGCGAATTCCCTTGAGGATCTGCTAAAGGAACATCGTCCGGCGGCGGTCGCTATCGTGCATGTGCTCGGCGTTCCAAATGACATCGAGACGCTCCTGAGGCTCCAGAAACGATACGAGTTCGTGTTGCTTGAGGACGCCTGCGCCGCCACCGGGTCCCGTTACGACGGGCGGATGGTGGGCACTTTCGGGGCGATGGCCACCTTTTCGTTCTTTTTCGGACACCATCTGTCTACGATCGAGGGCGGCATGATCTGCACCGATGACGACGAACTTCACGACATCCTCCTGCACATCCGCAGCCACGGGTGGGCGCGGGAGTTGGCGCCCGACAAGGAGGCCCGGCTGGCTCGTGAGGCGGGGGCACTCGAGTTCAATCGTCCATTCACCTTCTACTACCCTGGGTTCAACGTGCGGTCCACCGACCTGAATGCGCGGATCGGACTTTCACAGCTTCGCCGCGCGGACGAGGTCGTAAGGCGGCGTGTGGAGATCCATCGGCGCTACCAGGAACGCTTCCTGGCTGCGGGGTGGCATTGCCAGACCAACCAGCGGGCTGCTATTTGCAGTATCTCATTTGCCGCCCTTGCGCATTCACCGGCGCACCGGGACCGGGTGGCCGCGGTGTTGCTCGCAAATAAAATTGAAACACGGCCGCTGGGCGGGGGGAATATGTCCCGCCAGCCATTCTGGTCGAATCGATTCGGGACTACCGTTTTCCCGGTAGCGGACCGGATCCATTCGACTGCGTTCCAACTGCCCAATCATCCCCAGCTCAGCCCGGCGGACGTCGATTTCATCTGCGACACAGTCCTGTCCGTCGAGCCGTGACGTTGACTTCCAGGCGGGGTAATCCGCAGGGAGTGCGGTGATAATTGTGGAGGAGACCAAGAGACTCGATCTGCTTCTAGTTAATCCTGGCGGTAGGTCGAACATCTATCAGGCGCTCGGGTCAGCCCTGACCGCGATCGAGCCACCGGTGTGGGCCGGACTAATGGGCACGTACGTCCGCCAGAAGGGATTCTCCGTCGACATCGTTGATGCCGAGGCAGAGGATCTGACTCCAGAACAGACGGCGCAGCGGGTAATCGATCTCAACCCGCAGCTCACGGCGGTTGTAGTCTACGGGCATCAGCCGTCGGCGTCCACGCAGAACATGCCGGGCGCATCAGCCACTTGTACCGCCGTGAAACAGCGCGCCCCAGCTCTGCCCACGATACTCGTGGGCGGACACGCCGCTGCCCTCCCCGAACGCACGCTGCAAGAAGAGGACGCCGACTTCGTCTGTGGTGGGGAGGGTCCAATCACGCTCGTCGAACTCCTCTCGGCCTTGCGGGAGTCATCCCAGCCCGACCTACAAAAGGTGCGCGGCCTCTGGTACCGCGATGACGGGCACGTCCGCGGATCCCCCCCGGCGCCGTTAGTCCAGGACCTGGATACCGAGATGGCGGGGCTCGCCTGGGACTTGCTGCCGATGGATCGGTACCGGGCGCATAACTGGCACTGCTTCGGTCACCTCCAACGCCAGCCGTACGCCTCCATTTACACGACGCTCGGGTGCCCCTATCACTGTACGTTCTGCTGCATCCAGGCGCCCTTCAAGACCGGCGAGGCGGTCCTGGGTATGAAGGAAAGTGTGAATAGCTACCGTTTTTGGAGCCCTCAGGTCGTGGTCGATCAGCTCGCTGGGCTGGTTGAACGCTACGGCGTGCGTAATGTGAAGATTGCCGACGAGATGTTCGTGCTTAACCTGAAACACGTGCACGGGCTGAGTGAAGCCATTGCCGCCCGCGGCCTCAACCTGAACATCTGGGCTTACGCCCGGGTGGATACCGTCCGTTCTGACGAAACGTTAGAGAAGCTGAAGCTTGCTGGGGTCAACTGGCTCGCCTTCGGTATCGAGTCAGCCAGTGAGCGGGTACGTAAGGATGTGGACAAGGGCTTCAAGCAGGATCTCATTTTCACGACCATCGAGCGAGTGCGCACCGCAGGCATCAATATCATCGCCAACTTCATCTTTGGCCTCCCCGAAGACGACCTCCAGTCGATGCAGGAGACCCTGGACATGGCCTCGGCGCTCAACTGCGAGTTTGCGAACTTCTATTGCGCGATGGCGTATCCCGGGTCCGCCCTCTACACGACAGCGCTACAAGAGGATTGGCCGTTGCCGACGCGGTGGTCTGGGTATTCGCAGCACGCGGTCGACACCCTACCCCTGCCCACGAGGCACCTGCCCGCCTCGGAGGTGCTTCGGTTCCGGGACCACGCCTTCCACACGTACTTCTCCGACCCGCGCTATCTGCAGATGGTGGAACGTAAGTTCGGGTCGGACACCGCAGCTCATGTCCGGGAGATGGCGTCGCATAGACTTGTACGTCAGCATGCACAGGTTGTGGGCTAAGCTGACGAGGTCGCACCCAATTCTGCTAATCCAGACGCCTGAGGGTGGGCAGTCCTCTTTCGGAAGGATCCCCCGAGGATCAGGCGTCGCAGGCTGATCTGCCCCTCACCACATCGGTAGTGAGCGTGGTGTCGTGGAAAGTGGCCCCCCTCGGTCATTGATACCCGCACACGAGGATCTTGAAAAGGCCGCGGGCATCACTACGGATCCACTGGCGTTAGGATTTGGGCGTGGTATCGACAGCTTGAGGCCACTTTCTCCTGTGCTTACTGGGAATTGATGTGAGATTGCCTTCTGACGAAGAGCTCCACACAGCCAGAGCACGATTACTCCGTCAGTGGGATCTTCGTGAGTATTCCGCGGTCGATGCCGGGTACTACTGGTCGATCCACTACCGCCACCGGCTTGAAACGATCCTGCAGACTGTGTCAGATCTTGTACCAGCCGGAGGCTCCCTTCTCGATATCGGCTGTGCCCAGGCCACCGCGTCCATACTTCTCGCTGAGCGAGGATTCAAAGTAACCGCGGTAGAGGCAAATCTGGAGAGCATCAAATACGCGAAGCTGCGCGTCGAATTCGGAAAGATTTCTTTTATTTGTGCAGACGCCACTAGGCTATCGCTACGAGAACACTTTGATGCGATTCTTCTTGGTGAAGTCCTTGAGCATGTACCGCGGCCAGGCACACTGATGCGAAGTTGCCGCGACATGTTGCACCGAGGAGGCGTGGTGATTATCACCACGCCAAATGGGCTGAGTCCCCATAACTGGGTATTGCCCAGTTACGATTTCAAGAAGATGGAGACACCGGATCGGGAAAATCTCACCTCAGGACTTGGCGGTCGCGAGACACATCTCTTTTGTATGCGGCCAAGTCAGTTGAGGAACCTCGTTCGAAGCAGCGGCTTGGTAATTGAACGATATGGACTCTTGAACTCCTACCTCATCAACCCGCTGGGATTGCACAGGCTCCTTCCCTTGCCTGTTGCAGAACGGTTGAACCGCTGGTTTAGCCAGTTACCTCTGCTGGCACCCCTCACAACGATGACGCAGTTTCTCGTTGCTAGGAAACCGTAACACGCTCCTACTAGCCTTGAGTTCCGCACTTCTCGCGCAGGCTTGGTGCCGACCCCTACGCGAAGCACGGCGATGTCTGCAGATGGGTAGATAGTGACATCATCCATGCCCACAAGACATGTGTGAGCTCGTGGGCGAGATCCACGGAGGACAAACCCGCAGTGCGGAGCGAGATGGTGCCTCCCAAAGGAGAAGAGATGTGATCAGTTCCCGCGCGTTGCGAAGGATGTCCGTTTCGATCGCTATTCCGGCAATGAATGAAGCGGCGAACTTGCCCTACGTTCTGCCGCGCATCCCGGCGCTTCCTGAGATTGTTGAGGTAATCCTGGTGGACGGCGGATCCTCGGACGATACGGTCGAGGTGGCACGGGCTTGCCTACCCAGCATTCGAATCATCCGCCAGGAGGGGAAGGGGAAAAGCGACGCGGTGCGGTGTGGAGTGCAGGCGGCGGGAGGTGAGTTTGTCCTGACCATGGACGCCGATGGCTCGCACGATCCCGACGACATTCCACGGTTCGTCGCGGGCGCGCGTACCGGCTACGACTTGGTGAAGGGGGCGAGGTATCTCCCTGGGGGAGGCAGCTTCGATGATACGCGATTGCGTCGCAATCTGGTGTGGATCACGGACAGAGTAGCCAATACTCTCTGGGGAACACACTTCACGGACATCGTCTTCGGGATGTTCATGATTCGACAGCTGTGTTTCTTAGATCTGGAGCTTACGTCTAACGGGTTCGCCATCGAGTCACAAATCGTGGCTCGCGCCGCCCGACGCGGCTACAGGATCTGTGAAATTCCTGTGGTAGAGCGCTCCAGACTCTCGGGGTCATCCCACCTATCCATCATTCGGGATGGATGGTTCATCGGCAGCACGGTGTTTGCGGAGTTCGGCCACCGTGTGATCGAAGCCGTATCACCCCTCAGTAGGGCGCGGTCGCGCTCAGATACTGACCGGAAGCGCATCTCAACTGGGTGACGCGGGGCGTTGGAAGCCCAGATGGATCGGCGAACAAGACGATGGTGACACGTTCTACTTCGAATTGCTGACTCGGATGGATCGGTGCCTCATCACAAGTTGTGGAGGGTTCATCGGGTCGTACCTGGCGGAATTCCTGCTGTCTCACGGGTGTAAGGTCGCCGGAGTCGTCAGACGTGACAGCCCGCACCTCCGGGATCTTGCCGGCCGTCTCGAGATATTCACCTGTGACGTCACCGACAGGCCCAGTCTGACCCGGGTCATCCGGGAGGTGGAGCCCACGTTCGTGTTTCACCTCGCGGCGGAGGATGTCATTCCCAGATCCTGGGAGGATCCCAAGACCACGATTGAGACCAACGTGATTGGAACGATATCGATCTTGGAGGGTGTCCGTGAGGTGACGCCGCGTACTGTGGTCCAGGTCGCTGGTTCCGCCTCGGAGTACGGGCGGTGCCGTCCCAGGGAGTTACCCATCCGAGAGGCGCAGGTACCGCATCCTCAGAGTCCCTACGCGGTCAGCAAGACGGCGGCAATCCAGTTGGCCCAACTCTACGCGGCCCGGTACGAGATGCGCGTGCACTGCGTTCGCCCGTTTCAGTTCATCGGACCCCCGGAAGTTTCCTGATGTGGTGGCGGAGTTCGCGAAGCAGATCGCAGCAGTTGAGAAGGGGATGGCGAAAGAGCTGCATGTTGGCAACCTGGAGGTGGTGAGAGATCTGTTGGACGTGCGAGACGGGATCAGGGCGATGTGGCTGGTTGCGCAGGCTGGCAAATCCGGGGAGACATACAATATCTGCTCCCGGATGGGCCATGCGGTCGGGTCGATCCTGCATCAGCTGATAGCCCTCGCAAGTGTCAGCGTGCCGGTGCGCAATGATCCAGCCCGGTGGCGCCCACTGGATATCCCAGTCATTATTGGAGATAACACCAAGATCAGGGCGCTCGGGTGGCAGGCCGAGATTCCGCTGGCGGAGACACTCCGTCAGGTCCTGCAGTACTGGCGCCAGGCTCCGGCCTAGATGGATTCCGCGGTCATGCCGGCATGGCGACAGCTCCGGACGCTGATCTGCTCCACGATCTACGCCAACTCCGTGTATCTGATAGCGGCCAATGCTGTGAGCGCCGGTTTTGGTTTCCTCTTCTGGACGGCGGCGGCCCGGTTCTACTCACGTCAGGAAGTCGGACTGGCGGCGGGAGCCGTGTCCGGAATGAACCTAATCGCAATGATCTCTGTGCTGGGGCTGGACTACGCAATAGTCCGGTTCCTCCCGCACGAATCAGATGCCACCAGTGTCATCAACACGGCGTTCACCATCGGGGCCTCCGTGGCCCTGATGCTCAGCGTGTTCTTCTTAGTCGGCCTGGGGGTGTGGTCTCCGTCCCTCCAGCCCCTGCGCCGCGATGCGCTTTCTGTAGCCAGCTTCATCGCCGCTACCATCAGCATGGCCATCACCGGATTACTCAACGCTGTGTTTCTCGCGAGAATGCGATCCGGGCTTATCTTGGCCTTGTCCACCGTCTTCGGGATGGTGAAAGTTCTGCTCGCGCTGGCTTTCGCGGCATCGGCAACGGGGCTCACGGTACTGGTAGGCGCCTGGGCCGGTGGAACTGCAGCATCAGTCGTTCTCGGACTCCTTTGGTCTCTCCGCGGGACCGATGGATTCAACTACCGGCCACGCCCGATGGTGCGGTGGGCTATTGTCCGCCGGATGACCCGCTTCGCCTCCGCCAACTACCTCTCAGCTGTCCTTGCCACCGCGCCCTTGTACGCGATGCCGCTGGTTGTCCTGAACCTGCTCGGTCCGGAGGCCAATGCGTATTTCTACGTCGCTGCCAGTGTCAGCAGCCTGCTTGCGATGGTCCCCACGGCCGTATCGATGACGCTGTTCGCACACGGGTCCCAGGACAGCAATCTCACCGCATCGCAGGTCGTGGGGGGAATCCGGCTTAGTCTTAGCCTGCTCGTGCCAGCGATCGCCATGATCTTCCTCTTTGGGGGACAGATCCTACTGTTGTTCGGACGCGCCTACTCCGAGGGGGGCACGCAGCTGCTGTGGTTGCTATCGCTCGCCACACTACCGATGACATTGAACATGACATATTTTAGCGTACGCAGGGTGCAAAATCGCATGGCCGATGTCCTCTTCAGCCTGGGCTGGATCTTGGTTGTTACCCTCGGCCTCGGAGCGCTTCTACTCCCTCGAATGGGCCTGATTGGTGCGGGGATCGTCTGGGTGGTCGCGCAGTCTTCAGTAGCGGCGGTAGTGTTCATTCGGTACGTGCGGGGTTGGAATGACCGTCACTAGCGTGCCTTCTCAGGCTGACCTCTCCCTCTCGGGTTCGAAGCCCGCCGGTCCGCTGGTGTCGGTTGTGGTAACGACGTATGTGCGCGAGCGGCTGGACGATGTCCTAAGTCTGCTCCGCACCATCGCGAAGCAGACATATTCTCATGTGGAGATTATCTTCGTAGGGGAACGGGTGCGTGAGTTACTGACGCTTGTCGATGAAGATGCCGTCCGGAACGGTATTGCCAACCTGCGAGTTGTCTTTAACGATCGACCCGGTCTGTCCCAGTCCCGCAACCTGGGGGCACTGCTTGCCAGAGGAGACATTGTGGCATTTATTGACGACGACGCCATCGCTTTGGATGACTGGATCGAGGAGATCGTGAAGGTATTTGTGCAATACCCCGACGCTATCGGAGTGGCAGGAGCAGCCCAGCCCTTATGGGAAGACGCCTCAATGGATTGGTTTCCAGAGGAATTCTTTTGGATCATCAGCTGTCCCGTTCCCGCCTGGACAAGAATGTCCCGGTTACAGCAGGTGCGCAATGCGTGGGGCATCAATATGGCGTTCCGCAAGGAGGCGCTTGAGGCAGTCTCATTTTCCGAGACGTTCGGGGTATCGAACCGGGGGCAAACGCACGGCGTGAAACTCGGGCTTTCGGGGGACGACACGGAGTTCTGCATGCGCCTGCGGCACATTACGGGGCGGCCAATTCTGTTCAACCCGGACTGCCGAGTGTTGCATAGGGTGGAACGCCGACGGCTGTCAACCCAATTCACGCGCCGACGAGCGTTCTGGGAAGGCTATACGAAGGCCACCATTGTGAGCGCGGTTCGCGCATACGGGGACGGGGCAGGACAGTTTCGCCTATCCTCCGAACTCACCGTCTTACGCCAAATCCTGTTTTCGTTTGTCCCTAGGGTGATCTCTCAATTCTTCAGGCATCCCCGCGTAGCGTTGCGGCAGCTAGCCCTGGCCGTTGATGTGCTGACGCACCTCGCACTCGGCTACGCGGCGGCCCGGTTAGCCTGGCCGGGGTCTTTCCTGGTACGCAGGTATTCTCGTTGATGGAGTCCCGGTAGGCCATATTGCACTTCGAACCGGTCAGACCGATGCTGTCCCTGGCTGACGCCCACACGCTAATTATCTGGCCGAAAGCATCAGCATCCGTAGGGATCGTCCTGCGGACCTTTGTTAGCCAGCACCGACGGACGTCTGCGGGGACATTCGTATTCATCGGCCACCCGGTGCCGGGGTCAGTGCTGCGAGAGTCTGAATTCGAGCTCCGCGTCGGGTCCCGGTCAGTGCGGTACAGGCGTGTTGGACGCGAACGGTATGTCCCACTCCTCTCCGAGACCATCGACGGCATTCTTTCCCTGCCGTTCCTTCTGGCCACGCGATGCCGGTACGACTTGCTCATTACGGCAGGCCTCAACTTAGGGCTCCTCGGGATCCTATTACGTCGGTTGGGTGTGGTCCGCCGCGTAGCGTTTGTCGTCATGGACTACTGGCCGCGCAAGTACGCTTCTTCTTTGTGGAGCGGGATCTACCAACGCGTCTACCGCTGGTGCTCGACGCACGTCGATGCTGTCGTGGACGTAGCCCCGACAATCGAGGCGGCGCGAATCCAAGATGGCATCCGCGTTTCCCCCGAGCGTCACTTGACCATCCCACATGTCATCGATCCCTCGGCCGTGGGATGGTTGCCCCGCGAACAGCTGGAGCCGGATTCACTGGTCTGGACGGGGGCGCTGACACCGGAGTGCGGTTTTGACTTGGTCGTCGAAGCTATGGAACGCCTGATACGACAACGGCCCGCAGTGACTGTTCACGTCACGACCTACACGCAAGTTCCCGACCATCTGAGGCGGCGGATTCGGGCGAGGGGTCTGGAAGACTATTTTCGATTCCTGGGCTATATCAAGGACGAAACAGAGTTCAACCGGACTGTGCGTAGGTTCCGTGTCGGGTTGGCTCCGTACGCTCCTTTGGCTGGTACGGTGAAGCAGTTTGCCGGTGTCGCCAAGCCGTGGACTTATCTAGCCAACGGGGTGGTGCCAGTTCTCACCGGCGTGCCGTTTGACGCGGAAGAGATCGAGCGGGCAGGAGCAGGGCTCCTGATCGACTACGACCCGGATCAACTCGCCGTCTCAGTGTTGAGGTTGCTAGCCGACGACGAACTGCACGAGTACTGCCGACGTAGGGGCCTTGAGCTAGTACGTAAGCGCGCACCGCAGCCTGTTTTTGCCGGTTTGCTTACCCGGCTGGGGCTATTGCCGGACCCAGCCACTCCCGCGGAGGCATCCCCGGCCGCTGCGGCGACGCGGCCCTAGGCACTGTATTGCCATCGTGCGGAGATAAGGAGGGGTTCGATGTCGACAGGATTCAGTGACGAGGAGGCCCGCCGCCAATTGCGGACATTGGTCGACCGCTACTTTTCTCATCCGCAAGTGCGCGGGGATTCGGGTCCTGTGCGCCTTCCGCTCAGCCTGCCGGCTTATGGGGCCGAGGAGGTCATGGAGGCCCTTGATTCACTGCTCACAAGGCAGGTGACGATGGGAGGTAAGGTGCGAGAGTTCGAGCGACGCTTCGCGGAGTACATTGGCGTGCGCCATGCCGTCATGGTCAACTCCGGTTCGAGCGCCAATCTCCTCGCTCTCTCCGTACTGAGCAATCCTCTGCAAGAGGGTCGTATCCAGCCTGGAGACGAGATCATCACCCCAGCGGTCACGTGGGCAACCACGGTGTTCCCCATCATCCAGGTCGGCGCACTCCCGGTTCTCGTGGACGTGGACCGGGACACTCTCAACGTGAGTCCTGCAGAGGTGGAACGCGCCATCTCCCCTCGAACCCGGGCCCTGATGCTGGTGCACCTCCTCGGTAATCCCTGTGCCATGGGCCCTTTAATGGAATTGGCGCGTGCGCACAACCTCTTCGTCATCGAAGACTGCTGCGAGGCGCACGGAGCCGAAGTCCACGGGAAGCGGGTGGGGAGTTTCGGCCATCTCGCGACCTTCAGCTTTTACTTCTCCCACCACATCACAACAATTGAGGGCGGGATGGTACTGACCAATGACACCAACCTCGACGAATTGGCGCGGGCACTCCGAGTGTTCGGATGGGTGCGGGAACTTCGTAACCGGGAGGCTCTCGCCCAGGAACACGCTGGCATCGACGCTCGCTACCTCTTCGTAAATCTCGGGTACAACTTCCGGCCGACGGAGATCCAGGGTGCGTTCGGCATGCATCAGATCGGCAGGCTGGAAGGGTTCATCGCTGCCCGGCAGGCGATAGCACAATACTGGATGGAGCGTTTGCGGCCCCTCGAGCGATACTTCATTCTGCCGACCGAGCGGGAAGGCACCCGTCACTCCTGGCTGTTCTTTCCTCTTCTTGTTCGCCCCGATGCCCCGTTCACGCGTAATGAACTCGCCGCATTCCTTGAGAGCCGGCAGGTTGAGACGCGCCCCATCATGACAGGGAATATCGAGGAACAGCCGGTCATGCGTCATTTTCCCTACCGGGCCGTCGGGGATCTTCCGACCGCCCGCTTCATCATGCGCAACGGGATGCTGGTCGGCCTACACCACCTTCTCGGTAGCAGGGAGCGCGAAGCTCTGGTAGCCTACATTGAGGAGTTTGTGAGGACTCGGGTTGGATCACTTCGGTGATGCAGCGGGGCAGGGGCGGCGGGAGCGCATCGTTACTGGCCGGAGGAGTACCGATGCCTGATCTTGGCTGCGCCTCGACGGCTCCACGCGCGATGGGACGACAACTGTTGCTGTGACCCCTCGGACAGTCTACCTCGAGCCTCTTTGGAACCTTCACGCCTTCCAGCACCAGATGCTAGCTTACCCGCCACCGGGGTATACTTTCCTCACCGACGGGTTCACACCCCAGCTGATCGTGCGAACCGCTGCCCGCTGGCACCCCGCACGCACGCTGCTGAAGGGCACCGACATCTTGTTTCCAACAAGCTTGGTGAAGGCCTGGGCGGCGCGGTGGAAATCTCCCCCGGCTGGCACCGAGCTGACCTACGCTGTAGATCACCTCGTCTTCCGGCAGGAGCCCTGGATCGTGGAGGTCGAGTACGCCGCCGCGCTAGTGGGAATACATGCCCGGCACCTCCGACGGTTCCGGCCCTTGGCCCGCAGACTCTTGTCGTCTCCGCAGTGTCGGCGCATCGTGTGCTGGTCGGAGGCCGGCCGGCGGAGTCTGAACGACCTGGGGGCGGAGCAGATCGGTAAAAAAACCGACGTCGTCTACTACGGCGTGCCCCCCAAGCTTGCATCGCGGCCCGCGCGCGCCGGGCCGCTGACCCTTCTGTTCGTGGGTTCGGGTACCTCTGATGGCGCCTTCGAGGGTCGCGGCAACGAGATCTTCGAAGTCTTTGCCGCATTGCGGCAGCGCCATCGGGACGTGGAACTGGTCGTGCGCTCGGACATCCCGAGCTACATCCGGGAGCGGTACGGCGCGCTGCCAGGCTTGCGGCTCATGGATCGCCGAGTGCCGAGGGAAGTGTTGGAACGGGAGTTTCTCACCGCGGACATCTTCCTGTTCCCCAGTTACCATACGCTACCGTCCACCATCTTGGAGGCGATGAGCTACGGACTGCCGGTGGTGACAATCGATTCCTGGGCTAACACCGAGTACGTACTGGACGGGATTACGGGGCTGGTTGTTCCACGCCCGCGGACGTTGCCGGCGTACTGCCAGGGGACGCAGCAGCCGAGTTTCCTGGACGCGTCCTTCCGGGGGGCTGCGCGCAATCCGGATCCTGATTGCGTCGCCGCCCTGACGGCCGCAGTGGCCACGCTCATCGAGCAGCCGGATCTGCGACAGCGGCTAGGGCGGGCGTCGCGCAGGGAAGTGGAGGAAGGCAGGTTCTCGTTGGTGACGATGAACGAAAAGCTACGGAGGATTTTCGATGCAACCATCAGAGAGGGTGGCTAGTAATGCCACGACCGGAAAGCTTTCCGAGTAATCACATTTCGGCGCACCTCCAACTCTATCATATATGGAGGATTCCGCTGTGGTTCTTCCTGCTCGGCCTAAGCGCTGTAATCATCCGGTGGCCCGTATCTCCATCCCCTGATGACCCACTACCTGTGCAGTCCATCCATGCCATTCAGAGCTTGCCCGGATTCATCGTTTTTTTCTACGGTTGGCTGGTTCTCCTTGTCGCTCTATTATTCTCAGGGAAGGGTAGCGTGCTGGAACGGCTTGGTTTGTGCTTGGTGTTCATTGTTGTCTTTGTTCAGTTCTGGGGGTTGGCCAGTCCGTGGGGAAATTCGGGCGACAGTACGTGGCGGATGGCCGAGGTCAACTACATATTGGAAACGGGAAAGATACCCTCTGGAGGCCATCCGAACCTTCGCTATTTTGACTTTCCAGGTCTTCATCTTGTTGACCTCGCCGTGGGATATGCGACCGGTATGGATCTATTCTCGGCAACCCACACCTATCTACTGGCCAGTGGACTGACATTCACCGTAGTTCTTTACGTTGCCTTCCTGAAGCTAATGAGGACTCCCTCTCTTGCAGCTCTCACTTTCATCCTAGCTGTAGTGTCCAGCAAGGTGTTGGGGGCAGTTTTCAACCAGTTCCACCCAATAAATCTGGCCACGAATTACATAGCACTATTCTTCTTGCTCGTGACGGCAGGCGGACTTGGGAAATTCGAAGAACGGAGATCTGGTATCCTTTTCCTGGTGCTGGCGCTTGCGGCTGCCGTGGAGTACTTATTTACTCCGGTCTTCTTCTCGATGGTACTTCTGAGCTGCTATTTTCTCTACCGGACGCTGAAGCCACCGGAGAACGTATCCCTCGGCACTGCTGGCTTACCTTTGGCCCTTTTTCTTTTGTGGTTCGCTTACGGAACTGTATGGAGTTTCCCAGTTAACGTGGGGGCTCTGCCCCAGATCATGCGCGAATTCCTCCACTTCGGATGGTTGCTACCCACCGAACAACTGCTGGCAGCTAACTTGGGACCGCGCTATCCATGGTGGGGAAATCTTGCGACGATCTTTTGGTGGAGCTCAGTATTCGGAGTCGGAACCCTTTTCTTATTGCGGCAACTACCTTCTTTCGAGAAAGCCACCGGCCCACGCAGGATGGAGCTGGCCGTCTTTGCCGGTACTCTGGCGACCATCGCCATTGGCTCCGTGACCACATCGGGCGCTGTGCACGGTGGCTTTTCGAGGTACGTATGGGTGGCGCCCTTGTCCCTCGCCCCTGGCGTTATTGATATCTTGACCAGGGTAAGACAGAGGGCCATCTCGGTAGCCTTTGTCCTCGTTGGCATGTCCCTCACTCTGCCCACGTTCCTCACTCACGCTGATACCCTGTCCTCGTCCCGGACATACTTGCACGAGCTTGCCGCCGGTCAATTCATTGCCGCTGCGTATAGGAACAACCAAGGGGTGAGGCTATTTGGTTTACCGGATGTACCCGTTTTCAGTCTCGTTTACAAGCCCGACGCCACTTTCAAAGTGGCCATAGATGTTTATGGGGCTACAGAAGCCCAGGCGTGGAGTTCTTTGCAGAGATTGGTAGAGGACTTCCGCACGAGCAGTCCCGAGGACAGTCTGGCGGTTGTTATTCCAAAGGGACGCGCCGTTTTCATGGAAAGGCTGGGCATTCCCACAGACCACCCTAACTGGCACATCCTTGAAGAGCGACTTTCTGTAGCGAACGGCATTTACCAGAACG
>Ga0137396_10000454_pt1 | contig 19527 bp, 15 predicted proteins | sample czc16metaG_FD_108284 | JGI IMG/M metagenome (GOLD analysis project Ga0137396, IMG submission 108284) | Vadose zone soil microbial communities from Angelo Coast Range Reserve, California, USA - czcobulk3.16 metaG | ecosystem: Environmental > Terrestrial > Soil > Vadose zone | place: USA...
GAATCAGGGCGCCGTTCCAGAGGAGGAGCAGACTGAACATGGCGAGGAGTTATACAAGAGCAACGATTGGAAGTATTGCTGTAAGCTCTTGATTCTCCAGTTGCCCAGAGTTTTGGCGAGGGACAGGGGAACCAAATTTACTAAATCTTGCCGGAGCCGACGCAACCCGCTCAACGATGACAACTTGTGACTAATCGAGGCAAACCATTTTTCTCCCTTTTATTCGCCTTCTATTCGCAATTTAGCTGGATTTGCCGCGACTTGTACTACGTTCTTACTACGCTGAGAGGCTTCTGCTTTTTCGTTCGTTGCTAACTAACCCCAATGAATGAAAAACGGAGTTCCGCCACAGTAAGGTCGCAACGATATCAGATCTCGTCACACAAACGGAGTTGTCCAGGGTCAGACAAAGGTCAGCACTCGCGAATTCAACAAAGCGCAGTTGAACTGGCTAGAGCTCCGGCCTTGGGCGCACGGTTTAAATACGACCCCTTCGGCAGACGCATATACAAGTCGTCTTCCAGTGGGACGAGCACCTACGCTTACGACGGCAACAATCTTATTGAAGGGACCACCTCTTCCGGCGCAGCCGTTGCTCGCTACTCGCAAACGCAGAACATTGAATGCCCTCGGCTCTGTCACTTCACTCAGCAATGCTTCTGGGTCAATTGCGCGGACCTATACGTTCGATTCTTTCGGGAATCAAAACGCTTTCTCAGCGTCGCTCAATAATCCGTTCCGCTATACGGGACGAGAATTCGCTCCAGAGACCAGTTTCTACTTGCGCCGGACGAGATATTACGACGCTAGTCAAATCGGTTTATCATTTTGGCAGGGGCGGTGGGGATCGAATCCAACACCCAGCCCGAAATGCTAAGGGCATTCGAAGAGTTCACCAAATAATTTTTGCAGGCTCTCCTCCCCAGAAGTTCACAGCCAAATGAATGAGTTGCGGGATCGCAACAAGGTCAGGCGTCGTCAAATGGGGATTTTCTTAGCTGTTTCAACGCGTTCAAGAAACTATCTGTGTACGTCTTGTGCGTTGCTCGACTTAAGTGTCTAATGACGCCGGAGGACATATGGACATTTTGGTGGCGTTGAAAAAGGAAGAAGCAAAGCTACAGCAACAGTTGAAAGGAATACAGGGAGCCATCGCAGCTCTGAATGGTGCCCACCACGCTGCGTCTAGCGCACAGTTCGTCAGTCATGAACGGCTCCGTCCTAAGCGAACGATGTCTACGGCGGCGAGAGCGAAGATTTCGAAGTCATCAAAAGCGCGGTGGGCGAAGTTCAGGGCAGAAAAGGCTAGGAGAGGTAAGTAGTCGGTCCACCTTGCGGATGGAGAGACGCGCGTATCACGCGGACGAGTTCGGGAACATTAGCGAACGACGGATTGGACTCTCTACAGGAATTGGATATGCGGCTTTGTCAACTCCTCGCCTTCCCTTGAGGTCTTCGATTAGGTCCGTTTGGGGTCCAAAACCCTTCCAAATTTCTCCATCGCGGCCTGCGCTTCGGCCGGGTCTGGGATGATGTAATGCGCCATGGTCGTGCTCACGTTCGCATGTCGCAGGATCGTTTGCACGATCTTCGCATCCGTCCCCAAGTTGCAGTTTGGGGGTTAGTGAGGTCGATCTGACTTGCGCCAGCATCAGTACCAGTTTTCACCGACCAGCGTTCCTTCCCGCAACGCTGGCCGAAGGCGGCCGGTGTAAAAAGGCATCCCACGACAGGCAGGACCCATGTTATTTTCTGAATTTTCTTCATGACTCCCCTCCACCAGGCGTGTTAAGTGATGTGAATTCCGGGGTTGGAAAATCGGGAGAGTCACAAGTAACATACCAAAGCGGCTATCGAAATGCGCTACGAAAAATTGTCAACAATCTCCGAGTTCGCTGTGCCGCTGCCATTCGGCCTTGACTTCTTCAAGCTGAATCACAAAATACTCTCGCGACGACTGGCCTTTGCTTGCTCAATGAGAAATTCGTCGTTGGGTGCCCTGCCCTCGTAGCCGGACTCCTTTCTACTTTGATATCGAGTGATGCTGTTCCCCGTGACAAAGATAGTTCTGCCAGCTTTTCGTGACTTCCTGGGTGCGGGTCCGAACTTGCCCGTGTTACTCGGTCTGACGTGCGCCCAGATTGTCCCTTGCCAAATAATGAAGACACTTTTCGCCCGTGCAAAGGTCTAACGCCTCAGGTTCAAAACCTTGCGGTATCACACGCTGTCGTGACAGCTATGGCGTGAGTCCGACAACGGTCTTGAACGGCTTCCTGCAATCGTCTGCGAGTAACGGTGGATTTACCTTACCACCCGCTCCGGAAATGATGCCGAGCGGCGCATAGTGGTGCTCAATGCCGTGCGGCGGCAATGCTGCTGGAACCAGGTTGCCATCTTCGCCTTCCACCGGCCATTTCAGGTCGCCAGTCACAGTCCTCGCAGCGATGAGCCAATAATCTCCCGCGCGGAATTGATTAGGCTGGCTGCGACTGCCCACCACGAACAGGATTTGCACTCCGTCCTCCAACTCAATCCATTTGGGTACATCCGTGGGGATCAACAGTGCGCCATCCGCTCCAAGCTCCGCACGGCCCGCCTCCAACTTACCGGCCTGGTAGTCCCATCGTCGCAATAACGGATGCCGTGGGTCGTTTGCTTCATACTTGGCTGGTTGCGGCAACCCGGGACCCGGAGGTTTCAAAGTGACCGTCATCTCAGCTGGGTCGCCTATCGACTCCACTTGCATCAAGATGCCACCGGTGCCGAGGAGCACCATCGAATCGTCCACGAGTTCGACCCAATCATCTACTTTCAGCGCCGAGCGGGAGTCACGCCAAAGATGCGCAAGTGTGACAACAGGCGGCTGCAGCGTTCTAGCAGCAAACTCCACCGAAGAATTGTCCCGCGACCACTTAAAGGTAGGCTTGTTGTCTGTGAAGTTTGTGCCCGTGTGGATTTCCACTCGATATAACTGGTTTTCTGCGCCTCGATAACTTGACTCGGGGAGAATGATGCACGGATCGGTCGAGACGGATTCCTGCTTGGCACGAGCCTTCAACCGGCCCCTGTTTCGTGGCTGGTGTTTATCCAAGAAGCCGGCCCAGGCATTCGGTTCTTTGGGACAATCAGAGATTTCGGGATCGATCTTCACTTGCCAAACAATCTTTGCGCGTGTTGCCGTGTCTGGTCCGCCAAGCGCAACCTCGCGGATGCTATCGTCTTCGCTGCAACTGATGTGGCGCTCCCATACGTCAAGATAGACCAGAGAGCGATCCGTCCCAATCGCCTGATTGGCAGGTATTGGATAGTCGGACTGAGTCCTGAACGTGACCACGCGGCGCAGTACCGGCTTGGTCTTACCCGGGAACTGTGCAAGCGAGGGCAGGTCGAGCGTCAAAGTTTGATCGTCGGAAATATCTGTGATTTTGGCAGTGACTGACTTTTGAGGATCTGGTGCGTGGGTCGTCCGCACTTCAACAAATTGTCCTCTTGCAAGATCTAGACCGTCCACCCGCAAAGATGCGACTTGGAGCTGGTTCGAGTTAAGGTTGGGAATTGTGATGACGGGTACGAACGTAGCCGCCAGCTCGCACAGAATACCGTCCACATAGTAATGTCCAGGGCCGATCTCAAAATCATCCGAGACGCCATCCAGAGACAAAATCTTGAAAGACGTAAAGGAAGCACCATCTGCATCCAAGGGTCCGCCATGAGGACCGATCAGGTCCGACGCCAGCGCTTGCAAGTAGCGCAACAAGATTGAAGTCTGCTCATTCCAATCAGCGTCGAGGTGCACGCGTCCTTGTTGCATGAGTACACGCGTAAAATGCTTGAAAGAGCGAAACGTGTCCCGCGTGAAATCACCTCTAAATTCGCCTTGCATGTGCCCCTCCCTAACTCGCGAAGAAAATGCCCAGATTCATGCCAGCGGACGTGTATTCTCCCAGCCGAGCGCGCAAATTTGCTTCCCTTTGCGGCTGAAACAGATCGTGGAACACTCCCATTTCCGATTCGTCATCGGCGCCTCGCTTGATTTCAACAGCACACTCTTCAGCCAGCTGACAGTAGGCCGATTGGCCGTAGCGCAAGCTGCTGAACCGCGGCCGCACGCGGTCGTCCTCTTGTGCCCGGAATTGAGCTTTGACAGAAGCTTCCGCCAGATCAGGCTGGCAGCTGTAGCGGCGGGGAGTGCGCGACCCGGGCGTAACGTAGCAAAAGCGCACGCAGCCGGACTGGCGCCTGGCCACCGTTACCATTCCATAGAAAATAGTGTTTTCGCCCAGCTCCAGCTCATGCAGGCACATCCGTCCGATTACGGTGCTTCGCGTAATTCGAACGATAACGTTGGCGATGGTTTCTTCTGGAGCGCAGAGCGCCTCTTCCTCGGAGGAGGTAGCGTCCAAGATGGTGTCGCTGATCTGTATCTTTCCGGGATCTTCCCGAACTTCCTCGCGATTCACCTGGATGGACCCGAGAATGCTGTGTTCCACGCGAAGGCACTTGGGCGCCTCATTTAACACCAAGCTCGGTTCGCTCGGACGCCAAGGTTCACAGTCGCAATGGAGGCCCCATCCAGGAACTATCGTCGTATGGCGGACCATCATTCCCGCCATATTTCCCTCGACTTGCACGCCGCGACCCGTGATCAGCAACCCGTCCAGGGTGAACCACGACCCTTCTTCACCAGTCACGCTCAAGGCGTCCGGCGCGGACGTCTGGTAATCCAAAAGCCGGAGAACCGGACGTTTCTTATTGGAGGCGCGAATTTGCAGGGTATGATTATTGTCTAAACTAATTTTGATCTTCTCGACGTATACACGGCCATCGGTTATCTCAATGACGGCGTTGAATGGTTTGTCCGTGCTCCACTGAGTCAGCGCATCATTGATACGGTCGTAGGCTTCTCCCTCGCCGACGTAGTAAATCTTGTAATCCGATGGTTGAGAAAGTGGCCGGTCATATTCGCCTCCGCCGACGTCTCCGCTGAAGCCGTAGTAATAGGAAACCCAAACTTTGCCTTTCGGCGACTGGCGCGCTGGGAAAACGAAACGGCCCAGCTCAGGATCCACAACGATGTGATCGCGAGGAGCGCGATAAACCCACTGACTCAGGTTCGCGGGAATGATCGAGCCTGCCGGAATCGGCTGCGGCGAATCCGCAGCTGGCCAATTCTCTGCCCAAATTGTCACCGGCTTGGCTTCGCCGCAATAATCCGGCGAGGCTTGGGTAACAACAGTGTTACCAACCGTGGTTTTTTTTTCGAATGGCCGTCTGCGAATCGGAACCGGCAAATCCATTTCGCCAGGCGAGCGCGCTGGCTCGGCTTCAAGAGCCGCGGGCGCATAGAGGGGAGTGTCATTACCGAGGATACTGAATGAGTAGGACTGGGAGTTTATTTGCTCCAAACAATAAGCCTCTGTCTTGGAGACGCGGTAGGCTCTCAACCGCCAAACGAATAAGCCTACACTCGGGATGTTGTAGCGCCCGATGGAGCGATGTGAATCGGGCCTGCGGATATCCACCGTGTGCGCGATTTCATCAAACGGCCCGTCGAGCCGATCAAGGGCATCACCGTCACGGAGGTCCACGGACCTGCCGCGATCCAGATGAAGGCAATTGATGGCCTGGGCCAGTCCCAGCAGCTGATAATATTCCACCGCTCTGGCAGGCCACCCAGCCACCGCATTTGCCAAAAGTTCAAGCACTGCCAGCGTGCCTTTGCGTCGGCGGTAGCGAATGGTGTTGGCCACCTCGCGCCGCGGGATCAGAATCTTGTTGCGCAGCGAGCCTTCGGAAGTGGTTACGTCGCCAGGTTCGCCTGCGTCATGGACGGGCCAATAGCCGACAAGGTCGCCGATGTAGGGAACAACCCAATCCTGGCACGTTTCGATAAACCAGTTCTCGTAGAGCTGAGAAATGTCGCATTCGACGGCGTTTACTTGTTCAGAAATAACCTGCAAGAGCCCGCGAAGAGGCCAGCCTTGATCGGCGTCGCGGACGCGATAGATCGCTGGAAGCAGGTTGTACAAACGATCCAGGTCCGCGCTCATGGATTCAGCTCCTTCAAGATCAAGGTGTCCGGGACGGCGGGAGTGAGATAGGCGATTTGCGCCGGTTTTGTCACCCCCCCCTCCGTGCGCGCCATCTTCATGGAAATGCGCGACGGTGGCACCTGGGAAGCGGCGTTGGCCAGCGCGTTCAGCTCGCTCTCGAGGTCATCGGGAACAGTGGCAATGGCCTCTGAAATGACGGAGAGGACATCCACGTCAACATAAGCCACACCGTCAACGCCTTGAATTGAACTGATGACTTCACTCAGCAGCACATCCTGGCCGAGCTCTCGGCGATCGAAACCAAATTCATCGAGGAGTTTCTGCCGGATTTTTGGCTCGACCGCTTCCCACAAATAATCGGGCAAGATGCGTACCTTTGCGGAAATCACGATGAGCGAAAGCTCGCGTAGATCCAGTTGGAAGGATTCGTAGGGATCGCCAAAGTCTCTAAGAGCGCTGACCAAATTGCGGTACAGATCAGATGTCTTATCGATCGGGATATCATCGTTGCCAGCGATGGTGACTTCAACCAACTGTCGGCGCCCGTCGGAAAGCCGGGTACTGCTGGCTTTGCCGATGCCGGCGTAGGATCGGCAAAAGTCTGCGTAGTCTTGCACCGAAATCAAACGATCCAGGGCCAATATGGCGATCGGAACATTGCGTCGTGCCTGGTCGCGCGTGTCCCGGTCGGCACCGCCCGTAGCGGCGAGGGGATTTATGACTGCTTTTACGCCAAAGGGTTTCGTCGCCAGAAGCCTGATCTGCCTGGCATTGACATTTCCTGGCTTTCCAATACTTGTCCGGTAGAGTGCTTTGACGTTTTCCGCGCCGGTGGGCAGGCGTGCACCGAAAATGCCATTGCCGGCAATCACCGTTGTCTTGTCGGCGTCATCGGTTTTGGTGACGTACTTCCGGTCTTTGGGACCGAGTTCAGCCTGGGTTTCTGCTTCGTGCCAAAGGATGTCATTCACGCGAGTCTGGAGGCTACTGGCTGCTCCTGCTGGAGTTGGTGCGGCAGTATAGGTAACCGGTGACTGCCGAAGGGCAAACTGCTGCAGTATCTTGCTCCCATCTCCGCTTCCCAGCACTTCCGTGCGGGTCTCGCCGTGGGTGGCGTTCACAACATTGCCGTAGACGGTTACGGTTTCCCGCTTGTAACGGAAAGAGAGCCCGCCCTGGGCCAATTGGATGGTTGTGTGCACCTGGTCGCCGGGAAGGTTGATCAATCCTGCGCCGTTCAGAGGGACCCTTCGGAGACCCTGGGTGCTTTTTGCCAGCATCAGAAGTTCGCTGGCCATCACTCCGCTGGTTCCCGGAATGTCCGTTCTTTCTCCCGAAACAATTACCCATCGTCCCGATTTCAGCTCAGGGTATAGGCCGTCGAGTTCGATGGTATCCCCGAAGATATCCTCATCGATGGGCTCCTCGGCCAGTGCCAGGCTCTCACTCTGCGCATAGACCGTGACGTTGCGAAAGGCGGCTAGAGAATTGTTGTATTTGTCGGGCCAGCCAGGGAGAATCCACGGACTCGTGAAGGTGAGTTCAGTCACTGTTCCCGTGATTCCATAGTCAGCCTTGGAGACTGTCCTGACGCTCAAGACTTCTCTAATGAGGGGGGGGGCCTGCGTCCCCAAATCCAATGCTACCCAGCTACCAGGAATAATCAGATCGTACTGGGCATCCAGGGCGAGGACCTTTGTCAGTACTTCGGATGGAGGAAGAAAAGTCTCGTCGAGAACAAAACTGGAATCGTCTTGATTAGAGATGGTAATTTTCTGGTCGCCAACCGAATACTGCAAGGTGTGAAGGTTGCCGACCGTCTGCTCTTGGTGGCTGTTCACTGTAACCTTCAAATTGCCCTGATCAAATTCCGTGGTGATGGAAATCGTTTTTGTCCAACCTGTGGGTGCCTCAAACTTGTAGGTCGTTTTCGGCGACTGCGCGTTGGGGCGGGATACCGTAAGTTTCCAACCATTCTGAAAGGTGAAGGGCTCCGCCTCCGGGATAGGTGACATGACGATTGTTTGCGCCACTCCGTCTTGAGTAACCGTAATAGTGGCCTTCTCGCCTGTGTTGTTGGAAAAATCCAAACGAATCGAAACTACGCCCGCCAAAGGCCATTCTTCGTGTCCAACGACAATTCCCTTGCCGTCCAGGATTGGTTTGAGGGGCGCGTTGTGTCCGAATGGCGCAGCCTTCACGCGCAGCGCATTGGCACTGAGCAAGGCCGAATCTCCGCTGACTCTAGCGTTTGCAAATGCGGTGTAAAGGGTGTCCCGCAATGTGGATTTGAGTGCCAACACCAATTGGGCGCCGATGTCGGGCAGCAGGCCGACGGTGATATCCCGGCGGTGCTGGCCCAGCACTCCGTCGACTTCATAGGTCTGGCGGACGGTGCGGTCCAAGCGAAGAGGATTTGCTGGGGGAACAGAGGGCGCAAGTTGTAACTTACTCAACAACGACCCGAACCCTTTTCCTTCGATGCCCCGTGGGGTGTCCGCCAGCGCTCCCATCTGTGCTGCAGTCCTGGACTGCAGGCTGGACAGAGCAACCTCCAAGTCACCCGAAGCGGCTCGCAATTCATCCATTAGATGGCCAAGCCACTGTTCGAGCTGGGCATGCTTTCCTTTCATCGCATCGTCGTGTTCCTCTTCGATGAAAGGAAGTACCTGGTCACGGACGATTCCAATGAGTTGTATAAGCTGGCTCAAATAATCCGCGGGCCTAGATAGCCCACTGGCTTCCTTTTTCAACTTCCCGACTTTCTCGCTCTCTCTCTTCAAAAATGAAGTGACCCGCTTGGCGGTTCCGCTGTTTGGAGAAACCTGAAACTTGTCCAACTGCAGATGGCGGTTTGCAATGTCCATAATCGCCTCTGCGTGTGCAACCGCCGGAGCAACACCGGTGGGGACCGCCTGGAGAGTCACTAAGGTGCGGCTGTGCAGCGGTTGTGGCTCAACGGTGTCAACGCGGCGGTAAACCTGCCCGCCGGGTCCTGTGAACACGAAAAGCAATGAGTCGCCCGGCTTCAAGTTGGTAGCAACACCTTCAAAATAAGTGTCAAAAGGAACAGTGGTCGCGATCATCTTCTCTGTGATGTACATGGGAACTGTGAGTCGCGGCGCGAGGTCGTTCCAGCGCGCTCGGGCTTCGAGATTGGCGGATGTTTCAAATGGCTGGGGCAACTGGCCGGGACCAGGCAGACTCTGCGCCCGCGTACCTTGTGGAATTACGGCGTCGTGACCCTTTTCCATCGTGAAGGCAAGGAAGGTACTGGCGGCTACGCCGGGACGGAGCCTGTATCCCACTAGCCGCGCCAATTGCAGGATCGAATTTCGTTCCGTCGCGGTACGCAGGTAGCCTTCATTGGCAATGCGCTCTTCATAAAATGTGAGCACGTCCCCTACAGTCGCCCAGGCGTCCAGCAAAGCGATCGAGGGATCACTTGTGGCCCGTGTCGTCAGATTTTGCAGCGGGTAGTACGATTCGATGCTGGCGAGCGCACTCTCATAAGCTGCTTCCACCAGTAACCGATTGAGGCGCATCAAATCGTTGCCCACCGGATTTGTTTGAATCAGACTTCGGACTTCTTCCGTTATGGCAACTCCCGCAAAACGGTCGGCGTCATAGAGGCTTGGACCCGCCAATTCTTTGTTCAAATCGGAGACCAGAGCCTTGGTCAAATCGAGTGAGGGAGCGCTGCACCCGGCATACTCTGCGAGCAGTTTCTTCGTGCCATCAGAAAATGAGCCGCGGAGATACTGCGAGACACCGTCTTGAGCATCTCGGAGCCTGCCGGCGAATCCAATCGGATCCAGCAAATCAGTTTGTTGCAAAAGCCAGGAGTCAATTTCGCGTGGCGCAACGGTCCAGTACAGCGTGCCAATACGCGCGAGCATGGTTTCCAGAAACGTGGAATGAGTGCCAACGCGGTACGCAAGCGCATAGAGTCCCGGCCGATTCAGGATCGGCAAAGGAGTGACTCTTTCGATGCCCTGGCAGCACCCGCAGATCTGGCTCATCTCCCACCTCGCATCGTCAGCTTAAGCGTGCCGTGCTCGGGATAATCCGGGTCGTTGTCCAGCTGCGCAATTTCGAAAGGGCCCAGCGGCAGGATACCGTTTTCGATTTCGTGGTTCGGAGGTTCAAAGAGCCGATGAAATTCTGTGACCTCGACGCTCTGTACTCCCAAAACGCCCTGCGTGGCAGCCACCAGCCTGCTCAGGTCCACACCTTCGCCGAAACTGAGGCTGTCCGGATGAAAGAAACCCACCCGCCCATCCGGAAGTTGGCGGTTTCCGAGAACTTCCAACAGCGCTGCCTCAACATGACCGCGCAAGTAATGAGGGAGGACACACACGTTGATGGCCACCTGCAATGGGACGTATTTCGCGGGCGCAACCACGAGGTCATGTCCCATGCGGCGGAACGGATAGAGGTATGTTGCAATTTCATCGCGCAAGGCAGTGCCTGTCTGTTCCGTGCCGAGCGGATCAATCGCCACCAATTCTTCGTACCAACTGCCCGTCCAGCGCAACGTCGCGCCAGCTCGTTGTAACTTGGGATTACGGGCGGCGATGCTCGCGTAGTCATCCGTGGTAACTGCGCGTTCCAGTTTTTTCCGGAATGCTCCCGGCGCGAACAGTTTCACCTCCGCCAAGGACTCGGGAGCGAGGCCTCCTTGCGCAGGGAACGGATTGCGGGGGCGCAAGTCCACACCGCCGGCCAGGTCCGTGACGATGTAGCTGATTGCCTCCGCACCGACATTTCCCGAAGGTCCATTTCCGACGCGATACGTCGCGCGGAACGCCGTTGCTGCTTCCGGCATTTGCCCTAGATCTCCATCACCAAAACGGAGGTGCGCCCAACCGTCATCATCCATCTCCACAACAAAGTTGCGGTCGTTTTCTCCGCTCTGGAGCAGATCGATTCGCGGCATCCATGATTCGATCAGCAGTGCGAATTCGGCTACTAAGCTTTTCCCCAGGTCTCCGCGAAACACTCCAATCCCGTCCCAGGAATCGAGTGATTCGCGAACCTCCGCAGACAGAAAAGCACGCAGAATCTGTGATGCGGTATCCACCGGATTTTTCAGTCTTCGAGCGATGGCGGTCGGATTCGCCAGATCGTCGAACTGAAAAAGAGGAGCCGAGAAATCCGGCGCGGGCGGTATGCTGTCCAAGAGAATCCAAGGTAGCGCTTGCCGCGGATCCTGTAACAGTGCGCCCGACGCCGCTCTGTCGGCGGCAAAAGGCTGACTGAAGGTAAGGGGTTTCGCTGGAAGCTCGGGCCGATATCTCTCTGCAATCGCCGATGATTCCGCTGGCTGGCACTCGCTCGGGCACGGAACGATAGCCGTCTTCCTGAGCACCATGCCCGGATGCGGGGGCTCCTCGATTGTTCGGCCATGATCCACGATGACGACGTTTCCTCTTGCCACACTGACGTTCTGCAGATAGGCGCAAGTTGGCGACTGGCTGGTGGCGGAGATGCACAATGAAAACGGCAAAGCGTCGTCCGCGGCCCACTCAATCTCCACGACGGGCTGATTGTAGAGGGTGTCCATACTGGGCGTGACGCTTGTCAGCCGCACAGCGTGGCGATGCGACGGATCCGCATCTGCGGGAATTCCCGTGCGCGGGCCGAGGATCTCTTCGAAAATGAGAATGTCGCCTGCTTGCAAATGAAGCCGGCACTGCGGGAGCGGCATTGCACCGCCGCCATTTGTTCTTGTATCTTGTCCACAATTGGATTGCGCGGGCGGCGCATTCACGTTCGCTTTCGGCGCGGAGAGATCAGGCGGAGCGGACCACGCACCGATCAAGGTCGCTGAGGTAGCGCCGCGTGGAAGACAGCAGTTTCGGTCACCCCATGCATAGAAATGAATTTCTGAGTGATCCACATAGAGAGGGATCGGTTTGGAGATTTTCTGTTCGCTCGGACCGCGGAGTACCTCAAAAACCTCGTACGTACCGAGCGGCAGCTTTCGCAAGGTCTCATTCGTAATGACGCGGCCATGCGCATCGCCGCCAGCCAGCCCAGAAATGAAGTAGGCCAGCTTCGGATCAAGCAGCCAATCTGTGTCCGTGCTGATGCATACCCAAGCGCGGGCGTTGCAGCCCTCGTGCATCAAGTAGTCCACGAGCCGCGCGTGCCTGCGAACAGAGATACGTTGCCGCGCCGTATCCAGATATGCTTCCGTTGCGACGGCATCCTGGTAGTAGCTCAAATAGTCCCCGACATATGCCAGCACTTCGACGACCGCAATGCCAAGATCGGGGATATGGCGCTCTTGCCAATCCGGCATGATTAAGGCCAGGCGATCCAGTATCAATTGACGAAAGCTGGAGTAGTCTTTGGCGAGATAATTGATCTCTGGCTCGACACGCACCGGCGGCGGGCAACTTGCGCTGCTGGCGCAGTCCAGGTCGCTCGGACAACTCACCTTGAAGTTGAAATCCAGACAGGCGTAGCGAGGGTCGAATCCCCTTAACGGAACATATTTGCTTTTGCTCTGGCCATCTCCCCGAGAAACCGGCAGCCCCTGCTTGTCCGCCTCGACAACGCAGATCGTGTAGGTGGAGAAGTCTCCTGGGCGGTCTACGGTGACAACCATATAGTCATCCACGTCCGGATCATCCAGCCGGTAGACGCGCAAGTTCTTCACACGTATCCCGGAAATCCGCTGACCACCTTCAATGACGACGTTCGCAAGGACAAGCTTCTCTGGTGCTTTCCCCAGGAAAACAACACGCAAATCCTGTTGATTTTGGCTGACTTCTAGATAGTCCAGTCCGTGCTGATTTTGCGCCGCGCGAACAGCATCACGCCGTGCTTCGACCTCGCAGGACAATACGGACTCTTTCATCGGACCGCTCTCCGTTCAAAGGTTGCCGCGCGCGGCTGATTTGTGCGGCGCACGATGTACCGGACAGTGATTTGAAGGGTCGAGTCTTCGCTGGTCACTTCTAGGGTTTGCAAGTCGATCAGATCGCCCAGCCAGCGAACCAAGCCCGCCTGCAAGCTGAATTGCAGCGCCGTGGCCAGCTCCGGGCTGTTCGGCGCAAAGACCATTTGCATCAAGCCGCTGCCGAAATCGGGGCGATTTACCCGCTCACCCGGACTGGTGAATAGAAACTCCTCGATCATGTCGCGAATGTGTTCATCGTCGTCGGTGACCGCGGTGCGGCCATGCCCGTCGAAGTGAAATGGAAAATCGATGTTCATCACGTTGCCTTGGCGCGAACTTGCGTCTGAATCACGTTTAGCCCGGTGCCGCTTGGCGCACAGATAGCCTGGCTGTCCTGCAGCAGGACCGGAATGCTTCCTGCCGTAACTCTGGTGGCGGCACTCAAAAACTGTGCTGTTACGCAGGGACCGTTCGCGGTAGGGGGAGTAGGTAACGTGCACCCTGCGATGGTGTACATGCTTGATTGCGTCACGACCGGTTGTCCGCCAACTTTCACGCGCGGATTCGTGGTCATCGGCTGCGCCTGACCGGCGTGAAGGCAAATCACAGTTGCACCCAAATGAAGGATGTATCCCGGCACTAGACCACCTCCAGGGCGCCGCTATTTACCGATACTTGCGGTCCGGTCAACTTGACGCTCCCGCCTTGACCGTCGTTTATTTCAATTCCCACCGAATTGATTACGATCTTCATGCCCTGTGAGGTCTCGATCGTAATTCCGCCGGCCCCGGGCACATCGTTTATCGTGATTGTCCCCGCATCGGTCTTCAGGACTTTCATGTCAGCAACTCCCGGCGTTGCCGGAACTTCGCCCTGGGCCCAAAAACACCCGGTCCATATCGGATAGTCCGGATCTCCATGCTCAAATTCGATCCATACTGACGCGTCCGTCGGCGGAATCAAGAACAGCCCGACGCTCTTGCCGGCATACGGCACCGCCGGCATGGCCCAGCCGCTCTCTTCCTCTCCGAATACGTCTTGAACCTTGGCCCTCACTCTACCCAGCATCAGCGGATCGCGGTTGTCGCTGACAACGCCGCGAAACTTGCCGTAAAAGAGAGGTTCTTGTGCACTCATGTGACCACCAGCGGCACAAGCGCGCCGCACCCTTCGCGTTTCAGCGTAAAGTTCTGCTTGTATTTGCCGCGTTCGATGTGGTGCGTTACTGCTTGCACGTAATACGTGCCGTCGTAGCTGAATCCCACACCACGAACTCCCACAAGGCGGCGTGCCTGCAGAACCCTCCCATACCGAACGGAATCCAACTGACCGGTGCCGGTCACGGCATCCGAGGAATCGCTCGACGAAGAGAGCGCCCGTAACGCTGCTTGAATCGGGCTGAGATTCGCGGTGTTGCGTGCGATCGTCTTGCGCAAAGCAGGGACGGGCCGACTTGCGAGCGGTGGTCGCAGACTACTGGGCACCGGAATCGAAATTGCAATTTTCGTATTCGGTTCGACAATTGTGATTTGGGGGGCAGCCGGTCCGAGCGCATTGAGACTGAAATTAATGGAGGCGTCGACGTTTGTGTCCGGCCCCATATTCAGGGTCAGAGCTGGCTGCGGTATTCCCAGTCGATTGTCCACTCCCCAATATGCCGTGTTCACTCCTGGTACCAATGTGGGCTCGATGTAGAAAACGAAACCGTTCCGCTCCGCGAGTTGTTGAATGTATGCAAGATCAGTTCCCTGCTGCGTGGGGATACGGTCGGTCTGGATGGGAATGTCCGTGGTTGGCGTCACCACCGGGACAAGTCCGTAAGTGGCGTAGTCGGCGATCAGCCTGGTAACAATGATGGAATCCGGTTGATTCGGAAATGTGGCGCTCTTTTCTTCCAAGTCCAGCTGAAGGCTGATGTCCTCTCCAGTCACTACCAGCTTGGATTCACCCGGCTTATTACTTGGAATTACTTGATGGCTGGTAATAATGCCGTCGATCACAACCTGGGGCAAAGCGTTGATGATGACTACCACGATGACGCGTGCCGGCGGGTCAAAATAGCCATTCGAGAGCAAGCCGTAATCCAAAACGGAGTCCTTCCCCAAAGTGAAAGTCATTTGGAATCCGTCGCGCTCCACATCGCGGTTGGTCACCTCGATGCTGACGAGCGCATCCACAACGGGATAGGGCGCTGGCAATGGCACCGTCGGTCCCATCAGAAGCTGCAGTCGCACACCCAGGTCCGGCATCAGCTAGCTCCTTTGCGGAACAGGAATTACGAGCCTTTGACCGATATTTTCATCGGCAGTCAAATCTTCCGGATTCATTGCGTGATTGGAGTCGCATACACGCCAGTACTGCTCCGGATCTCCCAAGTAACGCGCGGTAATGTTGTCGAGGCGCTCGCCCTGCGTCACCACGTGTTCCGCCATGGTGATCGCTGCTCCGTCGGGTGGAAGGAATCGCCGGCGCAGGTAGGCGACTTGTCGCCCATCAGGAGCCGTCCACATCAAAACGTCCACACCGGCGTATCGACTGTTGGCAGGAAACATTTCTCACCTCAAAAAAGTTTCAACCCGGCTCCGGCGTTCTGAACACTGTTCGCCACGTTCATCGTTGCCATGATCTCTTTGGTGATCTGGTAGGCCATGAAGAGCGTGTAGCCGGGATTGGTTAGCTTCAGATCCAGGTAGCTGAGCACATTCAACGTCAGGTCCACTTTCGCCAGGATCGGATTCAACATCGGGTCATACGCTTGCTCGGTAATGCTGAAACTCGTCAGGCGCACGGGCACAACGCGCTGAGGTCCCCAGACAAAGAGCGTGAGCGGTGCTTCCGGCGGAATGATTTCAATGTTGCCGACTAGTGCGAGCGCAGTGTTTGCAATGACCGTCGCGGTCTTGGGATAGAGAAGCATTTCCAATGCGGCCAGCGTTGGATACACTCCTGAGGCAACCGCCAATGGAGAAGCTTTCTCCAGCTGATCCGCAGCATCCACTTCGATGTTCAGAGTGATCGTTTCCTTGGGCGGCCCGGTGAGGCGAAGCGCTTCTGATCTGTCGCTCGAGTCGCCTCCGCTCGTTGTCCGCGCATCGAGCTTCCGCGTCATCGTGTCCGGGTTGTACTGAAACACCACCACGCTCGCCAGCGGATTCGCCGGGTCCAGCCCGATGATCGCGCCCTTCAACAATCGCGGTGATCCTGGAAATGCACTCATCGCTCTCTCAACCTCTCCATTGCCTACATCTCTCGATGTGTGGACTTATCGCTCGACCCCGCCGCGCTTTCCCTCATTGAACATCCTTTACGAATTGAGCGAAGGGATCGGCATTCAAAAGGGCCGTAACGGTCCACTGATTGGGGTAATTTGGATCGTTTCGATAACCGAGGTCAAAATTACATCCATACTTATGCACCCATTCGTGAATCAGGATTCTGGAACGCTCGATGTCGGAATTTCCAAAATACATAGGCTGGCATACACGGATGTCCACGAATGGAACACACCAGAAGGTTTTCGCGTTCGTGTTTGGGCCGCACCACCAACTGCTGGTGTCTTCGCAATCATAAGAAGCAAGAGGCGCAAGCGTACGGAGAATACCCAAGTTGAAGTTGACCCAACCGGCGAACCAAGTACCACTTGCTTTGAAGTGAGTATCGAGAGCGGTCTTTACTTCCGGCGGTGAAGTTCCATCGTAGGAAGACAGTTTTGTGCGCGCCGTGTCGATCATCCCCAGCGCTCGACTATGATCATCCCCAACAGTCGTGCTCCAGTCCGTGGGGCACGTTGCAGCTGTTCGCTGGATTCGCTGTGCCGAAGACCCGAGTCCACTTTTCTGTTGCTGTACGACATGAGTGAGTTCGTGTGCTAACAACTCGTCGCCCGCCGTTGTACCCGGAGCAAATCGGCCGGCTCCAAAGATGATTTCCTGACCTACGGTGTACGCGAGCGCGCTGACGGCTCGCGCCGACTCAGCCGCTTTGGTATCGGTGTGGACGCGCACATGGCTGAAATCGTATGGAAATCCCGGCACATGCGGCTTCTGACCGTCCCTCTCTTCTCCGCGAGTCACTGTCCTGGCCATGTGATCCGCCTCTTGCTCATACGCGTCGCCCGGCTCTCCGATCGCCAGTTTGCTCTGAGTAAGACCCCCCGTAGTAGCATGGGGGGCGATCCGGCTGAAATCGCGGCCGAAGCGCGGCTCGAAGAACGCGCGTGTGGCCGCGTCGAGTGGCTGCCCGGACGAACGCAGCACGTCGTGTACGATGGGCGGCACAGTTTCCGCTTCTCCTGAGCTGACCGCGCGACGCTGCAGCGTGACTTCACTCTTCTTCCGGCACTCCGCGCACTCGCCCCCACCTGCGTGCTGCCCGCACGCGCACTTCCGCTGGAGGTGGCCACTTCCTCCGCGCGCGGAGAAATGATCCCTATTCGATCCACTGAATTCCATGGTCCCTGCCGTGGCCACTTGACCTCCATGGGGATACCGAGCCCCTGAGGCGCCGGTGCGAGCCATGCGCATCAGAAGGGCATAGGCGCGCACCCCTCCATGCAGAATCCTTGCAACAGCAACGGCTGCTTTCGGCAGATCTCCACACAGTCGGCCTGTGCCTGCCCTGCCTCGGCCAGCAGGGCGGGAACCACGTCGAGTACTCCATGTACGATCGAGCACCAGCCAAGCCAAGACAAATCGCACATTCCCGCAGCGTCTCTGGTGATGCTCGGGGCCGTGCTATCCACGTGTGACTGACCGGCGTCACACTTCCCGGATGAATCGAAACAGACGTGCTGCCCAGAAGGGCAGCCGGAGCCTTTCGGAATCTCTCGATAGCACCTGAATCCCGAATGCATGCTGCCACTCGAAGGCGTGTCCATGCAGAACGAAGGATTTGTCTTGTAATACAGTTCGCTTGGATGGGCTGAGCACAGGGCTGCGCCTCCCGTGGGAGCAGCAGCCGCGCCCTTGGCCACCGGTCCCGCACCTCCCGAACCGACGGCTGCTGCAGGCGGGCTGTCTTGCTTCTGGAGGGTTGGACCGGCTGCATGCAGCACACTCGCGTGGCCACTGACGACAGCGGCGGAAGCCGCACGGTCGGCTTCCACTTCAAGACCGTGGCTGGCGCTCACTGCAACGGGAGCTGAGTTTGCTTCAGAGTTCCTCTGCTGAATCACGTGGGCCAACTCATGGGCCAACAGGCCTCGCCCCGCATTCGCCTTCGGCGAGTACTCCCCCGCTCCGAACACCACGTCCCTGCCCACCGTGTACGCAAGGGCGTTGACGGCGCGGGCCGATTCGGCAGCGCGAGCGTCGGTGTGGACGCGCACCTGACTGAAATCGTGGCCGAAGCGCGGCTCAAAGAAGGAGCGCGTCGCGGCGTCGAGTGGCTGCCCAGGCGAGCGCAGCACGTCGTGAACGATCAGCGGCGCTTCACTCGGTGTGTCTGGGCTTGAGGCATGACGACGGAGCTTCACACTACCCGACGTTCCCTCAGCTATTCGTTTCTTGTTGCACTCGGCGCACTCACCGTTGCCAGTGTGCTGTCCGCACGCACACTTCCGCTGCAACACCCTGCTCTTCTCAGGTATCAAGGGCATGGAGACAGTTGTTGAAGGTCGTCCATCAACTTGCGTTCGTGTGGTCATAGCATCATGCAGACTACGGGCTTGCACCTCCTATGTTTATGCTCCCGAGCTTTATCTCGTTGTGCTGGCCGCTGGGGGTGTCAGCGAGTGTCCAGCTGCCTCCAACCAAAAGGAGCGATGTAATGGAGTGCCAGAATGAAAAAGTGGGATCGGAGATCACTTCCCAGTTGATTCCCATTGGGCGATTCCTCGCAATAACCCATTCAGCGAAACTGAACTTCATCACGAAACCTGTCGCCGTTGGGGAGACTGTCGACCCACCAAGCAGAGTTATTCCGCGGGGATCAAGCCGGGGCATACCTGGAGTATCCACGACAAATAGGCGACCGGATTTGGGCGTTAGGCACTCATCGTCATTGGTTTGGTCGTCGTTGGTCCCGGCCGGCTGGCGTTCTAACACCGACCACACACTGGCTGCGTCCCTTTGCCAATCTGTGCCAACTCTCGTCCTAAGGATGTCGAACTCGGTTCCCGGGGGGATTGCGCCGTTGATACGAAAGGTCATTTCCATGCCGTTCTCTGCAGGCCCGGGAGCGCCAACTCCGAGAGCGGCCGGCTTTACGATCGCACAATCATCCGCGTCGGGAGCCCCGCTATTCCCGAATGCAATGCGGGTTGCCGTCAGTCCCAGTGCGGCTCCTGCCGGCGCAACAGCAGGAGCAGCACCCCCAGCCCCAGCAACGGGCGGAGCAGCTCCACCGACGGCGCCGGGCGGCGCGCCGGCATCCGGACCAGCGGGCGGTGGCGCACCTCCGTCCTGGCGCTGAATCAAAACATTCGAAGGCGAGAGCGATGACAACGTCCCCTGACGCAGAATCGTTTCTTCGCTCAAAGATGCTTCGCGCTCGCATCTATCTGCGGGGGATGAGATTCCGCCAATCCGAGAAGGGCTCTGTCCTTTTTGCTGGACCACGTGGGTC